>ENA-OQEB01000994-OQEB01000994.1-human-gut-metagenome-genome-assembly--contig:-NODE-994-length-10961-cov-2.454126_pt1 | contig 10961 bp, 9 predicted proteins | sample MGYA00242787_ERZ504619 | MGnify/ENA primary metagenome ERZ504619 (study PRJEB26092, sample SAMD00036317) | human gut metagenome | host: Homo sapiens | study: EMG produced TPA metagenomics assembly of... | reverse complement strand
GCCTCGAAGAGGCCAGCACAATTTTGTGAAGATCTTGTGTCTGGCGCTCGGATTGGCAATCAGTTCGGTAATTATTGCCGAGATTTATTTTGAGCAGACTTACGATACGTACTTTCCAGGATGGGATAGGACGTATCAGATTTCGGAAGTGGGCAGTAACCATGGCGAAACCATGGAGTTTAACAAAACTTCAGGAGCTACCGCCCAAGGTGTAAAGCAATATGCGCCTATGGTGGAAGCTGCTACCAGTACTCACGATTTTTATGATGATGCCCAATGTAAGATGGAAGACCAGAACATCGTTTCTGCCAATATCAGGATGGCAGACAGTTGTTTCTTCGATGTCTTTCCACAGAAGATATTGATAGGCAAGGCTAAACAGATTTTATCCCAACCTTTGTCCTGTCTCATCGATTCAGAAACGGCAGCAAAGATTGGTGGTAATGTTGTAGGTAAGCATTTCACGCTTTCTAATTATCCGGGAACCACTTTTACCATCTATGGTGTTTTTGAAGCGTTTCCATGGGGCTCTTCCTTTCATGGTACGCAGATGATTCTGTCGATGTGTAGTATGCCATACGTATATTCCTACGATGGCAGAGGCCAATGGGTGGGAAATGATAGCTATGCATCATACATCCGGTTGGCAAAGGGGCATGAGGCAAAAGAACTCAAGCCTTACGTGAATAAGATGCGAGAGGATCATTTCCCTTTGAAGGAGATGAAGAATATGGGAATAGAACTGAACTATGATTTCACGGTATTGAGCGATGTTTACACCCAAGACCCTTACATCAAGAAGATGGGATGGATTATGGGAATTATCGCTTTTGTCCTTCTCTTCACTTCTGTGATGAACTATCTGCTCATCATCGTGGGAAATCTCGTGGGTCGTTCTCGCGAAATGGCTGTCCGAAAGTGCTATGGTGCCGAATCGAAGAATATTCATGCCATCATTTTCTCTGAGGCTTTGGTGCATGTGGGACTGGCGGTTGTTCTTGCGGCTGTTCTTGTATTCCTTTGCAAGGGAACCATCGAAAACTTCCTTTCTGCTCCGGTAAGCACGTTGGTGCTTAATCGTGGCAGTTGGATATTGGTGGCAATCTGTATTCTGGTACTGTTGGTTGGCGGTTTGTTGCCAGGTTGGCTCTACAACAAGATTCCTGTAGCCATCGCTTTCCGTGGCTATAATGAGAATCGCAACCGTTGGAAACTTGGTTTGTTGGGTGTCCAGTTCGTTATTTCTGGTTTGCTGTTCAGTTTGCTTTACATCGTGAATGGTCAATACCAGCTGATGTTGGGGCTCAATCCTGGGTATGATTACGATAATGTGGCAATTGTTTCGATAGATGCCAGCAATAGAGACCAGCGCAACCAATGTCTGGCAGAAGTCAGGCGAATGCCGAATGTCAAGGAATGCAGTTCTACTTACAATGTTCCGCTCGATGCGTATGATCGTAGTGGAAATATGGTTAGAGTACCTGGCGACGAGAAGAATACCTTTAATATCATGGAGATGTCGGGAGTGGACGATAATTTCTTCAAGATGATGAATATTCCTATCGTTCAGGGCTCTTTCTTTACGGAAAGAAATGACAGTTGCCGACAGGTTATTATTGATGAACGAGGTGCTGAGAAACTCATCAAAACGTGGCATTGGAAGGATGGCGTAGTTGGCAAGCAAATTACCTGTACAGGACATGATGAGAATATCTTTACCATTTGTGGCGTGAGCAGGAATATTCGCTGGGGTGCTGCGAAAACCGCTGGTGATGGAATCAATGGATTGCCTGACTTGTATTTCTATTCTGCCAAGACGGCTTACTACATGTTGGTTAAGTTTAATGAATTAAGGGACGAATCGTTGTCGGAGTTGCAATCGAAGGTGCAGGCGATGTATCCGAACAATAAGGTCATCGTGAAGAGTTATGCTTCTGAATTGGCTAACCAGTATGCTTCCCAGCTTAATTTCCGCAACGGAATCTTGGTTGCCGGCATCGTGACGATGATCATCGCCCTCTTCGGATTGGTGGGCTATACGAGTGATGAGGTGAACCGCCGCCGCAAGGAGATTGCGATCAGAAAGGTAAACGGAGCGAAGGTGAAGGATATTCTTCGCATCTTCCTAAAGGACATCATGAAGATTGCCTTGCCTTGCATCATCGTGGGCGACTTGGGGGCTTGGCTGATAGCCAGACAATGGCTCATGTCGTTCAGCGAGAAGATTACGATGACGCCTCTGTTGTTTATCGGCGTTACCATCATCTTGCTCGTCATCATCGGGCTTTCCGTCATCATCAACTGCTACAAGGTGGCAAACAGTAATCCTGTGAAATATCTCAAGGATGAATAATTTAACATTCAACATTTAACACTTAACATTGAATAAAATGATAAAAGTAGAGAATCTTTGCAAGTCATTCCGCACAGAAGATGTGGAGACGATTGCTTTAAATAACGTATCTTTCACAGTAGAAGACGGCGAGTTTGTTGCATTATGGGACCATCCGGTTGCGGCAAATCCACCTTGCTCAACATCCTCGGTTTGCTCGACAACCCTACTTCGGGAAAATATTTCCTGGGTAATCACGAGGTGGCAAACCTGAAGGAAAAGGAGCGCACGGATGTGAGAAAGGGAGAAATCGGTTTTGTGTTCCAGAGCTTCAATCTGATAGATGAATTGAATGTAGAGGAGAACATCGAGCTTCCTCTTACCTACCTCAACATTCCGAAGGCGGAGCGCAAGGCAAAGGTGCAAGCCATCATGAAGCGTATGAATATCAGCCATCGTGCCAAGCATTTCCCTCACCAGCTGTCTGGTGGTCAGCAGCAGCGAGTAGCCATTGCCCGCGCCGTGGTTTTCGGTCCTAAGTTGATACTTGCCGATGAGCCAACGGGTAATCTCGACTCCAAGAATGGTGCCGAGGTGATGCATCTGCTCACCGAGCTCAACCACGAGGCACTACCATCGTGATGGTGACCCACAATGAGCACGATGCCAAGATAGCCAGTCGCACCATCCGCCTCTTTGATGGCGAGGTGGTGAAGGAATAGTTTTGTAGTAGCTTGATTTACGGGATAACAATCCTGAAGGTGGTGGTATTCTCTTCCTTGTCTTGATGCAGGGAGAGGGTGCCGCCACTTACTCGCATGATTTGTCGGGAGAGGGATAAGCCGATGCCGCTTCCTTCCTTCTTCGTGGTGAAGAAAGGGATGAAGATATGGGCGGCGATGTCGTCGGGGATAATGCCGGCATTGTTGGTTACGTCAATGACGATTGCCTCTTGCTCGTTGGCGTATGCTTTGATTCGGATGAAAGCAAGCTTATCTTCTGATACTTCTGTGCTTTCTTTCTCCTTGATAGCCTCCACGGCATTCTTCAGGAGATTGGTTACGACATGGGCGATGAGGCTCTCGTCGGCATATACGATAAGGTCTTTTGGCGATACCTTGATGCTGACCTCATGATTGCATAGCATCGCCATGCGATTCAGGAATGGCTCTACATAGAAGAGGGATGGCTGAGGTTGAGGAACATGGGTGAAGCGGCGATAGTTGTTCACGAAAGAAAGCAACTCTGTGCCTGTCTTGTGAATCGTCTCCAAACCGATGCGGAGGTCTTTTTTGTCAGATTCTTCCAATTCCTTCAGCAAGGTTTCGCTCAATGAAGTTACTGGCGTGATGGTGTTCATAATCTCGTGGGTCAATACACGGATGAGCTTGATCCAGGAGTCAATCTCCTGATTGCTCAGCTCGTGGCTCACGTCGCTGAGGGCGATGATGCGCACATGTTTGTCTTTGAGCATGGCTTGTGTCTCATGCTTGGACAGATGCTCATCCTTCAGCTTGTCCTTTACTTGATTGAGGTGGGTGAGTACATCGGTATCGAGCAGGCGGAGGGCGGCTTGGTTGTGCTGCAATACATTGTCGTGGCTATCCACCACCATGATGCCTGCATCCACCGTGTTCAGTATCTGCTCATAATATTTTTCACGCTCCATCTGCTCCTCCCTTGTATGTTGCAAGAAATGCTTGATGCGATTGAGCGATTGGTTGATGATTCTGTCGTCCTTTGATACTCCCTCTGTAGGAAACTTAAAAGAGAAATCCACATTGTCGATGGCATCAAAAAGGAAAGTCACCTTCTTGATGTTACGGCGATAGTGACGGTAAAGGCGAATATATCCTGCTATTGCTGCCACCAACAATAGAATGATGATTGCTAACTTAAAGTCCATATCTCTTAATCTTATTATATAGCGTTTGTCTTGAGATGCCCAATCTTGCTGCCACCACGGATAGGTTGCCTTCACAATCCTTGATGGTTTTCTCTATCATGCGGCGTTCCATCTCATCGAGTGTTTGCACCTCTTCCAGTGGTTTCTCCTTCTTGATAGGGTTGCCGCCGTCGATGTCTTCGGGCATGATGAGGTTGCCATCGCAGAGGATGACGGCTTTCTCGATGGCATGTTGAAGCTCTCGGATATTGCCATACCAAGGCAACTGGGTGATTTTCTCCGCTGCCTCTGTGGATAACTGGATGTTCACCTTATTATATAGGTCGCCATATTGCTGGAGGAATCGCTGGGCAAGGGGTACGATGTCCTGCTTTCTTTGTCGGAGGGCAGGCAATTCGAGATGGATGGTGTTGATGCGATAGAGCAAATCCTCTCTGAATTCTCCATTGCTCACCATCTCTTGCAGGTTGCGATTGGTGGCGCAGATGAGACGCACGTTGATAGGTATCTGAGTAGAGCCACCCACCCTCACGATGCTTCTGCGCTGGAGGGCGGTGAGGAGTTTCGCCTGCAAACCATAGGATAGATTTCCTATCTCGTCAAGGAATATGGTACTGTCGTTGGCAAGCTCAAACTTGCCAGGTTTGTCAGCCTTGGCATCCGTAAAAGCACCCTTCACATGGCCGAAGAGTTCGCTCTCGAAGAGGGTTTCGGTGATGGCTCCCATATCCACAGGTAGCATCTTCTTTCCACTGCGTGTGGATAAGCGATGTATCTCGTTGGCTAACACCTCTTTGCCCGTTCCGTTTTCGCCCGTAATCAGGATATTCGCATCCGTTATCGACACTTTATCCACAATGCTGCGCAGATTGTTCATAACTTCGCTATCTCCCCAATACATAGCACTTTGCACAGTTTTCCCACTTTTCTTTGTGGATAACTTATCCACAGCCTTATTTTTGTCCCTAACCTCCAACATGGTGTGGATCATCTTCTCATTGTCGAAGGGTTTTACGATGAAGTCGGCAGCTCCCTCCTTGATGCCCGTCACGGCAAGTTGGATGTCGCGTAGGCGGTGAAGAGCACCACTTCGGTCTGCGGGCGGAGGCTCTTGATTTCGCGGAGCCAATACAATCCCTCGTTGCCCGAGTTGATGCCACTCGAAAAGTTCATGTCGAGCAATACCACGTCGGGTTTCTCCTCCTGAGCTTTGTCGGGATGGAATTAGGGTTGGCGATGGTGATGATTTGGGCGAATATGGGCTCGAGCAGCATCCTTACGGTGGTCAGGATGTTGCGATTGTCATCTACAATCAGTAAAGTACCTTGTCTCTTCATTATTGCTGAAATTGCTATTATTTGTGCAAAGTTACACTTTTTCTAACGAATCTCCCAATATTTTTAGTACTTTTGCATAAAATTCTTCCAGCTAAGGGTTAGGAAAACGTTAGGTGGTTAGTATTATAAGCAAACAAAACAAGAAAGAAATCATGCAAATGAGAAAAGAACAGATAGAACAGCTCTTCCGACAGCATTACCCCAGGATGTACCAGCTAGCCTTGGTGCTCCTGAAGGATGAGGCGGCAAGCAAGGACGTGGTGAGCGATGTCTTCGCCGACGTGCTCGATGGGGATGTTGAGTTATTGCCCGATAAGTCAAGAAGCTACTTGTTGGTTTGCGTACGCAACAAATGCCTGACGCTTATCAATCGACAGAAGATGAAGGACAGGGTTCATCACCTGCTGCAACTTGACGCTTCACCCACCATCGCACCTGCCGAGGCAATCGCCGCTGGCATCGACCGTGAGACGGATAAGCAAGAATCCATCCTTGCTTATATGGAGAGTGAACTGACACCCCAAACGAACCAGGTACTACAACTCCGCTTTCGGCAAAAACTGAAATATTGGGAGATAGCCAGTGAGTTGGGCATCAGCGAAGTGGCGGTGTACAAGCATTTGGCGCAAGGCATCAAGAAATTAAAACAAAAGTTTAACCCTTAGAAATATAGTGAAGATTTTATGGATAAGTTTGAAAAGATATTGGATATGATCGATCATCAGGAGAAATACACTGATGATGAGATTCGTGAGATGTTGCGAGATGAGGAATGTCGCAAGCTCTATCAGACGATGCAAGAGGTGGATTCAGCTCTCCTGAAGCATCAAGTGACAGAAGCTAATGTAGATGAGGCTTGGGAGAAATTCAGCGAAGAGTATCACTTGGAAGAAAGTGCGGAAATGATTCCTATGCAACCCGCCACTCGCTTCTCTTGGCGCAAGATAGCTGCCTCCGTCGCTGGCTTCATCTTGGTTTCTGGCATCGCTTTCGCTGCCATCCACACCTATATCCGCAAGAGCCAGGAGCCTATGCTGATAGCTGAGAATGCGGAGCAGGGGGCGGTGGGCGATTCTTTGAAGAATGATACCGCCAAGGTGCTACGCCATCGGCGGTGAAAGCCGAGAAACCAGCCATTCACAAGACCTTTGAGAATGTGGCTTTCGGCAGGATGATGGCAGAGATAGCTGCTTATTACGACTTGCAAGTGAAGTTTGAGAGTGATGAGGCAAAGAGCCTTCGCCTCTATTATGAGTGGGATAGTCATACCAATATAGAGGATGTCATCAAGGAATTAAATCAATTTGAGAATGTGGATATTGCCTTGCAAGGCAATGAAATCATCGTAAAGTAATATGCAATATCTTATGAAAAGATTTTCTATCATAATATGCTTGTTGTGCGCCATCATTTCTAATATGTGCGCCCAACATATCTCTCGCCGCTATCACGACCGTAGCATGTCGGACGTGCTCATCGACCTCGATAAGAGTTCCTCTCGTTATAAGATTAGCTTTATCTATAATGAGTTGGAGGACTTCACCGTTACCCAAAATGTGAATGAGCAGAATATTCCCGCTGCCATTCGCCGTGTGATAGGATTTTATCCGATGAAGATGACCGTGGGCGATAGTTTGATTACCGTAGAGTGCATTCGCAAGGGCGAGCGCAAGCTGATAGGTAGGTTGATGGATAACCACAATCTGCCCGTGGAGTTTGCCAACGTGCAGTTGCTCAGTGCCAAGGATTCTTCTTTCCTCTGCGGTGGCGTGAGCAATGCCAATGGCGACTTTGTGATACCTTGTGAACAGAAGCAAGTCATCATGAAGGTAAGCTACGTGGGGTATAAGACCATCAGCCGATTGGTCACCATCGGGCGCATAGGCGCCATCAGGATACAAGCCGATGCCTACCAGCTCAAGCGAGTGGTGGTGAAGGGCAACCTGCGCACCGACCGTGGCGATCATGCCATCTATACCTTCAATGAGGAGCAAATCAAGAACGCTCGCCATTCGCAAGATCTCATCACCAACATCCCTGGCATCATCACCGACCCAGTGACGGGTAAGACACGCAGCATCGTCAATAAGAAGTTGAAGATTCTCGTCAATGGCGTGGCGATGACGAGCGACAACGACCTCAAGTCGATACCTGCCAACAAGATCAAGAAGGTGGAGTATTATGATGCTCCTCCAGCTCGCTACGGTGATGTAGATATCTTGGTCAAGATTGTGACCAAGCCTTTGGATACAGGTTATGCTGTGGGTTTCGATGCCAAGACGGCGTTTACCACTGGTTTTGCGAATGGCAACGCCTATTATAAATATAATAAGGGATATAGTCAGTTCTTCGTGGATTACAACATCGAGATGCGCAACTATCATGATTGCATCGGCGAGGATCACTATTCCTTCATGCTTGATGACCGTTTGGCTGATTACCTCTACTCCTATAAGAAGCACTTCGGCTACACCAACAATACGATGAACCTGAAGTATGCTTATAGCAAGCCAGAGGACATCACCTTCCAGATAACCGCCACGCCTAATTATCTGCACACCTTCTATCGTGGCAATGTGGATATCTTGGCGCAAAACAATCCCGAATGGACGAATGGCAAGGGATATAATGACAACTATACCAACACCTTTGGTCCTTCGCTCGACCTCTATCTGAGCAAGCAGTTGCCCCACAAGCAGCAGATAGATGTGGATGTGCTCGGCACGTATTATCACAATGATCAGCAAGACCTCAACCAGCAGTGGAGTGTAGGAGAAGGCAACTCGGCAGCAGCTAAAGACAATTCTACCCTCGTGGATGACAAGATGCGCTCCAAGAATGATTCTTACTCGCTCATCACTGAGGTAAACTATAGCAAGCAGTGGAAGAAGGGAGAGCTGACCTTGGGTTGGAATAACTGGATGAAGTGGTCGGATTATACCATTCGCAATGTTCTCTCAGGGTATGAGCCATACAATAGCTCCTCTCGCTTCAATATTCAGACATTCACTGCCGAATATCAGAATAGCTTAGGTAAGTTGAATTACCGCATCGGTGCCGAGGGCGTATGGCGAGAGCAGAAGTATGAGGACATCAAGAAGACGAACAGCTATATCCGTCCAACTTTCTTGCTCACTTATCCTATCAAGAGTGGCTCCATCCAGTTGCAGACAGTCAATGGCGTGAACTATCCACCGATAGCTAATCTCAATGAGAACACCACCATTATCATCCCTGGGGTAGTGAACCAAGGCAACCCTAATCTTACCTCCAACAATGAGTATGGTGCTTTCCTTCGCATCAATCATTATTCTTCTTGGCTGCAAGGTCAGTTGACATTCTTTGGTGTCTATACCGACAGCCCGATGAGCGTGTATTATGAGTGGCGCACCATCAGGAACAGAAGTATCTGGTGCAAACCTATGAGAACTCCAATTATCAGTGGTGGTATGGCATGGGATATGCCTCAACATCAAGCCTTTCAAGAGCGAGTTGCTCAACATCGGCTTGTATGGTTCCTTCGAGCGATACTCCATGAGCAGCGGCATCATCGGCAAGCACAACCAGTGGCGCATCCCGCTCACTTATCAGATCAATGTGCGCAAGGGCAAGTGGGGAGCCAGCTACATTGGCAATATCGTGGCGAAAGAGCCAAGAGGCCCCTATAACTATTGGGATGAGAGTGCCAGCAACCTGTCTGTATATTATCAGCTGGGCAGCTGGCGCATCACCGCCACGGGTTATTGGCTCCTGAATGATGCCAAATACAAGTTTGAAACCATCGACAACCCGATATTGAGTCGCAAGGAGTGGCATACCATTAAGGATAACAACCGTATGGTAAGCATCGGAGTGAGCTGGAACTTCTTCTCAGGCAAGAAGAAGGATATCCAGAAGCACATCAACAACCGAGATGCTGATTCGGGTGCTTTCAAGTAAAGCTTTTGTTAATTATTCTAATAAATTCATTCCAATTCTTTCCAATGTTTGCAAAATTTGGAAAGAATTGGATAATTTTGCAGACGAAATCAATATATTATAGTTATGGCAATAGAGAAAGCTCCATTTATGTCGCAAGAGGAATTGTTGTCGGCAATGCTCTTGACTCCCAATGACAAAGTGAAGGAAATGGTGAATAAAATCAATGAAACCTTTGAGTATTGGGATACCGTTAAATATAAGAGGTGTCCTGACGGATGCACTCCTCAGCAATTGTGGACATACGTGAAAGCGGCTCGTGTTAAAAGCATGATGTCTGTATGGGGAAAATATGGCATTTCGCTGACGCTCACCAATCAGATGCAACGAATGTGTCATGAGATAGATATGAACTGGGGAAGGTCATGGGGCACAGATTCGATTATTGGGGATGAGAACAAAGAACAGTATCTTGTGGGTTCCTTGATGGAAGAGGCTATCTATTCAAGCCAGATGGAGGGCGCAGCTACAACCAGAAAGGTCGCCAAGGAGATGTTGCGCAAGAAAATGACACCTAAGGACAAATCTCAACAGATGATTTCCAATAATTATCAAACCATACAATTTATCGTATCCCATAAGGACGTTCCATTGACTCCCGAACTGTTATTACAGATACACCAGCTGATGACGGAACATACCATGCAGAACCTCAGGATTCGGGATGCTTTAGAAGGAACAATGATGTGGTGGTGGAAAATGGGATTACTCATGAGACGATGCATACACCGCCAACCTTTGAAGAAATCCCCAACTTCGTGGAAGACTTGTGCCTTTTTTTCAATGAGAAAGATGCGCCACAGTTTATCCATCCTATCATCCGTGGCATCATCATTCATTTTATGGTGGCATACGTTCATCCTTTTGCAGATGGCAATGGTCGCACGGCGCGTGCCTTGTTTTATTGGTACATGCTGAAACAGGGATATTGGCTCACAGAGTATCTTTCTATTTCGAGGGTTATAGCTAAGTCGAAGAAGTCGTATGAGAAAGCTTTTCTTTATACAGAGTCAGATGGCATGGATATGGGATATTTTGTGGCTTATAATATGAGAGTGCTTCAGCAGTCGTTTAAGCAGTTGCAAGATTACATCAAGCGCAAGCAGGAGGAGAAGCGAGCAGCCAATTCTTTCTTGCGTATAGGTAACATCAATACTCGCCAAGCTCAAATCATCAAGATGTTTGCCGATGATTCTAATTTGGTGGTTACGATAGCCGACTTGCAAGCCCAGTTCTTGGTAAGCCCTACTACGGCAAAAGCCGATGTCGTCGGTTGATAAACATGGGGCTTTTGGCAGAAATTTCCTTCAATAAAGTCAAAAAAGGCTATATAAAGGGGGAGCAATTTGATGAAATAACAAAATCTTAAAATCCCTCCAATTCTTTCCAATGTTTGCAAAATTGGAAA
>ENA-OQEB01000992-OQEB01000992.1-human-gut-metagenome-genome-assembly--contig:-NODE-992-length-10998-cov-1.570509_pt1 | contig 10998 bp, 15 predicted proteins | sample MGYA00242787_ERZ504619 | MGnify/ENA primary metagenome ERZ504619 (study PRJEB26092, sample SAMD00036317) | human gut metagenome | host: Homo sapiens | study: EMG produced TPA metagenomics assembly of... | reverse complement strand
TTGAACCAATGAAGCCCCCTTCATACAACATTCCCAACTATCCGGCAGAAGAAGACATCAAGGCCGAAATCAACAAGCTGCCGCATAAAATCATGCTGAACGTAAACGAAGTGGCAAAAGAAGTCGCTCTCCCGCGTAGCGAACATCGTACTGCTGGGCGCCACCATCCCCTTCCTCGGCATCGACTACGCAAAGGTGCAAGACAGCATCCGCGAAATCTTCCAACGCAAGGGCGACGCCATTGTAGAGCTGAACCTCAAAGCGTTGGCTGCCGGCAAAGAGATTGCTGAAAAACTGATGTAAACTATAATTGACTCTAAATTTCAACATACCATGAATAACAAATACTGGGAAGAAGAGATTGAAACGATGCCCCGTGAGCAGTTGCGCGAACTGCAACTGCAACGGTTAAAAAAGACTGTCAGCATTGCCGCCAACTCTCCTTATTATAAAAAGGTATTCCAAGAGCATGGCATCACTGCCGACAGCATCCGGTCTATAGAAGACATACGTAAGATACCGTTTACTACCAAGGCCGATATGCGCGCCAATTATCCTTTTGGATTAGTAGCAGGCGATATGCGTGAGGACGGAGTACGTATCCATTCTTCCAGTGGCACTACGGGCACGCCGACGGTCATCGTACACTCCCAACACGATTTGGACTCTTGGGCTAACTTAGTGGCACGCTGCCTCTATATGGTAGGTATCCGTAAGACGGATGTTTTCCAAAACAGCTCCGGTTACGGCATGTTCACCGGAGGACTGGGCTTTCAGTATGGAGCCGAACGTCTGGGTGCGCTGACTGTTCCTGCCGCTGCCGGAAACAGCAAGCGTCAGATAAAGTTCATCACCGACTTCAAGACCACTGCCCTGCATGCCATTCCCAGCTATGCCATCCGCTTGGCAGAGGTATTCCAGGAAGAAGGGATGGACCCCGCCGGCACAAGTCTGAAAACGCTTGTTATCGGTGCCGAACCCCACACAGACGAGCAACGCAGAAAGATTGAACGCATGCTTGGCGTCAAAGCCTACAACAGCTTTGGTATGACTGAAATGAACGGTCCCGGCGTAGCCTTCGAGTGCACCGAACAAGACGGCATGCACTTCTGGGAAGATTGCTACCTGGTCGAAATCATTAACCCGGAAACCGGCGAACCCGTACCGGAAGGTGAAATCGGCGAACTGGTACTGACAACGCTGGACAGAGAGATGATGCCCCTCATCCGCTACCGTACACGCGACCTTACCCGCATCCTGCCCGGCAAGTGCCCTTGCGGACGTACCCACATCCGTATAGACCGCATCAAAGGCCGTAGCGACGATATGTTCATCATCAAGGGAGTCAATATCTTCCCCATGCAGGTGGAAAAGGTGCTGGTACAATTCCCCGAATTGGGCAGCAATTATCTCATCACGCTCGAAACGGTCAATAACCAGGATGAGATGATTGTGGAAGTTGAACTTAGCGACCTCTCTACCGACAATTACATCGAGCTGCAAAAGATTAGCAAAGCCATTACCCGCCAGCTGAAAGACGAGATTCTGGTAACTCCGAAGTTACGGTTGGTAAAGAAAGGTTCCTTGCCGCAGAGCGAAGGAAAAGCCGTCAGGGTAAAAGACTTACGGGACAACAAATAAACTTAAAAAAACTCTTTTCAAAACAGACCATCTGTTCACCCGATACAGATGGTCTGTCTTGTATAAACACATCATCTATCTTCCCTTGACACATCATCTGTTTCAGCATCACGTATCATCGTTTCACAATCACCCACATCCGCATAAAACGAAAGAGGAACGGTTATCCAAACAGATTACCGTTCCTCTTTTATAGAAAGCCGCACCGATGATGTGATGAAACTCCGTATGACATGATTTGAGTGCTCCTCCTCTTTGTAATCCACCGACTCAAGAGTTACCCCGAAGGGCGTGGCCCGCCATTGAGAAGCGAAGCTTGTCTCGGTATTTCATAAAAATTGATGAGTTTCCCGATCCAATCAATGCGGCTATTTTTTCTATAACAAAGGTAATGAGTTCTATGAAAGAAACAAGTAAAAGCAGTAAATTGTTTCAAGTCCTTTTCAAGTTTTAACCCCTCCCTGGAGTATCAGAAAACAAAAAGTGCTGACTACCAAAAGAGTAATCAGCACCTCGTAATTTATCTGCTAACTGTTTTTATGCAGCCTTTGCTTTAGCAACGATAGCCTTGAAAGCTTCCGGATGGTTCATCGCTAAATCAGCCAACACTTTGCGGTTGATTTCGATACCAGCTTTGTGCAAAGCGCCCATCAGCTTAGAGTAAGACATACCTTCCAGACGAGCGGCAGCGTTGATACGCTGAATCCACAAAGCACGGAAGTTTCTCTTCTTGTTCTTACGGTCACGGAACGCATAGGTCAAACCTTTTTCCAAGTATTCTTGGCAACGGTCCAAACGTTCTTTCTTGCACCAAAGTAACCTCTGGTCAATTTCAAAATTTTCTTTCTTCTTGCTTTAGAAGCAACATGATTTACTGATCTTGGCATAGTTTTACTTGTTTTTGAATGTTAGCGCCGTTACTTCACGCAGCGGACTTAAAGCTAATGCATTCGGTTAATAACTTTAATACTTTTTGTACGCTTTTCAATTACTTCATTGCTAAGAGCTCTTTCACCTGGCTTACATCTGTTGTACTAACAAGTGTAGAGTAGCACAAGTTTCTTTTCTGCTTCTTAGTTTTCTTAGTCAGGATGTGACTATGAAAAGCGTGCTTTCTTTTGATTTTACCTGTTCCGGTAAGAGTAAATCTCTTTTTAGAACCGGAGTTAGTCTTCATCTTTGGCATCTTTTTTAAACTTTTTAATTATTAAATTATATGGCAACGCACTATACCTATGGCGTTACTCACTTCTTTATTCTTCTTCGGTTTCAGCCGACGCAGCCTTTGGCGCATCTTCTGCAGGCTTGGGAGCCGCGCTCTTCTTAGGTGCCGCCACTTTCTTCGGAGAGAGCTGGATTGTCATTCTCTTTCCTTCCAAAACCGGCATTTGGTCTACCTTCGCATAGTCTTCCAAATCATTGGCAAACGGAGCAGCAACACTTCACCTTGCTCTTTGAACAAGATGGAACGTCCTTTAAAGAATACGTAGGCCTTCACCTTGTCACCATCTTCCAAAAAGCCTTTAGCATGCTTCAACTTGAAGTTATAGTCATGGTCATCTGTCTGAGGTCCAAAACGTATTTCCTTCACGTTCACTTTTACCTGCTTTGCCTTTTGCTCTTTCTGACGCTTCTTTAACTGATAAAGAAATTTAGAATAATCAATAATACGACAAACAGGGGGTTGTGCATTTGGAGAAATCTCCACGAGATCCGCTTCATGTTCTTCAGCAAGTCTTAAAGCCTGCGCTATCGGATACACTTTTGGTTCTACTTCATCGCCCACTATGCGGACTTCTTTGGCCCGGATTTGTTCGTTAATCCGATGTTGCCTTTTAAGCTGTCATTCTTCATTAAATAACGTTTACTTCCAGTTTGTTTCTTATTTACTATTCCCAAATTAATGTTTTTGTTAAGTAAAAGCGAACTTTAGAACATCTAATATATGCTATGCTTCTACAATTGGGCGCAAAGTTACCATTTATTTATCATATTCTGAACTTCTTCGTTCATTTTTTGGCAAATTCTTCAAATTTCATGGTTCCTTTATCACCTTCTCCCTGCTTGCGGACAGCAACTTCCTTGTTTTCAGCCTCCTTTTCACCTACAACCAGCATGTACGGAATACGCTTCATCTCATTGTCACGAATCTTACGACCAATCTTTTCATTGCGCTCATCCACAATGGCACGGATGTCATATCGCTTCAAGTATTGTTTCACTTCATGCGCATAGTCGTTGAACTTCTCGCTGATAGGCAGGATGGCAACCTGGTCGGGAGTCAGCCACAACGGGAACTTACCGGCCGTATGCTCAATAAGCACAGCCACGAAGCGTTCCATGGAGCCGAACGGAGCACGGTGAACCATTACGGGACGGTGCTTCTGATTGTCGGCACCGGTATATTCCAGCTGGAAACGTTCCGGCAGGTTGTAGTCCACCTGGATGGTACCCAGCTGCCAACGGCGACCGATGGCATCCTTCACCATGAAGTCCAATTTAGGACCATAGAAAGCGGCTTCTCCATATTCTATTTTTGCCTTCAGACCCTTTTCTTCACAAGCTTCGATGATGGCTCGTTCTGCTTTTTCCCAGTTCTCGTCGCTACCGATATATTTTTCGCGGTTCACCTTGTCGCGCAAGGAAATCTGTGCCTCGAAGTTCTCGAAGTCCATAGATTCGAACACGATGGAGATAATGTCCATTACACGGAGGAACTCATCCTTCACCTGGTCCGGACGGCAGAAGATATGCGCATCATCCTGCGTAAGCTACGTACACGTGTCAAACCGTGCAACTCGCCACTCTGCTCGTAACGGCAAACCGTACCGAACTCTGCCAAACGTAAAGGCAGGTCTTTGTAAGAACGGGGTGAGTTCTTGTAAATCATACAGTGGTGAGGACAGTTCATCGGTTTCAAGAAGTATTCCTCTCCTTCTTCCGGTGTGTGGATGGGCTGGAAGGAGTCCTTACCATATTTTGCATAGTGTCCGGAAGTGATGTAAAGCAATTTGTTGCCGATGGGCGGACACATTACTTCCTGATAATCGTAACGGGCCTGGATGCGGCGCAAGAAATCCTGCAAGCGGATACGCAGTGCAGTACCTTTGGGTAGCCACATCGGGAGTCCCTTACCTAGGTGTCGGAGAACATGAACAAGTCCATCTCCTTACCGATTTTGCGGTGGTCGCGCTTCTTGGCTTCTTCCAGCAGAACAAGATACTCATCCAGCATCTTCTTCTTCGGGAAGGTGATACCATAGATACGGGTCATCATCTTACGGTCTTCTTGTCCACGCCAATAAGCACCGGCAACGGAAGTCAGCTTAATAGCCTTGATAGGAGCTGTGGTCATCAAGTGAGGGCCACGGCACAAGTCGGTAAATGCACCCTGCGTATAAGTTGTGATGTGGCCGTCTTCCAATTCGGAAATCAGCTCGCATTTATAAGTTTCTCCACGGTCACCGAACATCTTCAAAGCATCTGCCTTGGCAATGTCTTGTCTGACAACCGCTTCTTTCTTAGCCACCAGTTCAGCCATCTTTTTCTCAATGGCTGGCAGGTCAGCTCCTTGATAGTCGTTTCACCCGGGTCCACATCATAGTAGAAACCGTTTTCGATAGCAGGACCTATACCGAACTGGATGCCCGGATAGAGTTCCTGCAAAGCTTCGGCCAGCAAGTGGGCACTGGTATGCCAAAAGGCATGCTTACCCTGCTCATCCTCCCATTTATAAAGAACCACTTCAGCGTCTTGCATGATAGGACGCCCCAAATCATAAATTTCTCCGTTCACGCCACAAGCCAGCACGTCTTGTGCCAATCGCGAACTGATGCTTTCTGCAATCTGCAGTCCCGTTACTCCTTCGTTATATTCACGAACAGAGCCGTCTGGAAATGTTATCTTTATCATAGTTTATATGTATATTTCATTTTTCAGAACGCAAAAATAGCTAATTCTTTTTGATATTCTATTTTTTAGCAAAAAAATGTTATTCCCGTGTATCTGTAAACCTCTTTATGATATTATAGGCCGAGACAATGCCCAACTCTCCGGCTTTACTCAAATCGGCAATACCTTGTTTGTTATTCCCCAGGAAGATGTGCGTCAACCCACGGTTAAAGTATGCTTCAGCAAAATCGGGACTCAGCTCAATCGCCTTGTCATAATCCGCCAAGGCGGCACGGTAATCCTTCAGTAACGAAGACACATTGCCACGGTTATAATAGCCATAGACAAAATCAGGAGCCAATAGAATAACGTGATCCAGGTCATTCTTCACAACTTCATAATCGATGGCTGTCACTTCAGGCTTCTTCATTTCCGTTGTACCGAAGTGGCACCTTCACTCATTGTGGCTTCGGCCTTTTTTATATTCCAGTTGCTTATAACGCACCAAAGCACGCATAAAGTATGCCGGGAAGAAAGTGTCGTCCAACAAGATACTCTTTGTAAAGTCATCTATGGAACTGGCAAAATCCTGAACCAGATAGAAATCCAGACCTCTCATGAAACGTTTCTTGGCGTTCTTCTCGTCAGCCACCACATCAGACGTATGAGCGTCTATCAAAGCAAAGTGGAAGCGTACTTGTTCCTCCGTCAGCGGAGCTCCATATTGGTGATGCGCAGTGGCTTCGGGAACAGTTTCGAATGGTTCAGTTCCTCAATATACTTATGATAATGTACGATACGCTTCACATCGCTCAGTTTCTCATAATAAGTCAAAGCATACATCGGCTCAAGCTTGATGGTCACATTTCGGTCTTGTACACGTCCGCGATAATCGCTCTTATAACGCTGGTCAACTTCCGAATCGTCCGCTATTACAATTTTCCGATAATTTTCCATGTTCTTGTCGGATTTCTTACGGGTCTTCCCGCCATCTCCATTGGAGTTTTCCGAGGAATTATCCGCAACATCCTTACTGTCGTCACCTTCCTTTTTGTCACCGGAAGAAACACCGTTACGCTTGTCTATCTGCATCTTCATGATTTTGAACTCATCCTGCTCGCTCCCTTATGGTCGCCAATCTTTTTACGGGCTTCGGCACGCTGATAATAGCCGGCCATAAAGTTAGGATATTCTGCAATCACTTTGGAATAGTCACTGATAGCTCCCCGGTAATCCCCCGTCTGCGCACGTAACAAACCACGATTGAAGGTGGCCATCATGTTATCCGGTTCCATCTTCAACACAAAATCAAAATCCTCTATTGCCCGGTTGTCATCGCCCACCTGGGCACGCAGCAAACCGCGGTTGTAGTGCCCGAGAAAATTATTCGGATCAATATCCAAAGCCAAATCATAGTCACTCATGCGCCTCTCAAATTATTCTGATGGAAACGCGCCAAGGCACGGTTGATATAGTTACCGGCATTCTTTGCACTCAGATGGATAGACTGGTCCAAATCAGCTTCAGCCTCTTTATACTTCCCCTGCTGGAGGCGTACAATGGCTCTTGCCCCCCATCCATCCGGGTCATAACGGTCCATATCGATGGCTTTGTCAAAATCACGCAAAGCTTGTATCGTATCGTTCTGTTTCAGGGAGACTTCCCCGCGCATCAGATAAGCACGTGTATATCTGGGGGCAATTGTCAGAAGCGTACCCAAATCTTCCTTAGCCGCCTTATAATCTTCTTTCTGAATATGGCAAAGGGAAAGATTATGCCAAAGCACCACATTCTCCGGGTCGTATTTGATGGCAGTTTTATAATCTTCAATCGCCTCGTCAAACTTGTTCTGACGGATACGTGCCAATCCTCTGATTTGGTAAGCACCTACCACAAAAGGGTTCCGCTGAATCGCAGCATCACAATCACTCTCCGCTCCCTGATAGTCATCCAAATTGATTTTTGCCAGTCCACGGAAGAAATAAGGCTCATATAAATAAGGTTTCGCGTTGATTACTTGATTAAAATATTGGATAGAAAGCACGTAATCCTCAAAATACAATGCATTCCGAGCAATGGTCATCACCCGTTCCGTATTGATTTGTGCATACAACAATGTGGGTAACAGCAAAATAGCCGTCAGTATTTTTTTTATCATCTTGTTTTATAAATGCTTGTAAACGAAACAAAAGTAACGTTTTTCGTTTACTTGTCGGGATTAGCGGAACACTTTTTATATTTTTTGAGCCTTTTATACCATATTATATGGTTTAAACTTATTTCTTTACGGTTTTCACCTTATAAGTGCAGTGTGCCTTGCCTTTCAACATGGCATTCAGTTTTCCTTTAATCATCTGCTTGCGTAACGGAGACAAATGGTCGATGAACATCTTTCCTTCCAGATGGTCGAACTCGTGCTGCATCACGCGTGCCAGGTAACCTTCGATAATCTCATCGTGCGGTTCCAAGTTCTCGTCCAGGTATTGCACGCGTATTTTGTTGCCACGCTTCACTGATTCATGAATTCCTGGAAGGCTCAAGCAACCCTCGTCCATAGAAACTTCCTCACCGGACACTTCCAGAATATGGGCATTGATATACGCCTTGCGGAAATCTTTATATTCTGGCAAATCATCAGACAAGACATCCAGATTAATGGTTACTACGCGGATAGGCAAACCTATTTGCGGTGCAGCAAGTCCCACACCTTCAGCATTGTCCATCGTTTCAAACATATTCTCAATAAGTTCTTTCAAATTCGGATAGTCCGGGGCAATATCCTCTGCTACCTTTCTCAATACGGGCTGGCCGTACACATAAATGGGTAAAATCATTTCCTTTACTACAAATTACTAATTACAAATTACTTTCTATACATTATAAAAAAGAGAAACGTTTGTTCTCTAAATAAGTTTGCAGAATAATAGTTGCACTGATTTCATCCACCAGTGCTTTATTTTGGCGGTCTTTCTTTTTCAATCCGGCCTCAAGCATCGTCCGATGAGCCAGAACAGAAGTAAAACGCTCGTCTACATATTCAACCGGCATGTCAGGCAGTTTCTTCTTCAGCGAACGGACAAAAGGTTCGATATTCTTCATATTTTCCGAAGCCTCATTGTTCATCTGCTTAGGAAAGCCTACCAAGATACGCTCTACCGGCTCCTTAGCCACATAATCAAGAAGAAACTGCAACAATTGGTGTGTAGGCACAGTTGTCAGTCCATTCGCAATCATCTGCAATGTATCACTCACGGCTATTCCCGTGCGTTTCCGACCGTAGTCTATGGCTATTATTCTACTCATAATGGGCTACAAAATTACGATTAAAATTTGAATTCCGCCGTTAATCTTACATATATAATACAGAAAAAGGGATGTCTGATAGTATCAAACATCCCCTCCTCTGATTTTTTCACTAATTATTTCAAATGAATTTTGTATGTCAACCCTCCACTGAAATATTTCATCCTCTGCATTTCCACCTGCACATGCAGATGCTTGAACAACAGATAGGTGGCTCCCAAGGCAAAGTCCTTGGAGTCATATTCCGCTATCATCCTTAACTGCGGATGAAAGGACGGATTGTAGGTGACACCCAGTGCAAAGCCATTCAGCTTGTACTCCTTGCGGTCATTATACAGATAGGAAAGATGCACGCCAACCTCCTCTTTACCCGCAACGGGTATCTGCTTGGAAGCGGCAATATAGAAACGGCTGTAATAGCCGTTACCTTCCGTAGTGCTAACTTGACCGCCGCCAGAGGAAGTGAACGGGTCAGATGTCCCCAGCACCACGGCCGGCATGTATTTCCAGAACTGCCCCTCCTTCAACACACGCAGACGGGCGGAAAAGTAACGGTCCTGGTTCGTGAATCCGCTGTACCCGTATGGCTTCAATCCTAACGCCTCCGCCTTGAAAAGTGTACACGTGTAGGCTATTTCCAGAAAGGGAAAGATAGTTACACTCAAGAAATAGTTGTAGGTATGATAGTACCAGGTGGGTGGTGTGAGCTCCTTGTTCAGGAAGTTACCGCCAACCATGAAGTCTTGTCACGCTGCATCTCCGCAGAGGGTGCATGCAACAGCCCGGTCGTACCATACGACAACTGGGAAAAGGCCGAAAGGGAAAGGCTGCAAAACAGAACGATAAAGAATAGCTTAAACTTCATCATCACATATAAATTCAGTCGCTGATAAAAAATGGATTGCTTTATGACATGCATCGGACATAGTACCAAAAAAAGGCGTCTGAGTCCCAGACGCCTTCATTTTTAGAGTCTATTTGTCACTTGGAGTTATTATTCCAGGATAACTACACGGTTCAGGAAGTTCTTGCCGAACATGTTTTCAGTACCTCCGAATCCTACGAGCTCAAGTTGGTCTTTACTTACACCTTCTGCAATCAAAGCATCGTAAACAACCTGAGCACGCTTTTCAGACAGTTTCTGGTTCCAAGAAGCGCTACCGGTAGCCTTATCGCAATAACCGGCAACTTTGTACTTCCTATCCGGATTAGCCTTCAGAATCTTGGCAGCCAACTGGATGTTAACCTTGCCATAGTCGTCCAGACGGGCGCTGCCAATCTTGAAGAAGATGGCACGCGGACCGGCAACTTCAACTTCCTTAGTCACTTCCTTAACTTCAGGTTTAGCGTTGGCCAGTGCATTCTTGCAGTTAGCCAGGTCAGCCTGAGCCTTGAGCCAGTTCGCTTCTATATCTGTTGATTTCCGCATTGATAGCATCTTCGTCGATATTGGAAGCCTTCACAAATTTCTTGCCACCGAAGATGTAGCTAACACCTGCGGTCAACATGCCAGTGCCTTCAGCCTTGCGATGCTGCTGATGTTACCGAAAATGGACGGAGCGATAGCACCGCGAGCTTCTACATCAATAGCCCACTTAGTGTTGATATTGAACTTCAAGCCCAAACCGGCGGAAGCACCGATACGTGCACGCATTTCAGCTTCACCGGCAGGAGCCATAGACTGCGAAGTACCGTCAGCACTAATTGTAATATCCACATTTTGAGATTTTGCTACAGAAATTTGAGGTCCCAAGAAACCGTAAACTTCGAAGAAACGGTTAGGATTGGCGCCGGCAAACAATGTAGAAAGATTGATCATTGCATCAATGTTACCACCTACATAAGTCTTGTTGTGTTCCCAATATGCATCATCCAAACACAGATGCTGAGTAATACCGTTTACCTGAGCACGTACACCCCAAGTCGGAGTAATCAGCTTACCAACTGACACGCTGAAATGCGGAGCAATCTTATTGAAACCGTCATTGTTGATGGCGTGGATACCACCACCTACACTGACAAAAAATATTATCGCTCCATTTCGGAGTGTAGTAGTTCGTTTTTTCTTGTGCATTCAGATTTGCTGCACAAGCGCCTGCCAATAGTAAGGAGGCTATCATTAATTTACTTTTCATTTTCTCTTGAGTTTAAGATAAATAACAAC
>ENA-OQEB01000991-OQEB01000991.1-human-gut-metagenome-genome-assembly--contig:-NODE-991-length-11013-cov-1.913099_pt1 | contig 11013 bp, 16 predicted proteins | sample MGYA00242787_ERZ504619 | MGnify/ENA primary metagenome ERZ504619 (study PRJEB26092, sample SAMD00036317) | human gut metagenome | host: Homo sapiens | study: EMG produced TPA metagenomics assembly of... | reverse complement strand
ATCCGTTTTTTACTCACAAATTATTCTGTCACAAAATAACTCCACAATTCCCGTTACATATATTATAACCACACATTATGATTCCATCCTGTAAAAATGGCTTTAACTGTTCCGCATATTTCCCACTACTGTTCGCTCCGGCAAATATTGTCGCATTACAGTTTTGCTACAATTATAACCTTTCATAATATAAATTTCTACCGCTTTCCATCCATTAATTCTTTTTTTGCAATTGCGTTTTACCTTATTTAATGATAAAATAATTTTTATGCAATGGACTGTCCGTACCAACAGTCCCTGTGAAAACACATACATTAGGGAGGATGCAAATGAGTACAGTAACAATAGTCCTTCTGGTCATTCTTGTTATCCTGATCGCTGCACTGATCGGTTTATATTTCTTCGGAAAAAAAGCCCAGAAGAAACAGGAAGAACAGCAGGCTCAGATTGAAGCAACTAAACAAACCGTTTCCATGCTGGTTATCGATAAAAAGAGGATGCCACTGAAAGAATCCGGACTTCCTCAGATGGTAATTGAACAGACACCTAAACTTATGCGCCGTTCCAAGCTTCCAATCGTTAAAGCTAAAATCGGACCAAAGATTGCGATTATGATCGCAGATGAGAAGGTTTTCGACCTGATCCCGCTTAAGAAAGAAATCAAAGCCGAAGTAAGCGGTCTTTATATTGTAGGCGTAAAAGGAATCCGCGGTTCCCTTCAGACACCGGCTCCCAAAAAGAAAGGTTTCTTTGCAAAATTCAAGAAAGACAAAACTGCCAGATAAATGCAGTCAGACATATAAACTAAAGGTCAGTGAATCGTGTCATCCATACACACAGATCACTGACCTTTTTCTGTTTTGATCAGACAGATATCTGCAACGAAGCAGAGAACTTACCAGATCTGATCAAATTGTAAAATTCTTACAGTCCTTTGGCTGTGCCTTAATCGCAAGATAACAGTCTGCCACATGCTCCTGGTTCATATCAAGCGCATAATCCACTTTCATGTCAAGACCGCCATCACTCTCCTGCAGATTCAGATTCGTCGCCGCAATCCCCATTTCAATAGTTCCATAGGGAGTGGTATAGTAAGTCATATTCTTCTTACCCTGTTCAAAAACCATATGAACATTGACCACACCTTTCTTGCGGACCTCCATTCCTTCCGGGAAATTTTTATGTAATTGACGGTAGGTTCTGCAAAATCCTCCATGACTTCCTCATAGCGCAGATAATGACTTCCGTTCCGAAAATAATACTGTCCCGGTACAACAATCTCCAGAGGTTCCTGTTCACCGTCTGCATCCATTGTCTGAAGTCCCCTTACATGAATCAGCACTTCTTTATCCATTCTTCTCATACTCCTGTTTTTATACTGTTCAAAACCTGTTTTTATGTATCTATATTATAACCATTCAGCAATCTGCTGTTTTTAATACTTCTCAATATCTATTTTTTTCGTCATCTCCACATCATATGGAAGAATCGAATTGGCAAATGCCTTAAACTCATCTGCAGATCACTCACATAGAAGCGATACGGAAATTCATTCTTCTCTGTACCTTCACCGGCAAGTCCTTTTTCCTCCAGAAGCCTTCCCAGCTCCAGTGCGGTTTCATAAGCCGGATTCACCAGACATACCCCGTCTCCCATGATCTTTCTGATGGTGGAACGAAGCAATGGATAATGAGTACATCCCAATATCAGTGTATCCACCTGCTTATCCTGAAGTTCCTTCAGATATCTGGCAGCGACCTCATCAGTCACCGGATCATGAAGCCACCCTTCTTCTACCAGTGGCACAAACAGCGGACATGCTTTGCCGAAAACAGTGATCTCCGGATCCAGATGCTTCAGATACTCTGCATGTATCCCACTTCCTACAGTTCCCACAGTACCAATGATTCCTACCCTCTTATTTCTGGTCTGGGCAGCCGCCACCTTCGCACCCGGTTCTATCACGCCAATGATGGGAATGTCAAACTCATCCCTCACTGCATCCAGGGCAAAAGCGCTGGCTGTATTACATGCAACCACAATCGCCTTTACCTGCTGCTGCTGAAGAAAACGAATGATCTGCCGGGAATACCGGATGATATTTCTTTCGATTTACTTCCGTAAGGCACTCTCGCCGTATCACCAAAATATACGATTTTTTCTGAAGGAAGATTACGCATGATCTCACGCGCAACAGTCAGCCCTCCCACACCGGAATCAAATACTCCTATCGGTGCCTCTCTGTCTATTTTCATTGATTTCTATTCTCCATCTCTATTGATTGTCTCACTATTCTATCACCAATCAAGAGCCTGTGCAAGCCAGAAGGATATCTTTATGTCATCTTTCTGTCCTTTATTTTCCTCAGGGAACTGCGAGAAGCAGAATTTCGGGTACAATGTCCCCCACCATGCGGTAACTGCAGTCTGTTCCTGTCGTCTTTCAGCGATTTCCGCTATCTTCCCGGACATTCCCGGAATTGCTCTCATCATAAGAACACCAACAGCTGCTATGAACAGAACAAACGACAGTTTTCTTCTTAATTTTCTGTTCTTACACTTTTTATTCATCATTGTCCCTCTCTCCTGTTATATTTTATCAGTTACCATATCTGCCTTCGTTATTTTCTTATTTTATATGGAATTTTCCGGCAGCACTTTGATATTTTGATTATGGTCAATATTTCCCTGATTTATACTTCCACTTCCAGACTTCCATTTCTGATCTTTGCAGTCGGAAGTTGCAGGATTTTATCTTCTTTATATTTTTCATAAAAAAGCTCTCTGAGTGTCACAGCCGTAATATTTCCTCCTGACATTCTGTTTCGGATCAGTCCTGTAATATATTCTCCTGCTGATGAATTATCCTCCCCATGCCAGTTCAGGATCTCCCTGCGTTCTCCGCCTCAAACACATAAAGATCTTCCCCCACAAAATCTCCTGTTTCAGATAATCCAGCACCATTCTCCATCTTCCGTCCTCCACCAGTGTTCTCCCCATGACCAGAACCTGCAGATGCCCCATATCAAGAAGTTTTTCCTGTGACTGATCATACATTTTTTCAATCCGGGCGAAATCAGCACCACTGATCTGCAGAACCCGGGAACCGCCATCTTCTTCCTCTTTTCCCTGCCCCGTACTCTCAGAAAGATCCGGCATCCCATAGGTAAGACAGATTCCTTCTTCTGAGGCATCCACGCCAAGTGCCATAGGATACATTCTCTTCTCCGGTTCCACAGCCGCACCACATCCGCTCATAAAAAGACTGACTGACAAAATCCCGGTCACCACACCGACTGCCCTTTTCCTCTGCTTCCTGCGGTGTCCCTTTCCTCTGATAAACATATAAAACTGACAGATAAGAATTCCCGGAACGAAAATATACGCCAGACACCATCCAAAATAATCCAGTATTCCTTTTCCCTCTTCTTCCAGAAGCGAAATCAGGAAAACCAGTGCCGGAAGCCAGAACCTCCCCCTGCCAGGATGAGATTTCCCGATAATCTGATTTCCATAATACAGCAGACTCCCTATTGCAAAAAGCAGGCTGTAAAGCAGAAATCCCATCCACAGGATGTCAAATCTGGCCAGTACATTTCCCGGAAGATCTGCGCCTGCCAGCAGAGGCAGGACCGGATAACTTTCCGCCGCTACCCTGTCATATCCCAGAACTGCCGGAAGCAGAAGCTCCATTCCAATAAGAATCCCGCCAAGTGTCAGGATTCCTCCTGCCACCGTCTTTCCCGCACTTCCGTATTTCTCCACATTTCCCAACAGAAATGGCAGCAATGCAACCGGCGAAAAAGCACACAGAGTTCCATAAAAAGACTGACTGACATTTCTCACTGTAAGCTCCTCCCACCGGATTTCTCCCATGAAATATTCCGTTTTTGCCTGTGGCACACAAAGTATCATCATTATCATAATCCCGCCAAGAAGCAGACCACCTGATACTTCCGCCATTCTTCCTCTTCTCTGTACACCTTTGCAGGTTCCGACAGAACATACCAGAGCCGCCCAGAATGCAATCCATCGGCCGGATACTCCTGTGATCAGCTTTACAGGAACCAGCCTCCTGAGAAGTGCCAGCAGATATCCTCCCGCCATCAACACATAGATCAGAAAAAAAATCCCGATCAGCCTTCCCGCAAAAGCACCTGCAGACTTTACCGGATCTTCAAATGAAGGTGTCAGCCGTATCAGCCAGATTACATAAAACCCAAGCAATATCAGCGCAAAAATCATTCCCGCCACTGCACTGATTCCGTTCATTCCACCCTTTCCGAAAACGCAGAGCATAAATGGTGCCAGTAATGCCAGTATCATCTGCCTGTACAGCTGCCTGTGGGAAATTCTGTTATTCTCTGCAAATCTCATGAACCGGACTCCTTTCTCTTCAAACGGATCTTCTGCTCCTCTCTTGCATAAAGCGGTCGTAATACCCTCTTGCGCAGTGGAACTCTCAGAACCCCTTCTCCTCTGCTGCCCTTCTGTTCTTTCTTTATAAAAGGAACCAGATAAGGAATACCAAAACTTATCAGGCCTGCCAGGTGCCCTATAACCAGATATACTCCCAGCACGATTCCGTAAATTCCCAGATAACCTCCCAGGATCAGAAACCCATATTTCACTAGCCGAAATGCTGCTGCAAACTCTTCATTTGGAACAGTCATAGATCCAAGCGCAGTCAACGCCACGATCATCACCACGATCGGACTCACAAGATTTGCCTCTACCGCTGCCTGTCCGATCACCAGTCCGCCAACAATGCCAATAGCATTCCCCAGAGATCCCGGAACTCTCACCCCAGCCTCCCGAATCAGTTCAAAAGCCAGTTCCAGAAAAATCAGTTCCACCACACTGGAAAAGGGCACTCCTTCCCTCGCCTCCGCAAAAGACAGTATCAGTGCAGATGGCAGAATCTGTGTATGGAAACGTATCACTGCCAGGTAAGTCCCGGCAGAACAGTCGCATGATCACAGCCAGATATCGCAGTATTCTGAGAAAGGAAGCCATCTCGAACCTGTGATACCAGTCCTCGCTGCTCTCCATGAAACTGCTAAAATTTCCCGGAAGGATCAATGCTTCCGGAGAATTATCACACAGAATCACAACCTTACCTTTCAGGATTTCCTGCACAGCACGATCCGGACGTTCCGTTGTCTGATACTGAGGAAAAGGAGAATACCACACATCTTCTGTCAGCTGTTCAAGCATACCGCTGTCAAGGATTCCGTCAATCTGAAATTCTTCCAGCCGTTCCTTCACTTCTTCCAGAAGTCCCTCATGTACCAGGTCATCCATGTATAACACCTGCGTTAAGGTATGAGAGCGCACACCGATTTTATATTCTTCCACCTTGAGTCTGGTATCACGAAGCCTTTTCTTACCAGTGCACTGTTACTTTTCACACTGTCCGAAAATCCTTCCCTGGAACCCCGCAGCACCTTTTCCGATTCTGCCTCCATCACACCTGTGGATGGATAACCTTTGCTGGAGATTTTCATCGCCTTGTCATATCCATCTATGAAAAACACTGCATTCCCTGCAAGCATGGCATCTATGGACTCGTCAAGATTCTCCAGTTTCTTTACATCTGCGATCCCAAGACTGTTATGCCTGACAAATTCCTGAATATCCTCCGGCGAAATCTCCCAGAAATGATTGATCATCTTTCCAAGAGCAGAATCATCCAGCATCATGTTGGAAACCGCAACTTCTATATAGACCATAAGGCAGTCCACCTTATGTTTATCTCCCAGCCGCATGGGACGGATCAGAATATCACTGCAGTTTTCCAGCCTGCTTCGCAGATATTTCTCATTCTCCCTCAGATTTGCAGATACTTTCCGGGATTCTTCCAGCTTCTTCAATAATTTCCCACCTCGTTTCATACCGGTACATCGTTTTCGATGTACCAGACAGATCTGTTGCCAGTCGGCAATATTCATAAACCCACTTACATACATGGATGCGCAAAAAAAGAGAGGACCTCCCGCCTCTCTTAGAATTTCCCGATATTCAGATATTATACCATTCTTATCTGTGTCCCCTGGATTTCTCTTTCTCTGCACGTTCACGTTCTGCATCCTCAGCCTCAATAGAACGCATGATAGCCATTCTCTGATTCTCGATATGCTGGAAGGAAAGCTGTTTCGCGCGTTCCACGTCGCGCTCTCTGATCGCCTTTGTCAGTTCCTCATGTTCCTTCACCAGAACATCTCGTGTTTCACCTTCTTTTAGATATTCCACACGATAACGATAAATCTGCTCACGCATATTGTTGAGTACCTGGATCAGCCTCTTATTATCAGAAGCCTGATAAATAACCTCATGGAATGCAACGTCAGCCTCCGCAAGCTTAACAAGATTTCCCTCTGCGATCGTATGTTCAAACTCCTTGGCAGCAAGCCAGAGTCTCCTCATTTCTTCTTCAGTCATACGGGCACATGCTTTCTCAATAGCTACATTCTCAAGAGCAATACGAACCTCCAGAACATCATTCAGATCCTTCTCTGTGATATTGGCAACCTGGGCACCACGTCTCGGATCATCACTACCAGACCTTCCTGCTCCAGCTTACGCATTGCCTCTCTGATAGGAGTTCTGCTCACGCCAAGTCTCTCTGCCAGCGCAATCTCCATCAGTCTCTCACCAGGTTTCAGTTCGCCCTTCAGGATTGCCTGACGCAGCGTATTAAAAACCACATCCCTTAATGGAAGATATTCATTCATATTTACTGAAAAATCACTTGTCATTTGTATTCCCTCCTGCTTTCGTTACTTCTGTGGCAAAAACCGTCTTCGCCAGCCGGCTCTCTCTGAGAACCTCTGCTGCCGCCTCCATCTTCTCACGATCATCAAAGATTCCGAACACTGTAGGACCACTTCCGCTCATCATCGCCTTTAACGCACCATGACTCTCCATCAGTGCTTTGATTTCGCCAATTACAGGATATTTCTCTATAATTCCCGGCTCAAAAACATTTCCCATCTTCTGTGTCATTGCCAGAAGATCTCCACATTCTATATCTCCTATCATCCCGTCAATATCCGGATGAGAAGAAATCTTATCCAGCTGAAGGCTCTCATAGGCAGCTTTGGTGGAAACATTGATTCCGGGCTTACCGATCAGTACAAAACAGTCCGGCACCTGAGTGATCCTGGTCAGTTTCTCCCCGATCCCCTCTGCCAGGGCAGTTCCTCTCATCACACAGTACGGAACATCTGCCCCGATATTCACAGCACGATCCATCAGCTCCTTCTGGCTCAGTCCCAGTTTAAAAAGCCGGTTGATCCCCACCAGTGCAGCTGCCGCATCCGAGCTTCCGCCTGCCATACCTGCTGCCACAGGAATAAATTTCTCAAGATGGATATCCACACCACCCTTAACCTGAAATTCATCCATCAGAAGCTTCGCCGCCTTATACACCAGATTTCGTTCATCATTCGGAATATAGGAATAATTGACAGACAGGGAAATCCCCGGCTTCCTCACCCTCTTCATCTCCAGAACATCATACATCTGTATCGTCTGCATGATCATCCGGACTTCATGATAGCCATCCTCTCTCTTTCTGAGAATATCCAGTCCCAGATTTATCTTCGCCAATGCACGTAAACGCATAAAATCCTCCGTTTCCAGCAATATCATTCGTATATAACTGTACTTTCGCAATTATATTTGTACTTTGTATACAATAAAACTCTTTGTGCATATTTTAAATCATTTTTTTTTAGTTTTCAATATAGGAGTTTTCATTTTTTTCGGAAATTTTTTTCATTATCATCCTGCCTGACAAGAATTAACGACTGCCCCGGCTTTACCTCTTTTTCCGTAAGACTGTTCACACCCGAAATCTCATCCACAGTTGTATAAAATTTCTTTGCAATATCCCACAGGGTATCTCCGGCCTTTACAATATATACCGTAATTCCCGGCATACTTTCCAGTTTCTTACGATCCAGCGGCTGTTCTTCCACAGATTCAATAAGCTGCTCTTCCCACTGTCTGAACACAAGCACATTCAGTCCCACCGCCGCCTTGACTTCAATCTCATCCCCATCTGCCATTGCAGTGGAAAGCTGTTCAAGGTCAGCCTGAAGTAAATATGTGCAATCCTTCCCGATCTCTTCTGCCTCGATCAGATGAGTAAACGGAAGCATGGCATCCATAGAATAAAACGGCATTTCATCATTTCCAATAATATACAGGATCTTGAGTGCCACAATTCCTTCTGCCACAATTCCCTTATCCGTAATCCTGGTCTTATCTACTTTTACCTTACCGCTGCTGTGGCAAAGCTGCAAAACTTTTCCCTGACTCTCCTTAACTTCTATCCGGTCTGTCAGACGACACCTGGAAAAATTCCGTACCAGAAGACTTTCCAACATTTCCTTTTTCCGATGAAGAACACATTCTTTGTGTGGGCTGTATGCATCAAGAAGAAGTTCATGCTCCTCTTCCCTGTACATTTCATATTTAATTCCAGTACCACATCCACCTGCAGGATACGTTCTTCACCATCCGGATCAGGCTTTACCTCTATCCCCTGATGAAGAAGAGACACCTCAATATGTGGGATCAGATCTTCCATACAGCCACTGCATTCCATCTCATTGGAAAAAGGCATGGTATACTCCAGCCACTGAGGTGGATTCTCCTCTTCATACCCTGTATACAGAAGAAAAACTGCAAGCTCTCCTTTCACCCGGAGTTTGTTCTCTCCCGGCCGCAGGTCCAGATTCCTCGGTTCAGCCATATACCACAGAAGGTTTTCTACATTCGGTCTGTTTGACGCAAGAGTAATATCATCCTTAATGCGCAGGGTATCTTTTTTATGTACACGAAGACTCATAAGCCGGACTTTCTCCGTTTTCACAGAGACTTCCTGATCCTCTGCGGAAACCGGAAGTTCAACGACTGCCAGTTCATCTACCACTGCATAAAAAGTTACAATTGCTTTAATATTCAGTTTTCTGGAATGGATCATATGAACACTGAGATCCTCAATCTCCCATTTCAGACACAGCTTATCTCCCCCTTCGATTCCCTCCAGATTAATCATCTCATCCAGCGGAAGCTTCGCAGAAAGGCTGTAAATCCTGCCCTCTTTTTCCCCCACATAAAGCAAATCTGCATTTAATGTCCCCTTTAAGAAGCGCTCTTCCTTCACTCAGCCGCACCTCCTCCATGGAAACATCCGCTTTGCTCTGCACCAGTCTCCCGATATCCGGTTTCACATCGGGCACATTATAGTCCTCGTCAAAAGTCGCCTGCGCTGCCGCTTTATTTTTGATCCGCAGCATCTGAATACTTTCTTTTTTTAATTCCAACCTGCTTCCTTCCTTTCTCTGTTTACTTTATGATAAAACCCAAAAATTCTATCGGTTTCTCTGTTTCTCTGATTTTCAGGACAATACAGGGATAAGACGGTTCACTGCCTGCATCCGCTTTCTCCGGACCTATCAGCTTGTCTTGCAGAATACTGCGTTCTCTGATTCGGAAACCTCCTCCACCTGAATACTGTACCCTCCTGTAAGCTGCTCTCCATATCCCTTCATCAGATACCTTATATCTCCCACCTGATAGGTCATCTGAAATACTTTCTTTTTCTTCTGTTCCATCAGTTCTGAAATCTCTTCCGGAATTTCCTCCTGCTTTACGATCGTATATTCCAGAGGTGTACGTTCGCCCTCCTCAATCCTGATAAACTGACAGCCCGCCGGCAAAAGAGCCAACAGCAACACACAGAGCAGTCCTCCTGTCCTTTTGCCCATAATGTACCCCTGCTCATTCTTCGCTAAATATTCTATGCCGGATACATCCCTGTTATTACCATACTCTATGCTATATATCTGACAGTAACTGCTTTTCTGCAGGAAAGAATCCCGTCCGGAATGATTTATTTAACGCCAAAAAATCATCATACTATGATTTATTTCTTGCAGGATATCTCATAATTCCTTATAATAACTTCTATACTTATATATGGGCATCAGCATTATATAATGCCCGGAAAGGAATTAACGAATGATACGATTTATCCTCGTCTGTATTGTTGTGATCGGATACCTGATCCTGTCCATCCCCATCCTGCTGGTCGAATGGATCATCGGCAGATTTTCTCCTGAAAAGAAGGATATCAGCTCCCTTAGGATCATCCAGGCAGTATTCCGATTTATCCTTAAGATCACCGGTGCAAAGATTACTGTGATCGGAGAAGAAAATGTGCCAAAGGACACACCTGTACTTTATATCGGCAACCACAGAAGCTACTTCGACATACTTCTTACTTACTCCCGCTGTCCGATCCGTACAGGCTACATTGCCAAAAAAGAGATGGAGAAAATTCCTCTTCTTTCCACATGGATGCGTTATCTCCACTGTCTCTTCCTTGACAGGAAAGACATCAAACAGGGACTCAAAACGATCCTGACCGCAGTAGACAAAGTAAAATCCGGAATTTCCATCTGTATTTTCCCGGAAGGAACCCGAAACAGAAATAAAGATGAGCTGGACATGCTTCCCTTCCATGAAGGAAGCTTCAAAATCGCTACCAAGGCCAATTGCCCGATCATCCCAATTGCGATCAGCAATTCAGCCAACATTTTCGAGGCACACTTCCCGAAGATATCTCCTGCAAAAGTTGTAGTAGAATACGGTAAGCCAATCTATCCGGATGAACTGAGCAAAGAAGATAAGAGGCATGTCGGAGAATATACGCAAAACGTAATTCGCGAAATGCTTATAAAGAACAAACCACTGACTGAAAAATAATAAGACCATCACTAGAGCGTGTCTGAAAAAGGCTTTCTGCAAGATGTGCGTCACAATTTGTGGGATATTTTGCCCGGATGAGGCGCCGTAGCGGGCTACGGCAACTGAATTTGGGTGAAATATCCCGCAAAGTGGGGCGTGCAGATTGCGGGAATGATTTTCAGACACGCTCTAGTGATGGTCTTATTATTTTTCAGTCAGTGGTTTGTTCTTTATAAGCATTTCGCGAATTACG
>ENA-OQEB01000989-OQEB01000989.1-human-gut-metagenome-genome-assembly--contig:-NODE-989-length-11026-cov-2.736948_pt1 | contig 11026 bp, 11 predicted proteins | sample MGYA00242787_ERZ504619 | MGnify/ENA primary metagenome ERZ504619 (study PRJEB26092, sample SAMD00036317) | human gut metagenome | host: Homo sapiens | study: EMG produced TPA metagenomics assembly of... | reverse complement strand
CATCTGCGCGGCGATCAGCTGGATCATCGGTATGCTGGCGCCCGCACCGACATGCTGCGACTTGGCACCGGCACCTGCTCGGTCTCAACCGGCCCGCGGGCTCCAGCGGCGCAGGCATGCTCCCCGAATCGTCCGACAACGAAACCGCTCCCGCGATATCCGCCCAACATTCCGGGCGTGAATTCGCCGTATGGATCGCATGGGCGGTGATTACACTCTCAGCGTGCACGCTGCTCGGTCTCGGACAGGGCATCAACTGGTGGCCGCTGCCCTCCAACGTCGCATAACATCCCCATCCCAGCTGCATGCCGAGCGACGGCAATGCCCGGTTTGTAGCCATTGTCACGTTCCATCATGCGGCAAACGGCGCAACCCGCCGCCGGAAAAGCGAACCCTTCTACTACTATGGGCAACAAACCGGCAGGAAAGGGATAACTGTGGCACAAAAGAATCAGAACGCGAAGCGCAACACCAGGGCAAGCCGTCGCGCCGCCGAAGAGAAGGCGGCGCAGGAGAAGGCGGAGCAAGCGGCCAAGGAGCGCAAGCAGCAAACCATCATCGGCGCAGTGGTCGTCGCCATCATCGTCGTGCTGGTGGCAATCGCCGGCTTCGCCATCTATGGAGCCATTCACAAGAACGACGTGGCGAAGAGCACCACCGAGGAGCAGGCATACCAGCAGCTGCAAAAGGTCGAGACCAAGCCATCGGCGGCCGACGACAAGGGCGGCATCCTCATCTCCAGCGAAGGCTATGGCAAGAAGGTGTCCGGCGCCCCCACCGTCGCCGTGTACATGGATCCGCTGTGCCCCGGCTGCGGCGAGTTCAACCGCCAGACCGATCCCACGCTGATCTCGCTGGTGGACGCGGGCCAGATCAACCTGGAAATCCACCCGATGTCGTTCATGGACGAATACTCGACCGACGAATATTCCAGCCGCGCCACCGGTGCCATCCTGTACATCGCCAGCAATGACGACAACCCCGATCACCTGCTCAAGTTCATCTCGAACATCTACGCCGAGGACTTCCAGCCCGGTGAGGCCAGCGAATACAAGTCGGTCAAGAACAAGGCGCTCAAGCAGCAGGCGATTGACGCCGGCGTACCGCAGTCCGTGGCCGACAAGGCGTTCAACGGCGAATACAGGAAATGGCTGGATGCCATCAACCTGTACACCCCGAAGCGCCCCGAACTGTGGCAGGTGTCCGGTTCGAACAAGGGTGTCATGAGCACGCCGACCATCACCATCAACGGCAATTACTGGATCGCAACCAGCTGTCACTCGCCGGCATGAACAACAAGACCGGCATCATCGCGTCGCTGGGCCTGAAGGAAGACGAAGTCGGCCAGAAGGGCACGATGCCGTCGATCGGCGAATCGGGCAAGCCGATCTCGCTGACGACCGGCGAATGACGAATGACCCGTCATGCCCCGCAAATGAACGATGACACCCACGTAGACCCGTGTCGCGCTGTGATCTTCGACCCCGGCCGGAGGAACCGCAACACGGGTTTGCGACATTCTGAATTGACCAGCGCGGTGAAACTGGTAAGCTGGTCAATCGTTCGATGACACCTGTCCGCATTGTGCGAATGGGGTCCGCCTCCTTAGCTCAGATGGCCAGAGCGGCCGCCTTGTAAGCGGCAGGTCGTCGGTTCGATCCCGACAGGAGGCTCGCGGCACAGCATACCGCGTGTCATGTGCGATGCACGGTCGACATGTAGTAAGCTGTGTTTACATATAGTCTTACCTTGTGTAAGTGCCAGAAGCCTTCCCCCAACTTATGGCTTCTGGAAGGCAGAGCGTCCCCCAATTAGCTCTGCCCACAGGGGGGGCGGGACAATCCCCTTCTCTCCCGCCCCCCCCTTCTTCTTTATCTTGATATATGTGACCACCCCAGTAGCTCCGCGACAGCCCTTCGGGCAGGGCAAAAAAGTACCAAATGTGGGAGTATGGGTGACGGTCGTGCGATGCCCAGCGAAGCATCATCGTGATTGGTTACAATGCTAGCCGTAGCTCATGGAAGGATGACATATGGCCAGGCGGTGGACACCACGACGTTTTGTTCGATTGCGTCGCATTCGGGTGGCGATCTGCGCCGTCGCCGTGGCTCTTGCCTCAACGGTCGCATTCGGCGTCGCCGCACGCAAGACCATCGCACTCAGCATCAACGGCGACACCCAGACCGTCACCACGTATGCCATGAGCGTGACGCGCCTGCTTGAAGAGCGGGGCGTCGACGTCAAATCCCATGATCTGGTGCAATCCACCAGCGGCGACATCCTCAGCAATCATGACGTGGTCACGGTCCGCAGCGCATATCAGACGACCATCAGCATCGACGGACAGCGCGTGCCGTTCTGGACCGTGGCGACCAGCGCCTCCCAGCTGCTCGGGTTTTTCCAGCAGAACGAGAACGAGGCCGCGAAAGTCACCGTGGACATCGACAACATCTACAGCCAGCTCACCGGCGGCCTCGTCATCAACGAGTCCGGCCCGGTGACGGTCATCGCCGACGGCAAAACGTCGGTCGCGCCGAATGGCAAGCTCCCCGCCGCGTCGATTCTCGATTCCAAAGGCATCAGCCTCAACAAGGAAGACCGCGTCAGTGTCGAGAAGGACGGAGACAAGACCGTGCTGCGCGTTCAGCGCGTCACCCACGGGCAGGAGACGACGACCGTCGCCATTCCCCATGGTTCGCAGACGATTGTTGATAAGTCGTTGGAGCCAGGAACATCCGTGGTCCGCCAACAGGGGGAAGACGGCGAGAAGAAGCAGGTCTATAACGTCACGTATGTCGATGGCATCGCAGAGACTCGAACGCTGATTTCGGAGACGACCACCAAAATCTCCCTCGACACCATCGTCGCCGTAGGCCCGGAGAAGGCCGCCGAACCTTCCGACACCAGCAAGGGGCAAGCCGATAAAGGCAGCGACAACGCCGGCAAGTCGGATGGCAACTCCTCGAACGGCAGCACGTCCGGCGCAAACAAGTCGGATGATACGTCGAACAATGACAAAAACAACGACAAGAACAACGGGAATTCGGGCAACAACGGCAATTCCGGGAACTCAGGGAACTCAGGCAATAGCGGCAACTCGGGAAACTCCGGCAACTCCGGCAACTCCGGCAACTCGGGAAACTCCGGCAACTCCGGCAACTCGGGAAACTCCGGCAACAACGGCGGCAACGACAACTCCGGCAATTCCGGCAGCAGCTCGCAGGGACGCCTATGGCACCCGACCGCCGCGCAGGCCAAAGCCTACGCATCCGGCGCGGCCGCACAGCGCGGCTGGACCAGCTACGACTGGACATGCCTCGACAAGCTGTGGACCCGCGAATCCAGATGGCTGTGGTACGCGAGAACGCGAAGACCGGCGCCTACGGAATCCCGCAGTCGCTGCCTGCGAGCAAAATGGCCGAGTTCGGCGCAAATTACCGTGACGACGGCGCTGTGCAGATCGACTGGGGGCTGGCGTATATCGCCCGACGGTATGGCAGCCCGTCCAAGGCATGGGAACGCTCCGAGCAAATCGCTGGTACTGATAGCGAGCGTTATGACTGACATGAATCCATCCCCTGCACCTTCCGGAGCATCCGCAGCCGCCGAGAAACCCGCAGTCGCCGGGCGACTGCTCGGCGCGGCCGACATCCGTCACATAGCAGCCGAAGCCGGCATCAGCCCGACCAAGAAATTCGGCCAGAACTTCGTCATCGATCCCGGAACAGTGCGCCGCATCGTGCGCGAGGCCGCGGTCACGCCGATACGCGGGTGCTGGAAGTCGGCCCCGGATTGGGGTCGCTGACACTGGCCATCCTGGAAACTGGCGCCACGATGACCGCGGTCGAGATCGACCCGCCGGTCGCGCAACGGCTGCCGCATACCATCGACACATACATGCCGGATGCGAGGAACCGCCTCACGGTCATCAACAAGGACGCGCTGGCCCTCACGTCGGCGGACCTCCCCGAGTTCAGCGGCGACGAACCGTTCACCCTGGTGGCGAACCTTCCGTACAATGTGGCCACGCCGATCATCCTGACGCTGCTGGAACGCTTCGACATGCTGACGTCCTTCGTGGTGATGGTGCAGAAAGAAGTCGCGGACCGTCTGACCGCCACTCCCGGCTCGAAGATTTACGGCGCGCCCAGCGTGAAGCTGGCGTGGTACGGCTCGGCGGAACGCGTGGGCAACATCGGGCGTCACGTATTCTGGCCAGCGCCGAACGTGGATTCGGCCCTGGCCGCGTTCACCCGTGTCCAGTCGCATGCGGGCCCGCGCGACCCCCAGTTGCGCCAGCTGACGTTCCAGTTGGTCGACGCGGCCTTCAGCCAGCGTCGCAAAACGCTGCATGCCGCACTCAAGCGCATGGTGCCCGATGAAGTGTTCCACACGGCGGGCATCGACCGACACGCCGCGGCGAGACGCTGACCATCGACGAATTCGCCGCTCTGGCGACGGCGCTGAGGCAATCGCAGCATGAACAGGGGCAGGCATCATCATGAGCGCCACAGCAATGGACAATGTACGGTCAGCGACACCGGGTCAGGTGCGGCGTTCGCCAAGCGTCCCCGCGCATTGGCCCATCCGCCGTCATGTAGCAGCCGCGGAAACGACACCAGCCGGGCCGCTGCACTCGGTGGAGGTCACGGTTCCCGCGAAAACCAATCTGACGTTGCACGTAGGGCCCGCCCATGAGGAATGGGGCGGCCGGCACGCGCTGGACACGATATATTGCGCCATCGGCGTCAACGACGTGGTGACGGCGACCGCCAAGACCCCCGACAGCGGGTTCTCGCTCGAACTGAGCGGCGAGCATCTGGGTGATCTGGCATCGAGCGGCAGCGACATGCGCCGCAACCATGCGGTGCTTGCGTTGTTCGCGATCGCCAGGGCCGCGGGGCAGGAGCCGGACGTGGCGCTGCATGTGGACAAGCACATTCCCGTCGGCGCCGGATTGGGCGGCGGATCCGCCGACGCGGCGGCGACATTGCTCGCCGTGAACACCCTGTGGGGACTGCACTGGCCGATTGAACGGCTGCGTGATATGCCGCCACGCTCGCGCCGATATGCCTTCTGCCTGGAGGGCGGATATGCGCATGGCACCGGTTTCGGCGAGCGGATCATCCCGCTGGAGGATGATTCATCGTGCGTTCAGACGCTGCGAGACCGCGGATTCGCCGGCCAATTGCTGGTGGGAGCGTACCATGCGCAATTGAGCACGCCGAATGTCTACTCGACCTTCGACAAGATGGGCGCGGGAGACGGCGACGACAACCATCTGCAGCGCGCCGCGGTCACCTTGCACCCCCGCAGCGGCGAAGCCATCGAAGCCGCCCTGGCCGCCGGGGCATCCCGGTCATTTCGTTTCCGGCTCCGGCCCATCGGTCATCGCGTTCGTACCGGACGATGCCGTCGCCCGCCGCGTTCGCACCGCATGGGAGCAATCCGCCACGGTGGATCGCATCATCGCTGCGCAGGCGCCGGCGAGACCGGTCATGACCGTCCTGCATCCCTGTCTTATCGCGTCAGACAGTGACGCTAATCTGTGTACCAGTCTCGTAAGAAAAGGACGGACCCATGACTCAGCCTTATGACGAACGCGCGGAACGCAAGCGTTACATTCGCCGCCGCCAGCAGATCGTATTCTCCTGTGTCGGCGCGGTGCTTGCCGTCGCCCTGGTCGTGTCGGCGCTGTTCTATTTCCATGTCGGGGGTCTGGGCATAACGGCCACGTCCGCAGTCAAGCCGAATTACGGCGTGCGCGTGCCCTGCTCGACCAAGGACGCCAACGGCAAGAACCAGACATATTCCAACTATGCGAACGTCAAGGTGCGCGTGCTGAACGGCACCAAATTCGTCGGCTTCGCGAAGGCCGTCAGCACCGCGCTGTCGAACCGCCAGTTCAAGGTCACCGGCTGGGACAATTACAAGGGCAAGAAGGTCGAGCGCACCACAATCTATTTCGGCAAGAACGCCATCAACGAGGCGTACACGCTGAACACGAACTTCACGGACGCGGTGATGGTGATGGATGACCGCGACGACAAGCTGATTGACGTGGTGCTCGGCGCCTCGTTCAACGATCTGCCAACAAGGACAGCCTGCCGAGCGGCGACACCGCCATCGAAAACTTCGAGGGATGCGTGCCCGTACAGTCAATGGGCACCTTGCCCAAGGCCCTCGATCATGAGAAGGTGGAATGACGGCCAGCATCGTCATGACGGCCTGAAACCCCCGATATTCGGCGGCTGCCTGCCTTACGCGGACAGCCGCCGAACCGTTTCTTGGGCACGTTTACAGCGACGCGTGCCACCGCTTGAGCTCGGCCACCGCGGTGTCATGGTCGACCGGACCGTTATCGAGCCGGTATTCCAGCATGTGCTTGTATGCGCGGCCGACCTCCGGGCCGGGAGCGATGCCGAGGATGGTCATGATCTCATTGCCGTCGATATCCGGCCGGATGGCGTCGAAGTCCTCTTTCTCCTTGAGATCGCGCACGCGCTGCTCCATCTCGTCCATGGCGGACGAGAACACCATCGCCTTGCGACGGTTCTGAGTGGTAGCGTCGGCGCGGGTCAGCCGGTTCAGCCGCTCATACAGCGGACCGGCGTCCTTGACGTAGCGTCGCACGGCGGAATCGGTCCACGGTTCTTCGACATACCCGTGGAACCGCAGATGCAGGTTCACTAACTCGCTGACATCCTCGACGAGATGATGGTCGAACCGCAGCGCCTTGAGCCGTTTGCGCGTCATTTTCGCGCCGACCGCATCGTGATGATGGAAGCTGACCTTGCCGCCGGGCTCGAACCGGCGTGTTTTCGGCTTGCCGATGTCATGGGTCAGCGCGGCCAGGCGAAGCGTCAGGTCGGGAGCGGGCACGGGGCCTTCCGGCCCGGTCTCCAGCGCTATGGCGCGATCGAGCACAATCATCGTGTGCTCGAACACGTCCTTGTGGCGGTGGTGCTCGTCGATTTCCAGCTGCAGGGCGGGAATCTCCGGGAATACGATATCGGCGAGACCTGATTCGACCAGCGCTTCGACACCCGCCCTCGGACGATCGGACAGCAGCAGCTTCGTGAGCTCGTCACGCACCCGTTCAGCGGATACGATGTCGATGCGATCGGTCATGTCGCTGATGGCGGCAGCCGTGTCGGGGGCGATGCTGAACCCGAGCTGTGCGACGAAACGCACGGCACGCATCATGCGCAGCGGGTCGTCGTCGAAGGACTGATACGGATCCACCGGCGTGCGCAATACGCCTTTAGCCAAATCGCTGGCGCCGCCGAACGGGTCCACGAACTCCAGCTGCGGCACGCGCAGCGCCATGGCGTTCACGGTGAAATCACGGCGGGACAGATCGCCTTCGAGCGAATCGCCGTAGCTGACTTCGGGCTTGCGGGATTCGGGATCGTACGTGTCGGACCGGTACGTAGTGATCTCCACCTTGACTTCGGTGCCGTCCTCGCGCCGGCGCATCGCACCCAAAGTGCCGAATTTGCGGCCCATATCCCAGAAACCGTCACGTCCCCAATGACGCAGGATCGGCTCGAACTCGTCGGGATGGGCCGAAGTGCAGAAATCGAGGTCGTGGGAACGCCGGTGCAGCAACAGGTCACGCACGGGGCCGCCCACCAAGCCAGCTCGTACCCGCGAGCCGCGAACAGGTGTCCAAGTTCAATGGCTTCCGGCCAAACTTCGAAATTCACACGAGGCCTTTCCATAAAGTATTACCGCTTTTATGCGTATTCAAGCATACCGTTACCCCACCTGCACACGGTATTGAGTAAGGTGGAAGTCATGATTACGCCGCAGACCTCGCGCGCATGCTTGCGCATGCTGCGGGCGACCATACCCAAAATCCGCTCGAACCCGATACGTTGCTCTATACGTCCGAGGCTCCGCGCACGCCGAAAACCGTTGTCAGGCCACCGGAACCACGCTTTCCCACACCTGCGATGATGCCGCAGCGACGGGCGGGCGACGGGCCGACCACATTCGCGTCGCTGGACGCTCAGGAGCTCCCGGTGGTGCGCGAATAACTCGGCCGGCGGCCTGGTGTTCGACGAGCGCGGCCGTGTGGCCATCATCGCGCGACACTCCCGCAACGGCCATCTCGAATGGTGCCTTCCAAGGGCCATATCGAAAAGGGCGAGACGCCGCAGCAGACCGCCGTGCGCGAGGTGCACGAGGAGACCGGCATTCTGGGTGAGGTGGTCGAGTCCATTGCCACCATCGACTATTGGTTCACCGGTACCAGCCAGCGCGTGCATAAGCTCGTGCATCATTTCGCGCTGCGCCAGATCGGCGGCGACCTGACGGTGGAGGGCGATCCGGATCATGAAGCCGAAGACGCCATCTGGGTGGATTTCGATGATTTGGATGACGTTCTCAGCTATCCTAATGAACGCAAGATCGCTTGGCTCTACGCAAGGAAAATGAAGCAGGGATGATCGCGAACAGCCCCGAGCACGGTCAGGCCGTGCCATCGTTATCTCACCGAACGACACGCCTATGGCGCTTCTTTACCATCATGTTGCTGACATGCGCGATGCTGTTCGCAGGCCGCATGGTACCGGCCGGCCCGGCACATATGGCGATGGCGGATGACGAGACGGACACGGCCACGCAGACGACCGCCTTGTCGATCACCGAATCGCGCCCGTGGTCACCGACACATCCGGCTACCACATCACCATCAGCATCTCCAATCCCACGTATGCCGCGACGTCACCGGGCCTGGTGACCGTGGCCTACAACCCGTCATATACGTTCGTATCGCGCACTGACATCCAGCATTGGGCGACCGGGGACGTATCAATCCGGTGCGCACCGTTCTCGGCACGGCCACGGTGCCGTCCATCGCGGCGAACAAGAAGGTTTCCGTGAAGATCGACGCGGCGGCCGACAGCGATGCGTTGAAGGCGTTGCAGATGTGGGGGCCGAAACCGCTGCTGGTCACCTATCAGGCGACCCAGGCGACCGACTCTCAATCCACAGGCTCCTCTGACGGGTCATCCGGGTCGGACCGTACCGTCGATCCGAACACCAAGCCGATTCGCCTGCACAGCTTCCTGACCAGATCATCCCAGGGATTGCGCAACGCACAGACCCCGCCGATGGCCATCACCATGGTCATGCCGTTGATGAACAACGGCCAGCAGGCCGACAAGAACGCCATCGACCAGCTGGTGGTGCATGACAACGGTGATGGATCCGACACAAAATCTACACAATCAGGTGGCGGCGGCACGGATGACAGCACAGACGACGGCTCCGGCAACAATACCGACGACACCGAAAACACCGCGGCGACGCAATCATCAGTGCTCACCCCGCACGACAATGATGCACTCGCCGCCAAACTCTCCCTCATCGGCAAGCACAGCGATTTGCAGACCATAGCCGATCCGACGGCATTGGCTTCCGACACCGGGCAACGCATCGATGCCGTCATGCAGCCGGCCGGATTCGACATCACCGCCTATGCCGCGATCAACAACGTCCGGTCGTACGAACAGGCCGCGTCGGCACCGGCGCATGGAACGCACGATCCGCACTGGCCGCGGCACCGGCATCATCCAATTCCCTGCCCATCGCCTGGCAAGCAAGGGCGATTGGACCCGGCAGGCGCTCTCCACGGCTAGGAAGCAGGGATACCAGTACGTCATCGCCGGTCACGACTTCGACTCCAGCACCACGGCCACCGTGCACACAGGCACATACACAATCCCCACCTCGGCCGGCGACATCACGGTGCTGAGCGAGCAGAAGGAACTCGGCGACCTCGCCAAAGGCAAGCCCACCAGCAGTGATGCGGACGGCGAGACCAGTAACGCGGGACGCATCGCGCGGTTCGTCGCGCAGAGCGCCTTCTATCAGATGGAGCAGCCGTATGCGGCGATGAACCGCAACTTGCTGGTCTGCTTCGGCACTAATATGTCGGCGGCGTTCATCGACACGCTGATGACCGCGGTCGAACAGTCCTCATGGCTGCAACTCACCGACTGAATGATCTCATTGACGCAGACGCCTATCGGACCGGCGACAAGGCGCTGCAAATCGTCCCCCAAGACAGTCATTTAAGCGAGCGGAACACCCGATCGGTCACGTCCGCGCTGGAATCGCTGGCCGAAAGCCGCAACGACATCAACCGCTTCGCCACGTCGGTCCTCACCGACCATAAGGCATCCGCGTCCTGGATCCGCAAGATCAAGGCCGCACAGAGCACGCTGGCACTGCATGCGCTCTCGTCCGCGCCGCGCAACATCGACAGTCTGGTCGACGGCGCCAAACGGCTCGGCGGAGGCATGTTCGGCGGCGTATCCATCACGCCGACCGACTCCATCACCGTCGTCAGCGAAACGGCCAAAATGCCCGTCACCGTCAGGAACAACCATCCGTATCCGGTACGGGTGAAGGTCTCATCCCTCACCGACTCCATGGAAATCGTCACATCGCGGTTCACTGAGGCCACCATACCGGCGAACAGCGAGGCGCAGGTCACGTTCGCCATCCGCGTCGCCACTTCCGGCCACGCCACAGCCCACATCACATTGCTGGACCGCAACGGCGACACGTTCGGTTCCGCACAGAACACCGACATCACCAGCGTGCTGCGCATCAGCGACATGACCGGATTCATCATCATCGGCTTCTCGCTGCTGCTCGGCCTGGTCGGCCTCTGGCGCCAATTCCATCGAAAGAAGGACCCCGACGAATGAGCACCACGGTAGGACGCAATTCGCTGATCATGGCGTGCGGCACGGCCGCGTCACGTGTGACCGGCCAGATCCGCACCATCTTCCTCGTCGGCGCGCTCGGTACCACCGGTATCGCAGCAACGCGTATCAGGCCGGCGCGCAGATACCGCAGGTGATCTTCAACCTGCTGTCCACCGGCGTGTTCAACGCGGTGCTCGTGCCGCAGATCGTGCGCACGCTCAAGCAGAAGGACGCGGATGAGCGACTCAGCAAGCTCATCACCTTGTCCCATCGCGCTGCTGGCTGGCCCATCACCACTGCTG
>ENA-OQEB01000988-OQEB01000988.1-human-gut-metagenome-genome-assembly--contig:-NODE-988-length-11029-cov-1.864979_pt1 | contig 11029 bp, 14 predicted proteins | sample MGYA00242787_ERZ504619 | MGnify/ENA primary metagenome ERZ504619 (study PRJEB26092, sample SAMD00036317) | human gut metagenome | host: Homo sapiens | study: EMG produced TPA metagenomics assembly of... | reverse complement strand
CTTTGAACTTGGAACTGTATGATTACTTTGAGTGATATAACTTGCTAAGCATATCATAAAGTTCAAAGTTCCAAGTTCAATGTTCAATGTTTACTTAATCGTTACTTGTGTGGCACCATAGCCATACTCCTGGAAGGAAGCATCCTGATAGGTGCAACTCTTGTAGCGATAATTGAGCTCATGGATGATGGTTTGGCGAAGCACTCCCTCACCCTTGCCGTGGATGAAGATAATCTTCTGTCCCTTCTTCTTACGGTTCTCATCCATTGTCTTCTTAAAGATATCCATCTGATAATGAAGTATATCTGCTGAGTTCATTCCTGCTGTGGTTTCAAGCACCTCATCGGCATGAAGGTCTACTACGAGCGTGCCATCATCCTTCTTGCTCTTCTTCTTGCTGGTGTTAGCCACCACCTTCTCTTCCTTGTACATCTGCTCCTTGAGGCGCTTGGCATCCACTACCAGTGGGCGAGCCACCTCATCATTCTCCACGATGGTATACATGAGGCAGGTGTCTCGAAGAAATCATTCTCCTCAAAGAGATGCAACTTATAGAACTTCACTGGATCCAGACGGAACTGTACGTCAGTAGCAGGTTTCAAGAGGAACGACTTGTCGCGCTTGAAAGCTATCATCTGGATGGCTACGTGCTCCATCTCATTGAGTGCATCCCTGCCAAACTCCTCCACGAAGAGCTTGGTATTTGGCTCTATCTCGCCCTCTGCCTTCAGCGTCCAGGCATTGCCCTCGGCTGTGAGGTAGGTATAGTGGAGATAGTAGTTGCTATCATTCACTAGATAAGTCTCAAAGCGAGTGTTGGTCACATCCTTGATGTCGATAGGCACGAAGGCGAGATAGGCGCTGAGCTTGTTGCCGCCCTGGCGCTCCTGTGCCTGCGCACGATAAGTAATCTCACGGTCGCAGCATCATATTCCTCCACGTTCATGTCCACATCGGCGTCATGCTCGTTGAGAATAGCCTTGATACTGCGGCTGTCGTTGTGAAGTTCGGTATCAGCATGTTCTGCCGCCTTCTTCTGCGCATCCATCTTAGCCGAGATCATCTTGCTCATGGCGTAGTCGTCCTGTTCTACCACTACCACCTCGTTGATAGGCATAGGAATCTCAAATCCATCCTCATCCTCTACCAACACAATATCTTTGCCTTGGAAGCCAGCAACCTTTCCGCCGCCCACTTCGCTCAGGAATCTTACTTTGTCACCCTTTTTCATATCATTATTATTTAAATAGGATGCAAAGATACAAAAGATATTCCTTATCTCCTTTCTTTTTTACCTTTTTTATAACAAATAAGGAGGATTCTATCCCAAAATTTTGTATCTTTGCATCATCAATTTTTAAACTACAAGAATATGATTACATTTCCTTGCGCCAAAATCAATCTTGGCTTAAACATAGTTAGCAAGCGAGAGGATGGTTACCACAACCTGGAGACCGTATTCTATCCAATACCTCTCACCGATGCCCTCGAGATTAAGCTCATGGGCGAAGAATTTCCTAGTGAAGTGGCATGCGACCTGAAGGTAACGGCAATGCCGTGGACTGTGATGAGCAGAAAAACCTGGTAGTGAAAGCTTACAACCTGCTTGCCGCCGACTTCCAGATACCTCGCATCCATACCCACCTCGTAAAGCGCATTCCTTCACAGGCTGGTTTGGGTGGCGGTTCGGCTGACGCAGCCTATATGATTCGTCTGCTGGATGAGCGATTCCGCCTCAACATCGGCAATCCTGAGATGGAGCGATATGCAGCCAAGCTCGGTGCCGACTGCGCTTTCTTCATCTCTGCCAATCCTGAAGATGGCGACACCGCCTGCTATGCCGAGGGTATCGGCGAGCAACTGATGCCTGTAAGTGGTCCTAACGACAACCTGCACGGCTATCACATCGTCATCGTGAAGCGTGACGACATCGCCGTGAGCACCAAGGAGGCTTACGCTGCCATCACCCCTAAGAAGCCAGCCAAGTGCTGCCGCAACATCGTGCGCCAAACCTATCGACACTTGGAAGGACGAACTCATCAACGACTTCGAGGCTCCTATCTTTACCATGCATCCCGAACTGGCAGAAATCAAGGAAAAGCTCTATCAGTCGGAGCCAGCTATGCAGCCATGAGCGGAAGCGGAAGTGCCATCTTTGGCATCTTCAAGAACAAACCTGCCCATATCGAAGAGCAGTTTGAGGGTATGTTCTGCAAATCTTTGAAACTATAAAACATGTTCTGCACTACATTGAAAAAATAAAAACAGAATAATGAACGAACAGACACATCAGAAGTTAATGGAAATCAAGCGAAGCTTTCGCTTGTTGATGAACGGTCCGGCTCGCAATCCATGCGCGAGAAGGGGCTGGGATATAAGATCAATTGGGGTGTTCCCTTCACCGAACTCAAAAAGATGGCTGAGGAATATGGAAAGGACTATGACCTGGCCATCGAACTTTGGAAAGAGGACATCCGTGAATGCAAGATTCTAGCCACATTGATAATGCCGGCAGACAAAATGCTGGCAGAGATTACCGATCTCTGGATGGAGCAGGTCAACAATCAAGAAATGGTTGAAATGCTGGTATTCAACTTGTTGCAAAACGTAGAGTATGCGCCCGTCATCGCCTATCAATGGATAGCCAGCGACAAGCCGCTCTACGAGATGGCAGGATTCCATCTGCTCTCCCGACTCTTCGCCAAGGGGCAAGAGCCCAATGAGCGTGGCATCAATGAGTTTCTGGACCAAGCTGCCACCGTGCTTCAGGGCGACAATATGGGTGTGAAGCATGCTGCTATCAATAGCGTGATGCGCTTCTGTGATTTCGGAGAAGACTTCGAGAAGATAGCTCGAGGTGCTCTCAAGGGTATCGTGGAGATATAAATATAAAAATCATCGGAACTTAGTCGGATTTTAAACGGAAGAATCATTTATGTTCCGATTTAATTCCGACTAAGCTCCGATGATAAATTTATGATGTTATACAAAGTACTTGCGATATTCATTTTCAAAATTAGGAGTGAAGACGTCCTTGCCCATATTGTCAAGGATTTCTTGCTTAGACCAGAACCTGCCTCCAGCAAGTCTTCCTCGCTCGGCTTCACCTCACCATCGTATACACAACGATGCACATACACCAACTCTTTCTCTCGCTTGCTCTCAAAGACGTAATGTCCCAGAGACTCGGGCTCAAAGTCGGTGATGCCCAGTTCTTCTCTCACCTCTCGGTGCAGGGCTTGGTCCACACTCTCGCCTAGGTCCACATGACCTCCACATGCCGTGTCCCATTTATCGGCTGAATATCCTTCCAGGCTGGGCGATGCTGCAGATACAAATCTCCCTTGCTATTGAATACATGCAAGTGAACCACTGGATGCAATATCTTGCTCCCATCGTGGGCATGACCTCGGGTGATGGCACCCAAGATATTGCCCATTTCGTCTACGACAGGAAACTCTTCGTTCTTATTATCTATCATAACTTAAAACTCCTAACTCCTAACTCCTAACTCCTAACTCCTAACTTACAATGTTCCGTATTCCTCAGAGTAGCGCAGCATTTGCTCTGCGTAACCCTCTTCATAACTTACCACTACGTCCTTCACATCATTCTGTTCATCGAATACCAAGTCCATCTTTGGATTGATGAATCCCTTGTATGGAGCCAGATTCAGTTTCTTGTAGCGAGCCAGGATTTCACGATGCAAGTCAGGGTCGATGTTGACGGCATACTTCTCCACCAACTGGCGGGCAGCCTCGTAATCGCCCTCGCTCTTGATGCGCTGTATCTCGGCCAGCAACTTGCCAAAGAGACAGCGGAGCGCCTGATAGTCATTGACCTTGACATAAGTCTTGGCATCAGAAGAGCCATCAAGAGAAACATCAGAAGAGCCATCAGCCGATTTCTTCACCAACTCCACGGCTCCCTCGGCATGCTCCAAGGTCCACCAAGCTATCAAGGCTCTATTGCGCATGTGAGCCTCCTCTATCTTGTCGCCCTCCTTGATGCGGATGGTCTGGGTGAGCAAACCATTCATCAGGTAGGTGTAATATTGAGCCTTATATGCCTCGTCGTTAGGGGTAAGACCGAGCTCCACGAGTTTGTGGTCAGCTACATAATAGAGACCGAAGAGGTCGGCACGAGCTTCCTCTATGGTATTGCCGTATGCTTTGAGTGCATCTGGGTCGGTGCCAGGCAAGAGTTGTCCGCTGCCATGTCCCAAGCACTCGTGCAGGTCGGCATGCAGGTCGTCGGTGAGGTCGCCATACTGATTGATGAGGTCGATGGTAGGCTGGTCGATGACAAATTCATCTCTGAATCCATTGCCCTGCGCCGCCTTATTGTAAGCATCGGTCAGATTGCCGATGGTAACGCTCTTCGAGCCATGTTCCTGTCTGATCCAGTTGGCATTAGGCAGGTTGATGCCGATGGCAGAGGCTGGATATTCCTCACCACCCAGCATGGCAGCACAGATGACATTGGCCGTAACGCCCTTCACCTCAGGCTTGCGGAAGCGTGGGTCTACTGGCGAATGATCCTCAAACCACTGCGCATTCTGGCTGATGGTCTGGGTGCGCTTGGTAGCCTCCAAGTCCTTGTATTCCACGATACCTTCCCAAGTACCCTTCAGTCCCAATGGGTCGCCATACACTTCTATAAATCCATTGATGAAATCCACCAGTCCTTCGTGCTGCTGTACCCAAGCGATGCTGTATCTGTCGAAGTCGGCAAGATCTCCCGTGCGATAGTATTTCACCAAGAGGTCGATGATATGCTTCTGTCCCTCGTTCTCCGCAAACTTCTGCGCACGGAGTAACCAAGCCACAATCTCCTTGATGGCTGCACCATAGAGCCCATCTTCCTTCCAGGTCAGCTCCACCATCTCGCCATTGCGCTTGGTGAGTTTGGAGTTCAAGCCGTAGGAAGGAGGCGTAGGGTCGTCGGCATCTTTCATCTTGGCATAGAAACGCTCCACCTCTTCCTGCGTCACATCCTCATAGAAGTTGCAGGCAGATGTCAGAACCAAGTCCTCGCCATCGGTCTGGTTCACACGCTTAGGCTGAATGGTTGGGTCGAAGATGACGGGTACAAGCTCATCGAGCAAGTCTTCCTTGCTCTCCCTTTCTTCAGCGGCAACTTGTCGTCGCGATGCCTTCTACCAAATGATAGAAATATTCCTCGGAGAATCCAGGTACAAACTTCTCGCAGCCATAGTGGTGATGGATGCCGCTGGCGAACCACACACGCTTCAGATAGACTACAAAAGCCTGAAACTCCTCACTCTCTCGGTTAGCCTGATAATGCTGGAAGATAGCCTCCAGAGTCTTTCGAATGCGCAGATTGTACTTGCCCTGCTGATCGAACGTGATGTCGCGTCCCATCAGGGTAGCTTTCGAAAGACAGTAAATATACAATTTCTGGTTGAGCGACAAGTCCTCAAATCCCTTCAACTCATAGCGGAGCATCTGGATGTCGGCAAATCGCTCATGGGTGTTCACATTACATTTTGCCATTTTCTAAACCTTTATTTCTAGCGCAAAAGTAATACAAATATTTCAATCTACAAACTTTTTCGTCCACTTTTCGTACTTTTACTCACGCTAACGTACATTTCTCACCATTTTTTATTACCTTTGCAATAACAATAAAAGAAAAAACGATGCAAATCAACGAAATATTAAAGAGTTATTTTGGCTATGACAGCTTCCGTCCCAACCAAGAAAACATCATCAGAGAGGTGATGCAGGGACACGACTGCCTGGTGCTGATGCCTACGGGTGGCGGCAAGAGCCTTTGCTATCAGGTGCCAGCACTGGCGATGGAGGGTACGGCTGTGGTCATATCCCCACTCATCAGCCTGATGCACGACCAGGTGGAGGCTCTCAAGGCGAATGGCATTCCTGCGAGGCACTCAATAGCAACAATGATGCCACCGACGAACTCATCATCCGTCGCCGCTGCGAGGCAGGCGAACTGAAGCTACTCTACGTTTCGCCAGAGAAACTACTGAGCGAGATACCCTATCTATTCAGCAACATCAAGATTTCGCTTTTTGCCGTGGACGAGGCTCACTGCATCAGCCAGTGGGGGCATGACTTCCGTCCGGAGTATTCACAACTGGGCTTGCTCCACGAGAAGTTCAGGGGCGTGCCCGTGATGGCACTGACCGCCACAGCCGACAAGATAACCCGACAGGACATCATCCAGCAATTGCATCTCCAGGGGCAAACCTTCATCAGCAGTTTCGACCGCCCCAACCTGAGCCTCTCCGTGCGCCGAGAGAGCACCAAGAAGGAGAAGCTGAAGTTCGTCTACCGCTTCATCATGAGCCATCCCGACGATGCAGGCATCATCTACTGCCTTTCACGCAAGAACACAGAGATGGTGGCTGAGGAGCTCAAGGAACATGGCATCAATGCCGAAGCCTATCATGCCGGACTCTCTGCCACGCAAAGAGCCTCGGTGCAGGAGCGTTTCAAGATGGACCAAGTGCAGGTAGTTTGCGCCACCATCGCCTTCGGCATGGGCATAGACAAGGGCAATGTGAGATGGGTTATCCATTACAATATGCCCAAGAGCATAGAGAGTTTCTATCAGGAGATAGGACGTGCAGGACGTGATGGAGCCCCAGCCGACACCATCCTCTTCTATTCGATGGGCGACATCATCACGCTGCGATCCTTCTGCGAGGAGAGCGGACAGCGAGAGGTGAACCTGGAGAAACTGCGACGCATGGAGGAATATGCCGAGTCCAGGGTATGCCGCCGCCGAATCCTGCTCAATTACTTTGGCGAAACCACTGACTGCCAATGCGGAAACTGCGATGTTTGCAAGAATCCGCCTCGCACCTTCGATGGCACCATCCTCACGCAGAAGGCACTGAGTGCCATGGTAAGAGCTGAGGAGAAGATACATGTGGGCACCTGCGTGGAGATACTCAGAGGTATGCAGACACCTGCCGTGGTGCGCAATCACTACAATGAGTTGAAGACATTCGGTGCAGGCAGGGATACCAGCGTGCGCGATTGGCAAGCCTATCTCCTGCAAATGCTACAGATGGGATTCTTTGAGATAGCCTATAATGCGCACAACGAGATGAAAGTTACGCCATTGGGATGGCAAGTGCTGAAGGGAAATCACCATGTTTCGCTAGCCTATATAGAGCGAGATGAGCAACAGCTCAAGGGCAAAGGCAAGACTCGCCGCGGTCAAAGCGTCACGGCTGAAGGTGGTGTGCCAAGAGTGCATGCCACACGCATCCACTTTGCTGGAGAAGAAGAGATGGCAGCAGATGTACATACAGCTGGCAAGGAGGCACAAAACAAGAGGATAAGACGCTCTTCGAAACCTTGCGCAAACTGCGTAAGCGCCTGGCCGACGAACAGGGTTACCCTCCTTATATCGTACTTTCCGACAAGAGCCTTCACGAGCTAGCCGCCATGCGACCTACTACGCTCGAGGCATTCGGATTGATCCATGCATCGGCGACTTCAAGGTAAAGAAATACGGTGAAACCTTTATCCGAGCCATCAAACGTTACTTGGAGCAATAGCTCTCAGATGAATGAGAAGCATTACTTTGTTCAGTAACTCATAGATGTGAACAAGAACTCTACAAACATAGAGATGAACACAATCCAAACGAATTTGATTTTCTTTTTTGTGTTATTCATGATCTGATAATAAATAAAAAGGTTTATAATATAATCATTTAAAAAGTGTTCATAGTATAATATGAAGGCGAGACGTATCTCCTCTAACGAGCTACATCTCGCCTTTTATAGTCTTCTGAAAGGAAGCGATAAATAACAATCAAGAACAAATCATTAATTATTAATTATTTACGCTTCCTCCCACGATATCGAGCAATTCATTTGTAATGGCCTGTTGACGACTCTTGTTGTACTGTAAGTTGAGCGTACGCAAGAGTTCATCGGCATTATCCGTAGCAGTCTGCATGGCAACCATACGGGCTGCGTGCTCACTAGCCTGACTATCGAGCAAGGCTGTATAGAGCATCAGATGCAACTGCTTAGGAATCAAGACGCAAGAACCGTCTCCAAGTCTGGCTCCACGATGAAGTCATCATTCAGCGGCTTAGCTCCGAAATCTGGCGCTCATCTTCTGCTCCTGCTTCTTGCGCAAGTATTCCTGCGCCTTGGCAGTAGCCACATTCGAAGTCAGGTCGCGGTCATTGTCCTCGCCGATGGCCTCAGTACTGAGGTCGATAGGCAAGAATGTCTTGCGTGTGAGAATCTGAGAACCGGCACTCTTGAAGTGGTGATAGATCATCTCCACCTTGTCCAGCTCGCCTGCAGCATACTGCTTAGCCAGGTTGCGGGCGATGTCGGCGCAGTCAGAAGAGTTTGGCTTGTCGGCAAGCTCGGTGAAGTCACCAGCCACCTTCAAGCCCAACTTCTGAGCCTTCTCAGCTACCTTTCTTCCTATCGGATATACCGTGATGTCGTCAATGCCTTGAGCCTTGTACTCGTCCACCGTCTGCATCATCATCTTGATGACATTCGAGTTGAATCCACCACACAACGAGCTGTTGGAGCTATATACCACGAGCGCCACGCGCTTGGTTTCAGGATGCTCCACCTCCAGTTCACACTGGATGGAAGGAGTGCTCACCAAGAAACTCTTGAGGATATGCTCCAGCATGTTCCCATAAGGCAGCATATTCTGGATAGCTACCTGAGCATGATGCAACTTGCTCGAAGCCACCATCTTCATGGCACTCGTATCTTGCGGGTGCTGTTGACGCTGGCGATGCGAGTCTTAATCTCTTTCAACGACGGCATAGGCTATTACGCTTTATATTGTCCTGCTACATTTGCCATGGTAGCCTCGACAGCCTTGATGCGTCGTCGGTGAGCTGACCATTGCCCAAAGTCTCGATGACATCGGCATGCTGACTGCGCATAGCGTCGAGGAACTGGTCCTGGCACTCACGCACCTTGTCCATTGGCACCTCGTGCATCAAGCCGTGTACACCACAATAGAGGATGGCCACCTGCTCGCCCACTGGCATTGGGCTATACTGAGGCTGGATGAGGAGCTTGTCGTTCTTACGACCACGGTCCAAGGTCATCGCAGTCACAGCATCCATATCGCTAGAGAACTTAGAGAAAGCCTCCAACTCACGATACTGAGCCATATCAATCTTCAGTGTACCAGCCACCTTCTTCATACTCTTGATCTGAGCCGAACCACCCACACGAGATACGGAGATACCTACGTTGATGGCTGGACGGAAACCCTGGTTGAAGAGGTCGGTCTCCAAGAATATCTGACCATCGGTGATAGAGATCACGTTGGTTGGGATATATGCAGAGACATCGCCTGCCTGGGTCTCGATGATAGGAAGAGCGGTCAATGAACCACCACCCTTCACGTGGCCCTTCATGCACTCTGGCAGATCGTTCATCTGCTCAGCTACCTCCTGCTGGTCGTTGATACGAGCTGCACGCTCCAACAGACGAGAGTGGAGATAGAACACATCACCAGGGTAAGCCTCACGTCCTGATGGACGACGGAGGATCAGAGATACCTCACGATAAGCCACAGCCTGCTTACTCAAGTCATCGTATACCACGAGGGCAGAGTAACCACGGTCACGGAAGTACTCACCGATGGCTGCACCAGCGAATGGTGCATAGTACTGCATGGCTGCTGGGTCGGCAGCGGTAGCACTTACGATGATGGTATATGGCAGTGCGCCATGCTCCTTGAGGTTCTGTACCAAGGCAGCTACGTAGAAGCCTTCTGACCGATGGCTACATAGATACAATATACAGGCTTGCCTGCCTCATAGAAACTCTTCTGGTTGATGATGGTATCGACGGCGATGGCTGTCTTACCTGTCTGGCGGTCACCGATGATAAGCTCACGCTGACCACGGCCGATAGGAATCATAGAGTCTACAGCCTTCAGACCTGTCTGCAATGGCTCCTTCACTGGCTGACGATAGATAACGCCAGGAGCCTTGCGGTCCAATGGCATCTCGAAGGCACCAGTCAGGTCGATGTCGCCTTGTCCGTCGATAGCCTCACCCAGAGGGTTAACGACACGTCCGAGGAAGTTGTCGTTCACACGGATAGAAGCGATACGGTGAGTACGCTTCACGCTCTGTCCCTCCTTGATGCCAGCGGTAGAACCGAGGAGCACGCAACCTACGTTGTCCTCCTCCAAGTTCATGACGATAGCCATAGTGCCGTTCTCGAACTCGAGAAGCTCATTGGCCTCTGCATTGCGAAGACCATAGATACGAGCCACGCCATCGCTGACGGTGAGCACGGTACCTACCTCTCGAACTTCTCAGAGCCATTGACCTTCCTCGGAGCCTGCTGCTGAAGAACTTCAGACATCTTCACTTGGTTTGATTTTATTCTGACATTGTTTTAATACTTTGAAAATTGAACTTTGAGATTTGAACTTTATGATTACCTTTCAAGGGTATCATTCATTCCATCCCTTTTCTTAATTCTGAAACCATTACCTTGAGCTACGAGATTTTTGCTAATGCAGAACTTTCCCCCTTACCTTACAATGCCTTATCCACCAACAATGGTTAGAAATATCCTCCCACATAGTGGAAAGAAAGCATATCATAAAGTTCAAAGTTCAAATCTCAAAGTTCAAAGTAAAGAAGTTTTTACTTTTTGAGCTGTGTCAGAATGTTGTTGAGCTTCGTCTTGACGCTCGCATCCATTCTGTAAGTATCATACTCCAGGATGAATCCACCGATGATGTCGGGGTTCACCTCAGTCTTGAACTCCACAGTACCTTGCGTTCTCTGCTCCACCATCTTGCGCATCTTGTTCTCCGTATCGGAGTCGACGGTTGTGGCGGTGATCAGTTTGCCGCGGATGATGTTCTTCTGTTTCCTGTAAAGAGTGATATACGAAGCAGCCATGAATTGCAGGGTGCTCTCCCTATCCTCTTTCAGCACGAGTGCCAGGAACTTCTTGCTCAGCTCCGTTGGGTTCTTGCCCAGGGCCGTGGTAAGGAGTGCCAGCTTCTTG
>ENA-OQEB01000987-OQEB01000987.1-human-gut-metagenome-genome-assembly--contig:-NODE-987-length-11032-cov-1.992205_pt1 | contig 11032 bp, 14 predicted proteins | sample MGYA00242787_ERZ504619 | MGnify/ENA primary metagenome ERZ504619 (study PRJEB26092, sample SAMD00036317) | human gut metagenome | host: Homo sapiens | study: EMG produced TPA metagenomics assembly of... | reverse complement strand
GCTGACCTGCGAGAGCTTCGTTTTTATCGAATATACCAATAAGATTAAAGCCTCTTTCCTCAAACGACATATGAGAAGCAACGGCTTTTCCGAGATTACCTGCGCCGACAAGAATCGTTTTAACATTGTTGTCAACGCCTAAAATCTTACCGATTTCCTTATAAAGCTGTTCGATATTATAGCCGTAGCCTTGCTGACCGAAGCCGCCGAAGCAGTTCAAATCCTGTCTGATTTGTGAGGCGGTAAAGCCCATTTTCTTTGACAGCTCGCCTGAAGAAATTCTGACTGTACCGCTGTTTTTCATTTCGCCTAAAAATCTGTAATAACGAGGCAACCGTTTTATAACCGATGCAGATACGACTGTATTCTTAGCCATAACCTATCCTCACTTTGAAAGATTTTTTACGGTTTCCATTACATAGTCACCGAACTGAGAGCAAGTTGCACCGTCTTCACGGCCTGTAATAACATATTTCTTGTCCTCAAACATACAGTAATCAAGTGCCTTTTCAAGAAGATCGGCTTTTTCCTGCTTGCCGATATGTGAAAGAAGCATAACAGATGCACGAAGCATTGAGCAGGGGTCTGCGTACTGTCCTCTGCCTTCCTTAATCATTCTCGGAGCAGAGCCGTGAATAGCTTCAAACATTGCATATCTCTTACCGAGGTTAGCGCTTCCCGCTGTGCCTACGCCGCCCTGGAACTCAGCCGCCTCGTCGGTAATAATATCGCCGTAAAGGTTGGGAAGAACAAATACTTTGAAGTCTTTTCTTCTCTTTTCGTCAATAAGCTTTGCTGTTGTGATGTCGATATACCACTCATCTGTTGTGATTTTCGGGGGTATTCCTCGCCGACCTTTTTGCAGATGTTGAGGAACTTACCGTCTGTTGTTTTGATAACATTAGCCTTATTTATGATCGAACACGGTCCTTGTTATTCTTTTTAGCATATTCATATGCCATTCTTGCAATTCTTTCCGAGCCTTCCGAGGTTGTAACAACAAAGTCGATAGCAAGGTCATCATCAACATTAACGCCCTTTGAGCCTACCGCATAAGCACCCTCTGTGTTCTCACGGAAGAAGGTCCAGTCGATTCCCTGATCCGCAACCTTAACGGGACGGACATTAGCGAAAAGGTCAAGCTCCTTACGCATTGCAACGTTTGCACTTTCGATGTTGGGCATACCGCTTCCCGCCTGAGGAGTGGTTGTAGGTCCTTTAAGGATAACGTGGCAGGATTTAAGCTCTGCAAGCACGTCGTCGGGGATAGCCTTCATATGCTCAATACGATTTTCGATTGTAAGACCGTCAATTACCTTAAATTCAACCTTGCCTGCTTTAACCTCGTCATCAAGCATATACTCGAGGACTCTTGCCGACTCTTTAGTGATAATCGGGCCTATACCGTCGCCGCCGCAAACGCCGATGATGATTTTGTCAAGCTTATCATAGTCAATAAATTCTTTATCAGCCTTAATTCTGTCAGAACGCTCCGACTGTTCACGCACAAGAGCTTCAAACTTTTTAAGGGCTGCCTGCAAATTTTCTTCTGTCATTATTTTGTCCTCCGTATTTTATATATTTTCTTTTGTGTAGTTAAGCAAACCGCCGTCAACGATTATATCCTTTTGACGCTGCGAAAGGTCATATTTAAGCTCGTATTTCTCGCCCTTTGTGATGTTTTCGAGATATACTGTTTCGTTGTTGAGAATAGCGGTTCTGATATTGTTAAGAGCAAGCTCGTCGCCCTGATCGATTTTGTCATAGTCATCCGCATTTGCAAAGTTAAGCGGAAGAATACCTGCGTTTATAAGGTTTGCACAGTGAATTCTTGCGAATGACTTAGTGATAACAGCCTTAATTCCGAGATAAAGCGGAACAAGAGCAGCGTGCTCACGGGAAGAGCCCTGACCGTAGTTAGCACCGCCGATAATAAAACCCTTACCCTCAGCCTTTGCACGCTCTGCGAACGTTTCGTCGCAAACTGCGAAACAGAACTGTGAAAGGTGCGGAATGTTTGAACGATAGGGGAGTATCTTTGCGCCTGCAGGCATAATATGGTCTGTTGTGATGTCGTCGCCAACCTTGAGAATTGCTTTAGCCTGAATGCTTTCGGGCATTTTCTCCGTTGTCGGGAAAGGCTTGATATTAGGACCGTAAAGAACCTCAACCTTGTCTGCATCCTCGGGAGAAGCGGGCATTTCAACCATATTGTCGTTTACAATAAATGACTCGGGCATAAGAATATTAAGCGGTGCGCCGAGCGTTCTCGGGTCGTAAGCTTACCTGTCAAAGCAGAAACAGCTGCAACCTCGGGGCTTACAAGATAAATTCCCGCATCCTTTGTTCCCGAACGGCCGAGGAAGTTTCTGTTAAAGGTACGAAGTGAAACGCCTGCGGAGTTGGGCGACTGACCCATACCGATACAAGGACCGCAAGCACTTTCGAGAATTCTTGCACCTGCTGAAATCATATCCGAAAGTCCGCCGTTGAGAGCGAGCATATTAAGCACCTGCTTTGAGCCGGGTGCGATTGAAAGGCTTACTGACGGGCAAACGGTTTTGCCCTTGAGAATAGCAGCAACCTTGAGCATATCCATAAGAGATGAGTTTGTGCAAGAGCCGATACAAACCTGATCGACCTTGATTTCGCCTATATCCTTAACTTTCTTAACTCTGTCGGGCATATGCGGCATAGCAGCCATAGGCTCAAGCTCAGAAAGATTGATTTCGATAGTTTCGTCATAAACTGCGTCGTCGTCAGCCTTAAGCTCTGACCAATCTTCCTCTCTGCCTTGAGCTTTAAGGAATGCCTTTGTAACGTCATCTGACGGGAACACGGATGTTGTAGCACCGAGCTCGGCACCCATATTTGTAATTGTAGCTCTTTCGGGAACAGAAAGAGTTTTAACACCGTCGCCTGTGTACTCGATAATCTTGCCGACGCCGCCCTTAACGGTCATAATTCTCAAAACCTCAAGAATTACATCTTTAGCAGCAACATAAGGCTGTAAAGCACCTGTAAGGTGAACATTTACGATTTTCGGCATTGTAATATAATAAGTGCCGCCGCCCATAGCAACCGCTACGTCAAGTCCGCCTGCGCCCATAGCGAGCATACCGATTCCGCCGCCTGTGGGGGTATGGCTGTCAGAGCCGATAAGAGTTTTACCGGGTTTGCCGAATCTTTCAAGGTGTACCTGATGGCAAATTCCGTTACCGGGGCGAGAAAAACGAATTCCTCTCTTTTTAGCAACAGACTGAATAAATCTGTGATCGTCTGCATTTTCAAAGCCTGTCTGCAACGTGTTGTGGTCGATATAAGCAACTGAAAGCTCGGTTTTAACACGTTCAATACCCATAGCCTCGAATTCAAGATAAGCCATTGTACCCGTAGCGTCCTGCGTTAAGGTCTGGTCGATTTTAAGACCGACTTCGCTTCCGACTGTCATGTCGCCGCTTACAAGGTGAGTTTTAATCAATTTTTGTGCAACTGTAAGTCCCATAGTTTGTTTCTCCTTATAAAAGTTGTTAACTTTTTTAACAAAGTTAATTCTATACTATAATATATAATTTGTCAATAATTTATCAATGGTAAAAGAAAAATTTTTTCTTAAAAAACAACTGTTTATTGATATGTAACGTGTTTTATGATACAATATCTTGAAGAAAAAATAAATCTGCGTTAAAAGGTAATAATTTTAACGGAGGATTTATTTATGAAAAATGATATAAACGAATTTTACAAATTTCAGACAGGAACAGTTTCCGATCCCAAACAAAAGGACGAGTCCGATGAGCATGAGCAGTCAGATTTCCCACGTGAGCAGCAAATAGTCACAAACGGCTCAATTACCGTGTCAAAGCTCGGACATTATATCCATTGTATTACGATAATCGGTCAAATTGAGGGGCATTTTATTTTGTCGCCGCAAAACAAAACGACAAAATATGAGCACGTTATACCGCAGCTTGTCGCTGTTGAGGAAAGCGACGATATAGAAGGTCTTATTGTTATTCTCAACACGGTCGGCGGCGATATTGAAGCAGGTCTTGCCATAGCGGAGCTTATCAGCGGAATGAAAACGCCCGTTGTGTCATTAGTTCTCGGCGGAGGTCATTCAATAGGTGTGCCGCTTGCGGTTTCGGCAAAACGCTCGTTTATTGTACCGTCGGCTACAATGACCGTCCATCCCGTGCGAATGAACGGACTTGTTTTGGGTGTTCCGCAGACCTTATCTTATTTTGATAAGATGCAAGAAAGAATAGTCAGGTTTGTCACAGCCAATTCGGGTATATCCGCAAGCCGTTTTCGTGAGCTTATGATGGATACAGGCGAGCTTGTGCTGGATGTCGGCACTGTGCTTGACGGCAAGTCAGCCGTAAAAGAGGGGCTTATTGACGAACTCGGAGGACTTTCGGACGCACTTGATTATTTATACGGACTGATTCTTGATAAAAACGAAAAAGATGTAAATTGATTTTAATTCTCGGAGGAAGAAAAATGGCAACCGCAAAGAACGGTAAGAACACAAAGAAAAATGCGCCTAAACCACGCACACAAAAAACTCAATCAAAATCTCAAAAAAGCGATAACGGAAAGCAGCCGCAGGATAACGCTTCAAAAAGACAGCTTTATGCAATAGTGTTGTTTTGCGTTTCACTGCTTTTGATTTGCCTTGTATTCATAAAGGGCGAAAGTCTTTGGGGCTTCTGCCGTGAAATGATGTTCGGACTTTTTGGCTTTACTTCATTTATTTGGCCGATAATACTCATTTATATCGCTATTATGGCAACGCTCAATAAAATTGACTCAAAGGTCGGTTATAAGGTTGCCGAGGCGGCATTGCTGACGGTTTTAATAAGCAGTGCCATACATATTTTTACGTTCAAAGGCGACGAGGTTGACTATTTTGTTGATATAGCCGACGCTTATAATTATTTCAGAATTGACGGCAGCGTGTTCGGAAGCGGTGCGGTAGGTGCTATTCTCGGCGGTGCGATTTTGCTCATTACAGGCAGTTCAAAAGTACCGTCCGCCGCAATTATACTTGTGCTTATTTTCCTTGCTGTTATGCTTGTTACGGGAACAACTCTTATCAAGCTTATAAACGGTATTGTTAATCCTGCGAAGAAAATCGGCAAAATTACAAATGAAAGAGTTCACGAAAAATTCAATTCCGACAGCGAGGATGATGCTGACGATGAAGAGAATGAAAATGATGATGTTATAGCTATGAGGAAGCGCAGAAAAAGCGTAAGGCAAAAAAGCAAATCGATTTTGTTTTGCCTGCCGAGGAAGGTACCGAGGAGATACCGCAGGCTGTCGAACCGCTTAACTCAAAGCCTGTTCAGCTTGACGATATAATTAAAAATATGAATTCGGGAAGCACAGATGCAAAAAAAGACCGAAGCTGTGAAATCTGTGCCCGAAAAGACGGCTGAAATCAAGCAAACGATATTCCTCTCGGTGTAGATAAAAAGAGTGATGAGAACGTCGATAAATCTGAGGATAACTATGTTTTGCCGACTCTTGATTGCCTCGCACAGCCAAAGGTCGGAAATTCCGCTAATTATGAAGAGGAGCTTAAAAATAACGCAACAAAGCTTGTTGATACTCTTAAAAGCTTCGGCGTTGAAACAAGAGTTGTTGATATAAGCAGAGGACCGTCTGTTACACGATATGAAATTCAGCCTGCGGCAGGCGTTAAAATCAGCCGTATAACAAGCCTTTCCGACGATATTGCGCTTAACCTTGCCGCTTCGGGCGTAAGAATTGAAGCACCCATTCCGAATAAAGCGGCTGTCGGAATTGAAGTTCCGAACAAGAATAGGGCAATGGTTTCTCTGCGTGAGCTTGTCGATACCGACCTTTATAAGAAATCGGTTGCAAAGTCAAAATTGAGCGTTGCACTCGGTAAGGATATTGCAGGTAACTGTATGTATGCCGACCTTGCAAAGATGCCTCACTTGCTTGTTGCAGGTACTACGGGATCGGGTAAATCCGTATGTATGAACTCAATGATTGTATCGATTCTTTACAACGCAAAGCCTGATGAGGTTAAGCTTCTTATGATTGACCCGAAGCAGGTTGAGTTTACCGTTTATAACGGAATTCCGCATCTTATCGTTCCTGTTGTTTCCGATCCGAGAAAGGCGGCAGGTGCTCTTGCTTGGGCGGTTACAGAGATGCTTCAAAGATATAAAATGTTCTCAGAAAACAATGTGCGTGACATTGAGGGCTACAACAGTATTTGTCAAAGCATAGGCAGAGATAAATTGCCGCAAATCGTTATTTTTATCGATGAGCTTTCCGACCTTATGATGCTTCTCCGCATGAAGTTGAGGACTCGATTTGCCGTCTTGCGCAGATGGCTCGTGCGGCAGGTATGCACCTTGTTATTGCGACGCAGAGACCCTCTGTTGACGTTATCACAGGTCTTATCAAGGCTAATATTCCGTCAAGACTTACACTTAAAACGTCATCACAAATCGACTCAAGAACAATTATCGACTCCGCAGGCGCAGAAAAGCTTCTCGGTAACGGCGATATGCTGTTTTATCCTGTCGGTATTGCAAAGCCGTTGAGAATTCAAGGCTGCTTCCTTTCCGATAAAGAGGTTGAAAAATGTTGTTGACTTTATAAAATCGCAACAGCAGTCTGAATACAGCGACGACGTTATGCAGGAAATTGAGCGTCAGGCGGCGCTTGATAAGAAAAAGAACGGCGGCACAGCAGGACAGGAGTCCGACGGCGAGTCCGAAGCAGATGAAATGCTTCCTAAAGCTATTGAAGTGGTCGTTGAAAATCAGGTTGCATCAACAACCCTGTTACAGAAGAAATTGAAGCTCGGATATGCGAGAGCGTCAAGAATAATAGACGACCTTGAGGAAAGAGGAATTATCGGACCGTTTGAGGCAGTAAGCCTCGTAAGGTGCTTATTTCAAAGCAGCAATGGTACGAGATGAACGCTCTTGCACAAGGCGGCGCATCAGAGCCTACCGACGCTACCGATATTCTTTCAGTGGATGATGAAATTTCTCCGATTGATACCGATGAGGCGTAATATGGCAAAGAAAAGGCGTACACGCTCATATAATAAAAAGTCAATCATAAAAGCTGTGATATTACAGCCTGGGGCGACATCTCAAAATGGACTAAGGTAAATTCCGGCGTTGTTGAAAAAGAAGGGAATTTCTATGTTCATTTCATAGACGTCGGGCAGGCTGATTGTATATTGATGACCTGCGGCGATAAGGCGATTATGATTGACGCAGGCGAAACGGACTCTTATAAAACCATTGCTTCATATCTTACAATAACAATGTTAAGAAACTCGATTATTTAATTCTTACTCATGCTCACGCCGATCATATAGGAAGTGCGGACGACATAATCAACAATTATGAGGTGGATAACGTCATTATGACTCGTCTTACAGAGGAAAATACGCCAACCTCGGATGTCTATTCAAATTTGTTGAATGCCCTTGCAAACTCAAAGGCTAAGGTTTACGCCGCAAAAGCAGGAGATACATATAAGCTTGACGATATCAGCTTCGATATTTTAGGACCTGTTAAGGATTATAAGGAGCTGAATAATACTTCGGTTGTTGTTAAGGTAACGTACGGTAATACAAAATTCTTGTTTCAAGGCGATGCGGAGGCAAAGGCTGAAAAGGACATACTCGCCGCAGGCTATGATGTTTCGGCAGACGTTATAAAGCTCGGGCATCACGGCAGCAGAACATCAACGGATCTTGATTATCTTCGTGCGGTAAATCCGCAAGCGGCTGTGATTTCTTGCGGCTTAAACAATTCCTATAAGCATCCTAATCCCGAAACAATAGCAAAACTGGAGAGTATGTCAATTCCGTATTACAGAACCGATGTGCGTGGCAATATTGTTATAGAATGTGACGGGAATAATTTTTCTTTTAATTGTGAGAGGTAAAACATATGGAGCTTTTTTCTGTTGACAGAATAGAGGAAAATATTGTTATTCTTATAAAAGACGGACAAGCGTTCAATTATCCTTTGGACGATTTTGATTTTTTCGTAAAAGAGGGAATGCTGCTTTCAAGGGACTCCGACGGTAAATTCCGCTATGAAAAGAGGAACCGAAAGGGTGAAAAACGAGCTTTTTAAGAAGCAAAACGATTTGTTCCTAAATTAAATAAAAAATATTAAAAAAACACTTGAAAATCTTGCTTTTGAGTGGTATAATGCTTTAGCAATTCGCACACACGGGGATTGCCGTAAAATTGCATATTATATGTCTTACGGTAAGTTGAACTGTGTGGAGGATAAAATAAGGAGGACAAAATAATGTCAGTAGTATCAATGAAACAGCTGCTTGAAGCAGGTGTGCACTTCGGTCATCAGACCAGAAGATGGAATCCGAAAATGGCTGAGTACATTTTCACAGAAAGAAACGGAATTTACATCATCGACCTTCAGAAAACCGTTAAGAAGTTGGAAGAAGCTTACATGGTAGTTCGTGACATCGCTGCTGAGGGCGACGAAATCCTTTTCGTCGGCACAAAGAAGCAGGCTCAGGATTCCGTTAAGGAAGAAGCTATCCGTTGCGGTATGCCTTACGTAAACGCTCGTTGGCTCGGCGGTATGCTTACAAACTTCAACACAATTAAGAAAAGAATTAAGAGACTTGCTCAGCTTAAGACTATGCAGGAGGACGGAACATTTGATATGCTCCCGAAGAAGGAAGCTGCTAAGCTTGAGCTTGAAATAGAGAAGCTTGAAAGATTCTTGGGCGGTATTACAGAAATGAAGAAGCAACCCGCTGCTATGTTCATTGTTGACCCCAGAAAAGAAAGAATTGCAGTTGCTGAAGCTAAGAAGCTCGGTATTCCGATTATTGCTATCGTTGACACAAACTGCGATCCCGACGAAATCGATCACGTTATCCCCGGTAACGACGATGCTATCCGTGCAGTAAAGCTTATTGCAGGTGCTATGGCTGACGCAGTTATCGAAGGCAGACAGGGTATGCAGGTGCTGCTGCACAGGACGATGCAGAAGTTGAAGCTACTGAAGAAGCTGCTGAATAATTGACTTTAAGTGCCCGTGCATAATATTTGTGCGGGCATTAAATAAAAACGGAGGTAAATATTATGGCATTTACAGCAAAAGACGTTGTTGCTCTTCGTGAGAAGACAGGCGTAGGTATGATGGATTGTAAAAAGGCTCTTGTTGAAACCGATGGTGATATCGATAAGGCTATTGAAATTTTGAGAGAAAAGGGACTTGCTTCTGCTGCTAAAAAGGCAAGCAGAGTTGCTGCTGAGGGCGTTATCGCTTCTTACAACGACGGCAAAGCAGGTGCTCTTGTTGAAATCAACTGTGAGACAGACTTTGTTGCAAAGGGCGAGCCCTTCGTAAACCTTGCAAACGCTGTTGCAAAGACAGTTGTTACAGCTAATCCTGCAGATGTTGACGCTCTTCTTGCAACAAAGGTTGCTGACGGCGACAATACAGTTGAGGAAGCTGTTCAGGAAGTATTCCTTGCACTTCGTGAGAATATGAAGGTTCGTAGATTTGCTCGTATGGACGGTCATGTTGTAACATACATTCACGGTAACGGTACTGTTGGCGTTATGGTTGCTTTTGACACAGATGATGCTACTGCTGCTAAGCCCGAATTCAACGAGATGGGCAAGAATGTTGCAATGCAGGTTGCAGCAATGAGCCCCGAGTATTTGAGCAAGGATGATATTTCTGCTGACGAGCTTGAGAAGATGAAGACGATCGTTGTTGAGAGCGCTCTTACACACCCGCTTCATTGCCGATTCCGATTCTCAACAGCATCATCGAAGAAGCTATTTCAGAGAAGAAGTGGAGCGACGAGGATATCGAGATTTACAACGGTCTTGATAACAAGCAGAGAAAGAACTTCACAAACTTCATTTCAAAAGAAGCTTATGCTACACTTGCTGAAATCGCAGTTTCTCACAAGGCTGAAATCGCTGAAAACAAGATTTTCGCAGGTCTTGTTCAGGGTCGTATTTCAAAGCAGATTAAGGAAATCTGCCTTTCAGAGCAGCCGTTCGTTCGTTCTGACCTCTTTGACGGTTCGGTTAGCGGCTATGTTAGCTCTGTTGCAAAGGCTCTCGGTGCCGATATTAAAATCAATTCGTTCGTTCGTCTTGCAAAGGGCGAGGGAATTGAAAAGAAGCAGGAGAACTTTGCTGACGAAATCGCAAGCATGGTTAAATAATCAATCTTTTGTGGTTATAAACAGGGGAGATGTTCCAAGAACGTCTCCCTTTACTTTTTTATATATGTGTGATAAAATTATTCGGATAAGAAAGCAGGTGATTTTTAGTGATAGGAATGAATATCGGTGTTGATTTCGGCTCATCCTCGACAATTATGGTTGTTGACGGTAAAGGCATTGTACTTGACGAGCCTACGGTTATCGCTGTTGACTCCGAAACTAAATATCCCATTGCTTTTGGTAACAACGCTTATACAATTGAGGGCAGAACCGACGATAATATCGAGGTTATTCATCCTGTTGTAAACGGAGTAATCTCAAACTATACTATGGCGCAGAAGCTTTTAGGTCATTATCTGCTTAAAATTTGCGGCAACAGGGTTTTGAAGCCGAATGTTATAATTGCAATTCCGAGTGCTTGTACAAACCTTGACAAAAGAACGTTTATCGATATTGTTACCTCCGCAGGTGCAGGCAGGGTGTGTTTTGTCGAGGAGTCGCTCGCATCTGCAATCGGTATCGGCTTCCAAAAGGACGCTCTTTCGGGCAGACTGCTTGTAAATATGGCGGCGGTGAGGTTGACGTATCCGTTGTAACAATGGGAAGCATTGCGGTTGCGGATACCGTTAAGGTCGGCGGACTTTCGATTGACGCCGCAATACAAAAGCATTTGAAAAAGACTCGTGATATAACCGTCGGACCTTTGACGGCGGAGCGAATTAAAATTTGCCTCGGAAGTGCGATACCGAGAGAAGAAGAGCTTGCAATGATAGTATCGGGCAAGAGCGAAACCGGA
>ENA-OQEB01000986-OQEB01000986.1-human-gut-metagenome-genome-assembly--contig:-NODE-986-length-11033-cov-1.468183_pt1 | contig 11033 bp, 14 predicted proteins | sample MGYA00242787_ERZ504619 | MGnify/ENA primary metagenome ERZ504619 (study PRJEB26092, sample SAMD00036317) | human gut metagenome | host: Homo sapiens | study: EMG produced TPA metagenomics assembly of... | reverse complement strand
CATCAATATTCTCAAGGCAACACGTCACTTTGGCCGTTTCGCGCTGTGACAGATGCAACGCTCCTCCTTGCGGTAGAAAAAGAAGTATAGTTGTCGATATGATTCTTTAACGTAGTACAAAGCAATAAATCGGGATGAAATGCCAGCAGCCAACCTTTGTCCGGAAGCGTATTGTTCTTGTTCATCCGGAATATCTCGCCGGGAGTAAGAAATACCATCGTAGCATTGGAATAATCATAATATTTCCGTCCGCAGCAGTCACAATCCCCTTCACAGTCCTCAATCAGTAGGATGGCATAGAATTCAAACTTCACAGCATCCTGATACACACTAGGATTTTCCAGATTAATAATGCTTACCTGAGGATGCAACGTTTTACATCCCAGGCACCGGTTACATTCACATACGGTCTTTATGTCCAATGTATTGTCTTTCATCACCTATAAGTCATTCTCATTATTGTAACTTCAGATATATAAATCTTAAGGATATGTTTTCCACACCTTCACAATATACCAATTACAAAATTAGAGGAAAATCCAGACATCTTCACTACCCTTATTACGGATTATATAACCTTAGTTACTGTTTTTATATCTGGCTACGTGACTTCATCTCCAGATACTTGTTTATCACGTCCACAGAAAGATTTTCCGGTGTAGTCAGTACAGAACTGATGCCGTGCTGCTTCAAGGTGGAGACTATCAGCCGTTTCTCGAATACAAATTTCTCGGCAATGACATGGCGGTAATACCTTCCGTATCCCTCGCAGGAGTGGCGACGTACTCTTTCAGAGCGGCATCTTCGAAGAAGATGACCAGCAACCGGTGCTGGCGGTTCAACTGCTGCAAATAAGCCAACTGGCGATTCAAGCTGCCGATGCCGGAAAAATTGGTATACAGCACCAAAAGACTGCGTTTGTTGACGCGCTTGTTCAAATGTACGCACAATGAGGAAAAGTCGGTCTCCCCAAAAGTAGTCTGCTGGCTGTAAAGGTTCTCCAATAACGCCTGCATTTGTCCGGGCTGTCGGGAGGCGGGGATAAATGTATCAAAGTGCTCATTAAACGTTACCAGTCCGGCTTTATCCTCCTTCCGCATGACAACGTACGAAAGAACCAGGGAGGCATTAATAGCATAGTCCAGCAAGGTCATCCCGCGAAATGCCTGCTGCATAATCCGCCCCTTGTCTATCACGTTATAGATTTGCTGGGAACGCTCGTCTTGATAGACATTTACCATAAGTTCGTGCCTCCGGGCGCTTGCTTTCCAGTTTATCGTGCGGTAATCGTCGCCTTTCACATACTCCTTTATCTGTTCGAACTCCGTATGATGCCCCACCCTGCGGATACGTTTGATGCCCAATTCCGTCAAGTTGTCGCTGATAGCAAGCAACTCATACCGATGGAGCATCAGATAGGACGGATATACCTTGACATCCAGCGGAGCATCGCAAGTATATCTGCGGAAAAGCAATCCCATTCTGCCTGCCACAAACACCCGAATCCGTCCGAAAGAGTAAATCCCCCGCCGCGTAGGACGCAGATGATACGTAATCGTCCTGCCTCATTCGCCTGAAGCCTCATCCGGAAATCAATATTCCGCAACTGGAATGCAAAAGGAATCTCATCCACCACTTCCACAGCCACCGGATGCGGATAACTGCTCTCCACACGTATGTTCACGGTGTTTCATCTCCGTTGGAGAAGCGGGTAGCACACTGGCGGAATGCCCGGATGCCGCGAATACGATAGAGCATCACCCCATCCACCAACGCCGACACCGCCAAAACAAAAAGCGCCCACTGCCCGATTGCAAAGAATGGAGCAAAGACGTACCCGATACCCGTCAGCAGGACTATCAGAACAAGAGCAATATAGAATCGGCGGCCCAGTCTCACTTCGGCACTTCCACCTTATCAATCAGACGTTGCGTCACCTTTACCGGCGAATAGCCTTCCATCTCGGCTTCCGCTGTCAATATCAAGCGATGCTGAAGCACATACGGAGCAACGAACTTAATATCCTCCGGTGTCACAAAGTCACGTCCCTGCAACAGTGCATATGCCTTGGAGGCCTGCATCATTGCCACGGACGCACGCGGAGAAGCTCCTAAATATACAGCCTTGCTGGTACGCGTCTGCTGTACAATCAACGCGATGTACTGAAGCAGCGTGCGGTCTACAAACACGTGTTCCATCAGCCTGCGCAACGAAAGCAGTTCTTCTTTTGTGAGCACGGGCGTCAGGCTCTCCAACTTCACCAACGAAGCATTGGCGTGGTGGCGCTCCAGGATGTCCACCTCCTCCTCCAATGAGGGATATCCCATGGTTATTTTCATCAGGAAGCGGTCCAGTTGCGCTTCAGGCAACTTATAAGTCCCCTCCTGCTCCACCGGATTCTGGGTTGCCAGAATCGTATAGAGTTCTCCCATCTGATGCGTGGTACCGTCAATGCTGACCTGCCGTTCTTCCATAACCTCGAACAAGGCTGCCTGCGTCTTGGCGGGAGCGCGGTTTATCTCGTCCACCAGCACGAGGTCGGCAAACACCGGTCCTTGATGAAAGCCAAAGTCATTGGTTTTCATGTTGAAGACCGTAGTACCAACACATCACTCGGCATCAAGTCCGGAGTAAACTGAATGCGGCTGAAGTCCGCCTTAATCAAGCGTGCCACTAGACGGGCAAGCAGTGTCTTTGCCACCCCGGCACTCCCTCCACGCAACACATGGCCGTTTGCCAGGACAGCCGTCAGTACCAGGTCCACTATCTGCTCCTGCCCCACTATGACCGTAGCAATCCGGTCCTTCAACGCTTGTATCTTCTCGGAAAAGAGAGTCAAGTCCACCCGTTTTTTCTGTGTTCTCTTCCATAAATATCTTCTTTATATATGATTGATTATTTCATTCATTTTATCGACAAGCCGTTTCATCTCCTTCTCAGAGATGCTGCGCCCTCCGTACACCACCGGCCTCACCTCGCGGATGAACACGGCTATTTCCCCCGCTTCCATACCCGTCTTCCGGGCAATCCTGCCGAAAGAGCGCTCATCCTCTGCCACTTCCTCCACATCCACTTGTATTTCCCTCCTCAGTTCCTCCGCAAAATAGAGATATTTCTTGCGGACTAAGTCAGCATGGTCCTTCTTCTGATAATAAAGAGTACCTATCAACTCTGCAAACTCCAAAGACTTATTTTCCGGTTCGCGGATAACCGGAATGGCGCGCTGCTTCCTGCGGGCTGTAAATATCATAAAGAGCAGGATGGAAACCATACTCAAGTACAATGCCCAGCGAAGCGGCGGCTGCGAAAGGAAATAGCGAAAAGAAGACATCTGTACCTGGGCTGTTTCTTTCATATAGCCTTCGGTACGGACAATGGGAAATCCACCCATCTGGGACAATATACGAAAAAGATAAGCCGCATTCTTCCCATCCAGCACACCATAGTTCGTAAAAAGCAGGGGAGTGGAAGCCAGTATAACTTCCCCTTTTCCCCAAGAAACCGACATGGCAACCGGATGAGCAGCTTCTCCGGTAACAGTTTTTTCCGCCAACACTTTACTAGAAATGGAATCTGCAAAGAAATAAGACTGACAAAGTTGGGGATAAGAAACAGAAAGTCTGCTGCGGATAAACCGCCGAATCCCCCACCCAGCACAAACTGTCTTTCGAAAGCAATGCAGTGGCATATTTTTTCAAAGCCGACGGACTGAAATAGGAATAGCTGCACTCAAATCCCAGCGTATCTTTCAAAATACGGCTGAAAGAGCTCCCCGCCAGCATAATCCGGTCTCCCCGTCCCGCCATCTTCAACATCGCCTCCACATCTACATCCGTCAAATGCAGGTTATCGGTAACAACCAGTATTCCGCGGCGGAGCGTCGTATCTTCCTGCTCCAGTTCATAAAAAGTCTTTCTCGACAACGAATATCCCTTCGGCAACGATGAAGACAGCAGGCTATCGAACACGGCACAGCCGAACGGTTGCTTGTCATAATGGCTGAACGTAGGTTCCAGACAAACTTCTTTGGCAGACGGCACTCTATCGCAAACATCAACACCAGAAAAACAATGATACCGGCTATAAACCAATGGTTCCCCTTCATGCCGCCCCTCCTTTCTCCACTTCTTTCTGCAAATCCCGCATCGCATGGAACAAAGTTTCGGTCGCTTCAAAATTTCCGTAACGTACTCGTAGAAAATGGTTGGTCATTTGGCGGAAAGCTGGCAGACGGACTTCATAGATATATTGTGTAGGCGTTTTATATAACTGCCAGTCTATACGTTTTCCATCGCTGAGCTGTTTCAGCGTCTGCAGATAGAGCAAACGCACCGCCTCCCGATAATCCGTCCGGGCAAGCGCATCGGCAATTCTTTCCGCAAAATCCACTCCATAGATGGTATCCTCCCCCACTGTATAGGCAGGTACTCTTGCGCGAACGCATGAACAGTTCCGGACGCTTCTTGTACACAAACCAAATGACCAATACCAGGATAAGAACGGCAATGCATATCAATACGACTTCCGAATATTCTGCCACCAACGTATTCCCGAATATCTTGTCCAGCAGCTTGCCGAACCATCTGCTGAACCACTCAAGTACATTAATTTCGGGAGCTATCAACTCACGACTGTAAGCAAACGCCGGGTCAGACTGCCAAGCGGCAACCTGTGCAGTATCACAAACCAGTGTATCAGCCGGAGCCATATTCATAGTCCGTTATCAGAGTTTATCAAAATTGTCAATATCACTCTCCACCATCACATAATCTATCTTTCCGAAGCATGACCGTATTGATAAGCCAGTCCCAGCAATGAGAAAATCATGGACATATAAACGCCGAATGCCTGGACCACCGCCAGCAGATAAAGCACAAAGCTATAGGCTGCCGATACAGTGGCACCGCCACCTGCATCAGTCATTGCAAAGATATATTTCACAATAGTCCCGATATACCATGAATCATCGTCACTCCCTGCAAGATGGCGGCGATGAATCCCATAACAATGGAAATCAGTACGATACCTCCCCAGGTAGCGAAACCCAGTCGGTAGGCCTTCTTCAAGGCATCTATGATATAGATATCTTCGAACAGATAGACTGGAGCCCAAATAGCAAGTGGCACAGACACCACCACAACGAGCAGAACGAACAAGAACGCAATCGCCATGAACGGAATGACGGTGGCTATAAAACCAACAATAAGCCCTACAAACAGCACCAAAAGCACACCGACAATCATTATCAGAAATACCCTTCTGACATTACGGAACAACAAGGGCTTCAGCATCCCTAACGTCACTCCCTCCAAGCGTTTTTCCCGTTCATTGTAAGTACGGACCAATGCGTAGACCAAAGAGGTCAGCATGACAGTTCCTAGCAGATAGAGAACGGCATACAGACTGTAATAAGTCACCAGTGCCATGATGGACGCTCCGACAACAGAAGAGTCGAACGAGCCTCCGGTCATATCACCCAGAGCCATTGTACCGCTCATCAGCCCGTTCAAGCTCAGTCCCTGAAGCAGACAAAGCGGCAACATCAGATATGTGGTGAATTTCATCAACGGCTTCCAATTCTCTTTGATAAAATCAAAGGTAGCAGTTAGTTTCTCTCCAAAAGAACGTTGTACATACAGTGCGATTTTAGGTTTCTGTGCTTCCATGCTTCTTTCTGTTAGGTAAATAAATATAATAAAAAAAGATAAACGACAAAGAGAGTAGAATAAAGCCGAACCTCAAAGCATCCGGAAGTTCGGTATGGCGGGTAACGAATCCTTCTATAAATCCTGCCATGATGAATACGGGTACCGTACCCACCACTATTTTCAGTCCTTTTTTGGCTCCCCGTTTGAAAGATTCCAGCTTGAATAGGTTCCGGGAAAGAGCCATCCGTTGCCCAGGGCAAGACCGGCGGCACCGGCTACAATAATCGCCCAGATTTCGAGTGTCCCGTGCAGCCAAATGGCAAGGAAGGACTCCCAAAGCAAGTCGTGCTGATAAAAGAAGGTTTGGAAAGCCCCTATCATGATACCATTGTTAAGGAGCATGTATCCGGTGCCAAAACTGGTCAGCAACCCCATGGCAAAGCAGTTGAAGGAGACCATGATATTGTTCAGCGTGATACTCAGAAACATGGGGAACTCGGAGGAACCGTTATATACAGCCATAGGTTCACCATTAGCGATATTGTTCAAAGTCATATCCACATAGGAGTTTCCTAAAATCAAACGCACAAAATCGGGGTCTCCGGCAGCGGATACCACTCCTATCAATGCGCTGACCACAAATATAATGAAGGAAGCCACCAGCTCACGGCGTGCATCGTGCATGGCCGAAGGCACTTCACGGGTCCAGTAGGTGATAATTCTTGACCATTTCTCGCGCTTGTTTCTATAAATGCGGTTGTGCAATGCCGAGGCAAGATTGTTCAGATAGATAGTGATGCGGGAAGCGGGGAAATGCGTTTGGGCAAAAGCCAGATCTGCCGTAAGCTCCGTATATGCGTCGGCAAGTTCATCGGGAGACAGACTTTCCGCCTGCTCCACCATTGTTTCTGCTCGTTTCCATTTTTCGATGTTCTGCCGGATAAACGTCACTTCTTTCATACCCCATGAATATTTCAGAGAAGTTTTGTCTGAAATCGGTAACAAAAATAAGAGAATAATGATATATTTGCAATGAAATACTAAAAATGTTTTATCAGGAATGGCAGAATCTACAATTATCACCGGGCAGTTTGTCCGCATCAGTCAAACGCCTGCCAGTATCGGTGAACGGCTCATTGCACTGGTCATAGACTATATTCTGCTCGGATTCTATGTATTTTCTACTTTGGCCTTGTTTTCACGGATTCATCTGCCTCTGATTTCACGATGCTTTTCTTCCTCACTATCGTCTACCTGCCGGTCTTGTTTTACGCATTTCTCTGCGAAATGTTCAACCAGGGACAAAGTCTCGGCAAGCGGCTGATGAACATCCGTGTCGTAAAAGCAGACGGTTCCACGCCCGGCATAGGCTCGTACCTGCTCCGATGGCTTCTCTTTCCTATCGACGGACCGGTGACCGGTGGCCTGGGACTTCTGGTCGTCCTTTTGACCAAAACAGCCAGCGAAATGGGCGACCTTGCTGCCGGCACCATGGTAATCAAGGAAAAGAATTACCGCAAGATACACGTCAGCCTCGATGAGTTCGACTACCTGACCAAAGACTACCGGCCTACCTATCCACAAGCTTCCGACTTGTCATTGGAGCAAATCAACGTCATTACTCGGACCCTGCAATCGGGTAAGAAAGACCGTACACGCCGCATTGCCTCCCTTGCGAAAAAAGTGCAGGAACTTCTCTCCATCACTCCTCATGACAGTAACCCGGAAAACTTTCTTCAGACCATTCTCCGGGATTACCAGTATTATGCCTTGGAAGAAATTTAATACAAACTTCCAACAAAACCAAAGAAGTGTTAAGTCTTACGCTTATTTAAGATTCAAGCTGCATCTTTTTGGCTTTTCATTTGTTAATCAACCAGAAGGTCTTAACTAAATAACAAAGAACAATTATGAAACGAATCATTACATTAATCACACTGGTGTTGGTAAGTGCATCGACCCTGATGTATGCACAGAGTAGCAGCGAAACACGCCAAGCAGAGCGTAAAGCCCAACGCGAAGCCCAGAAAGCACGCGAAAAAGCAGAAAATGAAAGGAACTATGCCATTGCCGTCCAGGCATTGAAAGAGGGCAAGTTTGTATTGGAAGCAGACCAGCTGGTGTTCAAGAGAGGACGGAGCGCATTTGTTTCATCGACAACAAACTTCGTTCTGATGGACGGTGAACACGCATCCGTACAAATAGCTGCCAACAATGCCCTTGCAGGCCCCAACGGAATAGGCGGCATCACAGTGGACGGCAGCAGAAAGGAAATGAAAATCACGACCGACAAAAAGGGAAACGTGAATTGCAGCTTCAGCGTACAAGGCATCGGAATATCCGCACAAGTGTATATCACACTGACCAACGGCGGCAATAATGCATCGGCAAGAATCAGCCCGAACTTCAATTCGAATACCCTGACGCTGAACGGAGTCCTGGTTCCATTGTCCCAGTCAAACGTTTACAAAGGGCGGGCTTTATAAAACACCCCTTTTGTCCGTACAAAGTATAAAGAAAAGAAGATATTCATATCGTGTTCGCAGGATACGAATATCGTGTAGACACGATATTAACAGAATGCGATACAAGGAATTAATAAACTGTTATACAGAATATTAATTCCTTGCATCGTACATAAAGGGAGCTAACAGAATGTGGACATTTATTCTTTTATCTGTTGACACGTTGGGCAATAATATACCGAACCACCCATATAAGCCTCTTTTATGATGGTACTGCCACAACGGAGACAAGGATTCTTCCATGTTTTGGCAGAAAGAATGGTTTTGTAACCTCCGGCGTTGCATAAAGATCTGTTTGCGTATCGCGTCCGCCCTCGAACGTCATATCCACCAATGTTTCTTTTAGAGCATTAAAAAGAACGTCTTTCTGATTATCCGACAGAAGTAGCACTTTCTGTTTGGGATTTATCCGTGCATTGAACAGAATATCCTGCGTTACGCCGTTACCTACACCGGGAATACGCTGATTGGTTGCTAATAGAGCTTTAGCAGAGAGGGTCTTCTTTGCTTCGGCAACGAGTTTCTCAAATTCCGCTTCGGTGTATTTATCGCTCAACGGCGAAATGCTTTCCCGACTCAATTTATAGTACTTATTGTCGATATAGCTATCAGGATAAACATTGATAAAACCATACATTACAACCGTGAAGACAAGGAATGAATCATCATTAAACGTCAGCAACAACTGGTAATTGGCAGGAATCTTATCTCCCGCATTGTAATAACGGACACTGACTCCGTCGCCTATATTCATGATCACATTATCCGAAAGATTGAAATTGACAAACATGCCATATCCTTCGGATGAAAGGATGGTTTTGCCTACGAGCAGTTTACCATACTCCGACGGATTGCCGTTATAGAACGTAAACTTATGCGGTTTGGTGGCATTGAATACCTGCGTGATTGTTTTACCGCTCAAGGCGTTGTTCACTTGTTTGCTCAGGGTGATAACTTCGGGTAATTCCAACATATTATCTTACTTTTATTTTCGATAGGGATATATATTTCCGTTAATAACTCGTCAATAGCTAATCAATATCGTTCATTATTTTAACCGGACCACTTCCCCTATAATAGGCATCAACACGTTCAAAGAGTCTTTCTCTTTCAGATTCATGGCATTCTTCAACGGTTCGTCCAGCGGTGTCTAGCAAAGCATATTTGGAATGAATGGACAGTCAGAATCTTTTCCGACATTCAAGTCCCTGGCCACTTGTTCCCAAATACTTGGGGCGATGGTATGGATAGTATTTCCAATCTTCGTTATACTGCCCATTCTCCAATATGGCAAGGTCAATGCCAGGATATTGCTTGCCTATTTCGGCAAAATGCGTATCATATCCACTATCACCGCCCATATAAATCTTCTGCGAAGGGGTTTCGATAAGGAAAGAGGCCCATAGTGCCTGATTCGCTTTCAACGAGCGGCCCGAAAAATGCCGGGCGGGCAAAGCAATGAAGCAGAAATCCCTTATCCAGTACAGTATCTTCAAACCAATCCAGCTCAACCAGGGATGATTTCTCAATCCCCAATACTCGAAATGTTCACCTACCCCCAAAGGACAGACCACCTTATCTACCCGATTTTTCAGCTGCATCACCGTTTCATAATCCAGATGATCCCAATGGTCATGTGATATCACCAGATAGTCAATCTCCGGCATATCGGCAGGCTTGTAGGCATCCGCCCCCTTGAACGGCTTGTTTACAAACGAAACCGGAGAAGCCCCACAAAATACGGGGTCTACCAGTATACGCTTTCCGTCTATCTGGATAAAATAGGATGAATGTCCGAACCATACCAATACATTCTCGTCCTTGCTTATCTTGCTGAGGTCCGTCTTTATAACCGGAATCTCTTTTTCAGGACGTAAATCGGTTTCTTGCTTAAACAAGAATCCCCAGAAAGCTCCCAAACGTCCCTTTTGGGAAGTCATCATCATCGTACTGTGCAGATTCCGGAATTCTCCGTCTTTGTAATGAGGCGACTTCTTAATCCTCTCCAACCGTTCTCCTTGAGGAGCCCTCCCGAAACTCGGCTGATTGACAAAAACGAATCCCACTATGACCGCAACAGCCACAATACCCACTATAATGCCAACTATCATACGTACTCTTTTCGTTTTTAATGAATTCATATTCAATGAGGCTACATTTACAGCTGCAAATATAGTCGAATTGTTATTAAATCACTATCTTCGCGCCCAATTTACGGAATCAATACAATAAAGCAATAAAAAGCCAACAAAGAAATGAACACACACAGTCTATGTTGCATCGGTTATATTACCCAAGATAAAGTCGTAACCCCTAAAAATACCATATATATGCCGGGAGGCACCTCCTTCTACTTCGCACATGCCATCAAGCACTTGAATGCTAACGATTTTTTATTGGTAACAGCTTTGGCTGATACTGACATGGGCATTGTGGAAGACATTCGGAAAGAAGGTATTTCCGTCAAAGCCTTGCACAGCACACATTCCGTCTGTTTCGAGAATATTTATGGAGAAAACCAGAACGAACGTACACAACGTGTCACGGCAAAAGCAGACCCTTTCACCGTGGAAGGTTTGAAAGATACCGATGCACGGATTATCCACTTGGGCAGTCTGCTTGCCGACGACTTCTCTTTGGAGGTCATCAAGTTCTTGTCCGGAAAGGGACTCCTCTCGGTAGATGTGCAGGGATTTCTCCGCAAAGTGGATAATGAAAAAGTGCTGGCAGTAGACTGGCCGGAAAAGAAAGAAGCATTGAAGTATATCCATATTCTGAAAGCCAACGAAGCTGAAATGGAAGTACTGACCGGATGCAGTGAACCGCACGAAGCCGCATTGCTGATTGCAGACTGGGGGCG
>ENA-OQEB01000985-OQEB01000985.1-human-gut-metagenome-genome-assembly--contig:-NODE-985-length-11049-cov-3.594580_pt1 | contig 11049 bp, 11 predicted proteins | sample MGYA00242787_ERZ504619 | MGnify/ENA primary metagenome ERZ504619 (study PRJEB26092, sample SAMD00036317) | human gut metagenome | host: Homo sapiens | study: EMG produced TPA metagenomics assembly of... | reverse complement strand
TTTTATTTTACGACCTATAAAGAGAGCGGCACTCGCCGCCTGACCCTTGCGGAGCGGCTGCGCAAGCTGCCCCTGTCCTTTTTCGGCAAGCGGGACCTTGCGACCTGACCAGCACCATCATGGCAGACTGCGAGGTGTTGGAAAAGGACTGCTCCCACTTCATCCCCGGTCTGTTCGGTTCCCTCATCTCTACCGTGCTCATTGCTCTGAGCCTGTTCGCCTTTGAGTGGCGGATGGCACTGGCGGCTCTGTGGGTCATTCCGGTATCCGCTGCCATCGTGGTGGGCAGCTATCGGGTACAGGATAAGGTGCAGGCCAGGACCATGGCGGCGAAAATGGCCTGTGCGGACGGCATTCAGGAGTACATCGAGACCCTCCGGGATCTGAAAGCCAGCAATGCGGAGCAGCGGTATCTGTCTGGCCTTTCCGACAAAATTCGGGCAGTGGAAAAGCAGTCCATCGCGGCAGAGCTGGAAACGGCGCTGTTCGTGTCCTCTGCGGGCATGGCGCTCAAGCTGGGCATTGCGTCGGTGGCACTCACCGGCGCGGTGCTGCTGGTGCAGGGCAGGATCGACGTGCTGACCCTGTTTCTGTTCCTGATGGCGGCATCCCGGATGTACGACCCCATGCAGGGGGCTTTGCAGAATCTGGCGGCGGTCATTGCCATGCGCACCAATGTGGGGCGGATGAATGAGATTCTGGACGCTCCCCTGCAGACCGGCAGCGAGCAGCTGACCAATCAGGGCTGCGATATCGTGTTCGACCATGTGGGCTTTGCCTACAACTCCGGCGAAACGGTGCTGCGGGATGTCTCCTTTACCGCAAAGCAGGGGGAGGTCACGGCACTGGTGGGACCCTCCGGCGGCGGCAAGACCACCGTTTCCCGACTGGCGGCACGGTTCTGGGACTACCAGAAGGGCAGCATCACCGTGGGCGGCATGGAGGTTTCCCGAATCGACCCGGAAAAGCTCATGAGCCTGTATTCCATCGTGTTTCAGGATGTGACCCTGTTTGACAACACGATCCTGGAAAACATCCGTCTGGGGCGCAAGGGTGCCACCGACGAGGAGGTCCTTGCGGCGGCAAAGCTGGCAAACTGCGAGGAATTTGCCGAAAAGCTGCCGGACAAATGGAACACCAACATCGGCGAGAATGGCTGCATCCTTTCCGGCGGCGAGCGTCAGCGCATTTCCATTGCCCGCGCCTTCCTGAAGGATGCGCCCATCATTCTGTTGGACGAGGCCACCGCCAGCTTGGATGTGGAAAACGAAACTGCCATTCAGGAGCTCTTTCGCGGCTCATAAAACACAAAACCGTCCTTATCATCGCCCATCGGATGCGCACCGTAGCCGGTGCGGATCAGGTGGTGGTGCTGTCGGGTGGCATCGTGGCCGAGCAGGGCAGCCCGGCAGAGCTGTACGCCCGGAAGGGACTGTACACCCACATGGTGGATCTGCAGTCGGCAAGCCAGAACTGGACGATCTGAGAATGATGGCGGCTTTTATAAAGATAGCGACAAAAAGCTGTTCGACATCGTTCTGGTCTGGAAGCTCGACCGCTTTGCCCGAAACCGCTACGACAGCGCACGGTACAAGACCCAGCTGAAACGCAATGGTGTGAAGCTGGTATCGGCTACGGAAGTCATTTCGGCTGGCCCGGAGGGCATCATTCTGGAATCGGTGCTGGAAGGCTACGCCGAATACTACTCGGCTGACCTGTCCGAAAAGGTCGTGCGCGGCATGACCGAGAATGCTCTCAAGGGCATTTATAATGGTGGCACGATTCAGTTCGGCTACATGATCGATGAGACCCGGCATTACCAGCCCGACCCGCTGCTGGCTCCGTATGTGGAGCAGACGTTCCAGAAGTATGCGGACGGTGCGACCATGACTGACCTGCGGGATTGGTTAAAAGCACACAACATCAAAAATTCAATGGGCGGGGAGATGTCCTACAATACGATTCAGCGGATGCTGAGTAATCGACGGTACATCGGCGAATTGCGTTTGCGGGATGTGGTACAGCCCAATGCGATCCCGGGATTGGTATCAGCTGAACTTGTCGGGGTAAGACCCCTCCATCTTGCTACGCAAGACCGTTCTGTCGCTTAAAAGCCCCACTGGGGCTTTCATTGCTTCGCTTCGCTGCGCAAACGCGAACCTGTTCAACAAGGTGCAGGAAAAGCTGGCGAAAAATAAAAAGGCCCCTGCCCGTCATAAGGCAGAGGAAAGCTATCTGCTCACCACCAAGCTGTACTGTGGTAAGTGCGGAGCGCTGATGTTCGGAGAAAGCGGTGTCAGTCATACCGGCAGGATGTACACCTATTATAAGTGTGCTGCTGCCAAAAAGAAAAAGACCTGTGATAAAAAGGCCGTGCGGAAACAGTGGCTGGAAGATCTGGTGGTCAACGAAACCATGAAGCTGGTGGAAAATGACGCTTCTATGAATGCCATCATCGCCAAGGTCATGGAGCTGCAAAATCAGGAAAGCACAGACCCGCCTATCTACGAAAAGCAGCTGAAGGAAACGGAAGTCGGCATCACCAATATGCTGAACGCTATTCAGATGGGGATCCTGACCAGTTCCACGAAAGAACGTTTGGAGGCTCTGGAAGAACAGCGGAAGGAGCTGCAAGCCCGCATTGCAGAGGAACGGCTGGCCAAGTCGAAGATGAAAGAAGAATTCGTCCGGTTCTGGCTGCTTCGTTTCCGCAAGCTGGATATGACCCAGCCGGAGCAGCGGCAGGCACTGGTGGATACCTTCATCAATGCCATCTATCTCTACGATGATAAGGTTCTCATTACCTTTAATTATAAGGAAGGTACGGAAACGGTCGCTTTCGGGGAAGCCGTGAAAGCGGAGAAAAGTTCGGATATGAGTGCGCGAGGTGCACTAGATTTTGAACGCCAAATCGTAAGATTTGGCGTTCTTTCTTTATGTAGGAAAGCGGCTGCACACTTTCTGCACACCGTTTGCACATTTGCCCGAATCAGGGGCTTTTCTGCGCAAGGTTTGCACAGCCTGCTTTCCTTTGCATAAAAAGAAGAAATTTTAGGCGAACAAGGCTCTCGTCAACTCTCTGCGTTCGTCTGCGTCCATCAGCCGAATGGCTTCAAGGATCTCCTTACCGGAGATTTTTGTTGCCGCCGGCTTTTCATTTTGCTGGGGCTGGGGTGTTGCCGGGGTCAGGTCTTGGGAATAGAAGTTCGCTTCGATCTTCTCGGTCAGCTCCAACCGGGGCTTGTCCTGCGTGTGGGCATAGGTGTCCATCAGGACAGATGCCGTTGCATGACCTGTGTTGCCCTGCACCGACTTGAAGTCACCATCCGACTGCAAGAGCTGGTAGGTGGCACTGGAGTGGCGCAGACCGTGGAACACGATTTGCTCAAACTCCGGGTGTTCGGCTCTCCACAGACGATACCACTTTGTCAGCAGCTCCGGCGCAATGGGCAGACCATCCGGAAGCCGGAACAGCTGCCCGCAGTTGCTGTACTTTTCCGGGGTGCGCTGCTCGTCCTGTTTGAGCTTTTCAAGCCATGCAAGAAGCTCCTCTTTCAAGGGCTTGGTCATATACAGGATGCGGGTGGACTTCTTGGTCTTGGGCTTTTTCAGGATGAGGGAGGACTTGCTGCCCTCCCGCCTGTCTGGGAAGGTGTGGTAGACCTGATTGGGGTCGAGCTTTTCCAAAGCGTCCTTGTTGGCTCGCTGCATGGTCTTGCTGACTGAGATGGTGCCGCGCCCATCGGCGGCATCAAAGTCCAGATCACTCGGCTGCAAGCCGAGAATTTCGCCCTCACGGAGCGAAAGGATCATGCTCATGTGCACCGCCAGATGCAGGGCAGGGTTCTCGATGGTGTTCAAGGCCGCCAGCATCGTCTTTTCATCCCAGATGGTACGCTCCTCGCTGTTTGCCTTGGGCGCTTCACGGGGCAGGGGAATCTTGTGGATCAAGTCCCATTCCACCGCATAGGAGAATGCGGTCTTGAGCAGCGTGTGGACTTCGTGGATAGAGGTGCTGGACAGCAGCCGCTTCTTCTGCTTCTCGGAAAGTTTCTGCTTGATACCCTTCACATACTGCCCGCAGGGGGTCTTGGCAAGGGTGGCATAGAACTTCTCGATGTCATAGGTGCGCAGCTCCTGCACCTTCCGCTTCCCGATATACGGCACGATAAGGTTCTGCACCATCGCCACGGACTGGGTGTAGGTCTTGGGGGACCATTTGTGCTTGGTGGACTGGATCGGAATCCACTTGTACAGCATTTCCTCCATCGTCATGGTGTCGGGGACGAGGAACGTGCCGTCCAGCAGTTCTTTCTCGACCGTGATCTTTCGCTCCTGCGCCTCCTTTTTGGTCTTGAAACTTTCCCATCCCTCGCAGGGCTTGCCGGAATGGTCTTTGTACTTGTAACGGACGGAGTAGGAATCTCCGCGCTTCATGATAGATGCCATAGATTACCTCCTTCAGACCGCTGCAAACCAGTTGTCGAAGCTCTGCTTGTTCACCCGGATGCTGGTGCCGATGCGCAGCACCCGGAAATCTTTCGTGGTGTTGCACAGGTTGTACGCCGCACGGGGAGAAATCGCCAAAAGCTGGGCGATCTCCTCTACCGGTAAACAAGGGGTTCGTGCTTGGCTGCTTTGGTCTGGTCAGAAGATTCTGTGGCAGGGGATTTGGACGCTTTCATTGTAACCGGGTTCGAGTCCTTTTGCAAGAACTTATTCGTATAATCTTTAGATTTCGCATCTTCGGTCATGTCAGGCCGATTCATATTCATAGGCAGACCTCCAATTCCTTGTAACCGAACGCCTGTAACCGGGCAGGAAAACTCTCTTTTTCTGCACACAGGGCATCCGGTGGGCTTTATACTTTTTCTTATCTTTTTAAGGTTACATGGTTACAGAAAGAGGAAAACGCAGCAGTCATGCGGACTTTTCGGTGTAACTGCAGCGTAACCGAATCTGTAACCAGACGTGTAACCGCTGTCCATCAGAAGGGGAAGCCCATCTGCTTGGCCTCCGCGTCTGTTATTTCGGAGAAATCTTCAGCCCCGGTTTCGGGGCTGGTTACGCGCTCCCAGCCTTTCTGAACGCCGTACTTCGGGTAACGCTTGGCGGTCTTGTGCGCCTGCCAGCCTTGGATATCGCCGCGCGAAATTCCTGTGTTCATGATCTCGCAAATGGCACGGGTCTCCCACTCTGCCGGGATATTGGTGTTGCCCAGTGCTTCCTCATAAAGCTGCTTGGAACACACCCGGTCACCCGTGTAGTCCTCCAGAAAGGCGTAGATCATGCCCGCCTGTGCATCCTCCTGCATGAAGTCCTGCTGGTGGCTTGCAGCGTTTCCTGCATGGCAGGCTGAACGCCAGCTTATAGTTGCCGCTGTTGTAGATGGTCATGGCTTCCGCCCAAAGCTGGTCGATATAGGTGCGGGATTCGGTTTCATCGTCCAGAATGTGCACTTCGGCCAGTTCCGCATCAACCGGAATGGGAATGAATCGACGGTTGCCCGTGCGGTCACGGGGCAAAAAATCCTGCCGATTGGTTGTACCAGCAAAGACGCACTGGCGCAGACGGTCGGCAGGATGGGTCTCGTAGGGGATTTTATAGGTTTCCTTCTGCTTGCTGAGAAAGCTCTTGATCTCCTCGATGCTCTTGGCATTGGCGGTGGCGATCATCTCCGACATTTCGATGATCCAGTGACCTTGCAATTTGCGGTACACATTGTCGTCGTCCAACCGCCGCAAATCGTCTGAGAACCATTCATCCTTGACCGCCAGCAGCCGAAAAAAGCTGGACTTTCCCGTACCTTGCCCGCCAACCAGACAGAGCATGGTCTCAAATTTGCATCCCGGTTGGAACACCCGCTTGATGGCTCCCAGCAGAAAGATTTTCATGGCTTCGCAAGTGTACTCGTCCTCCGCAGCACCGAGGAAGTGGTGCAGGACATGGGCTATCCGCCCCGTCCCATCCCATTTCAGGCCGTTCAGGTAGTCCCGGATGGGATGATAGCGGTTCTCGTTGGCAACGATGCGGATGGCCGATTCAATTTTCTTCTCGCTGGAAATGCCGTATTTCTCCATCCGACGCAGGATATACTTCATATCGGTGTCGTTCAGGGTCTTGCCGGAGCGCGGCCAGCCCACAGGCTTTACAATGTCGATGCGCTCGCTCAACAGGTTCAGCCGGATGGCATCAGCAAGCACATAGTCGTTCTGCAAAATCGTGATGCAGTTTTGGATTGTCCGCTGGATCTCTCCGTTGGAGTGCTTGGACAGCATTTCCTTTACATCTGCAACAGTTCGGGGAGTGCGTTCTTCCTGATTACCTTCTTTGCTCAATAAACATCACCTCGTACTAATATTGAAAACGATTTTCCGACTTTTCGGCGGTAGGCGGCGCAGATGACTTCCGCTGTGCCTGTTCTTCCTGCAAATGGCTCAGCAGTTGCAGAACGGAATCCCGTGCTTTCTCCTTGACCTGCTCCTTGCCCTTCTGCCGGACTTCCGGCTTCAGGAGTTTCTCCTGCAGACGGGCGGCGGTGGTCTGCATGGTTTTGAGGAACTTGTCCAACACGGTATCCAACCGGTGAGCGGCGTACTCTCTCGTGGCCTGCGGAGCCTTGCGCTCCGGGGACAGCACCCACTTCTTCGTGTCCTCGATCATCCGCATATCCTCTTTCCGGGTCTCGGTGCGCACCACATCCGTCACGACCTCCACCGCCTTGTCGTAGGCTGCTGCCGAAACTTCATCGATCAGAGTTTCCATGTCGTTGACCTTGAGGGTCAACTCGTTCAGCTTGCTCTGCTGGGTGGCAAGCTGCTCTTTCTGCTTAGCAAGAATGAAGTCCTGCTTTTCCAGATACTTGCGGTTGCCGTACTCCGCTTCTTCCTCCAATTCCAGCCCGTGCCGCTTGGCGATTTCAAATAGCATCTTCCGGCAGGCGGCATCAAAGGTGATCTTGCGGTTGTTCCGGCGGCTGAGGGGCTTATTCGGGTCGGGCAGCTCAAAGCCCAGTGCTTCCAGCGCCTTTTCCTGCTGTGGAGCGATCTCGCCGTACTTGTTCTCACAGTCGAACACATGGCGCTCATGGATATGGGGAGTGCTTTCATCCAGATGCAGCGCCCAGTCCAGTACATGAACATGGTCTCCGAACCTTGCCTTGAACTCGTCAATGAACTCGGTGACGATGTTCAGCAAGTCCCCCGCCGAAGCGTGTTCATCCAGCGTCCCAAGCTGGTAGATAGTTTCCTCTGGGCAGGTCTTGCGGCTGGACAGCAGGTCGGGAATGGAGCGGTTGCGCTCTGTGTGCCGGATCTTGGCGTTGCGCTCGTTCTGGCTTTCGATGAAGGCCGTGTAGTGGGTCTCGTAGAATTGCCGTTCTACATCCGAGAAGGTCGCCGCCAGATCGTCCGGGTCTTGTGGAGCGAGAGCCGAACGGAAACCGTGGAAGCAGTCCCAGTAGATGTTGCCCTTGGCTCGTTCCGAGTCGATGTGTTCACTGTTGGCAAGGTTGAAACTTCGGTCATTGTGTTTGGGGTTATAGGTGCCGTGGGTTCCGGCTCGTCCGTTGTGTCGTGTTAATTTCAGCTAGACATCCCTCCATTTCAACGTCTTGGTGGGGGGGCAGCAGCTTTGCTGCTGAATCTGCCGCTTGCGGTGCGCCAGATAATACCCAGTAGGATATGACGCAGGGCATCATATCACTGGGGCAAAGGACTGCATCCTCTGCACTCTTGCACCGGGCAAGCTGTCCCGATGGACAGCTCGTCCGGCTTTTCAGTGGGCCATTTTGACCCACTGATTCTGTTACGGGTAGAATCAGGTTGTCCTCTTGGCAACCTGATTTTCAACGACCTTGAGGCGATACGGTAAAATCAAGTGCCGGGTAGCGGCACCTGATTTTTACGGAGTGGGGGGGGTGACGTGTTACAGATAAAACCGAAGTTCTCAAAATGATAACTCCGGTGGCTTCGTTACGGCTAAAATCAAGTTACGGAAAGCGTAACTTGATTTCAAAGGACAGCCCAAATTCCCACTGTGGGGATTTGGGAGTGAGCGATTAGGCGTTACGGTAAAGTGGTATTTTCCAAAATGGGAAGCACCACTTTACAGGATAGAAGCAGCATTCGCTTTACGCTGGCGGTAGCCTTTCTGCCGACAGGCATTGCTGCAATATCTGGCATCTGCCCGAATTGGTAGGAACTGTTCCCCGCAGCAGACGCAGGTGTAGGTTCCACGGTCGGCACGCTTTTTAAGGCTTTTCCGCAGATTCAGCATCTTGTGACCGCAGGTCTGGAAGCTGCAATATTTGCGGCTTCGGGTCTGGGTGTAGAGGACCTTGCGGCAGTATTCACACTGGATTCTGCGCACGCTGGGGTCACCATCAATGAAATATTCCATCAGAGTGTCCTGATTTTCGCGTTCCCATTGTTCTGTTGTCATAGAAATCCTCCTTTGGTTGTTACGGGTGTGTGGTGGATAATGAAAAGCATTATTTGCCCAAACGTTACAGATGCGTGGCGGTTATCAAAATGGTAACAGCCACTTTCGCACAATAAAGCGTTACGATTGTCTGGTTGGTGATCAAAAATGATCACCAACTAAAATCTGTGCGTTATAGCTGGGTGGTAAGTGGACAATTTGTCCATTTACCACTTCCAAGTGGTGAGTTACGGTTTTCGTAACCCACCACAGAGCGACCGTGTTACGGTCATTTGGTAAGTACTGAAAAGCAGCACTTACCGGATTTCACCGTGGCTTGACAAAATGTCTACATGAGGTGAGCCATAACGCAGAAGATCCTTCTGGGAAATGACGCTTTGTGTCATTCACCACATCAACTGGCCATTTTGACCAGTTGATATTGGGTGCGCCGTTCTCCCTGCATGGCTTTCCTGCCCCCTTCCGGCGGCGTTTTCTGGCTCTCCCTTGCGGGGTCATCGCCGAGTATCCCATGCAGACGGTCTTTCTGTTTTCAAGGTGCGGTGCTGGATTTGGCAATAAAAAATCGCCACACAACAACCTGAACCTGACCATCCCTTCCGGGATAGCCTTGGTTCGGGTTCGTTATGTAGCGATAAGAAAGTTAAAAACTTGCTCCGGCTCCTTTGGGAGCCGAGCTGGAACTCTAAGTAAAATATGTTATATTAAATTGTTGGAATAGATTACCACATAAATCGAGCCGTGTCAACAAAAAGTTTTGAAAACACGACACTTTCGGCGGTTTGCGAGAAAATGCTCTGAAAACTTTGGCGAAAAGAGAGAGCCGGATGGCTCGTTTTACTTATTTGTTTTTTACCAGCAGTGCCTGATACGGCTCCAGCTCCACATCCGCCAACCAGACGGAAGTGCCCTCCGGGGTGTGATATTCGCCGCCCAAAGCGTCCAGACTTGCCCCTGCCGGGTACTCGGTAAAGTTGAACAGTCCCACCAGCGTTTCCTCGCCGCGCTTGCGTACCAGCGCCAGCACACCGGGTTGTGGCTGTCCCATGTGGTCACCCACGCATCCGGGGCAAAGCAGGGTCTGCACGCATCTGGCGCAGCTGCTCCATGCCCTGCCACAACTTGTTTTGCAGCGTGCCCTTCCGGGTGCGCTGCTTTGCATCCTCCCAGTTGAATTTGCTGCGGTGCAGATTGCGGCTGTCCTCCACACGGTCGGGGTCGTTTTTGTAGTCCCAGCCGTTGAGTTGTGCGATCTCATCGCCGCAGTTCAGCATGGGGAAACCCTGCAAAAATGCCATAGCAGTGTGCAGCAGCAGGTCACGCTTTACGGCGTAGTCCAGTGCGGTTTTATCGTCCTTTTCCAGTGCCTGCTCCACGCCGCACAGGCTGGCGGTGGTGCCGCAGCTCCGGGCATCGCCGGTGGCAGGGTCGTAGTTGTACAGCTCACCCTTTGCCCAGCTGCCGGGGAAATTGCCCTCGTAGAAGTGATACAGATATTCCTTGTGCTTTTGCGGGTCAATGCCAAGCCGTTTCTCCACCGCCTCGTCCAGACCCCAGCCGATATCATCGTGGCAGCGCAGATAGTTCACGAACCAGCAGTTGTCCGGCAGGGCGTGGAGGGCATCCAGCTGCGCCTTCAGCAGCCGGGTGTCCCGGCTGGCAAGGGCACCCCACAGGTTGACCATGGTGGACACGTTGTAGAGCATGTGGCATTCCGGCTTTTCCGGGGTGCCGAAGTATGCCGCCAGCTCCTTGGGAGCCATGACCACCTCGCCCTTGAGGATGACCGCCGGGCAGACGCATTCCAGCACGATGCGGAGCATCCGCACGATGGTGTGCACCTGGGGCAGATTGCGGCAGGTGGTGCCCAGCTGCTTCCAAATGTAGGGCACGGCGTCAATGCGGAACACTTCCACACCGAGGTTTGCAAGGTGCAGGATGCTCTTGGTCATGTCCACGAACACCGCCGGGTTTGCATAATTCAGATCCCACTGGTAGTCGTGGAAGGTGGTCAGCACCCACTTGTGCATCTCCTCACACCAGGTAAAGTTGCCGGGTGCGGTGTTGGGGAACACCTGGGGCACAGTCTGCTCGTACTGGTCGGGGATGGTGCGGTCATCATAGAGATGGTAATAGGCCTGAAACCACGGGTCGCCTGCCTTTGCTGCCATGGCCCAGCGGTGGGTGCTGGCGGTGTGGTTCATGACAAAATCCAGACACAGGCTGATGCCGGCTTTGCGCAGTTCGCGGGTCAGATTCTCCAAATCCTGATTTGTGCCGAGGGCAGGGTCTACGGTGTCAAAATCCTCCACCGCATAGCCGCCGTCGTTGTGGGGGTGGGGCATTTGCAGCAGGGGCATCAGGTGCAGATAGGTCAGCTTCTGCTCCTTGAGATAGGGCAGTTTCTTTGCCAGTCCTTTCAGGTTTCCGGCAAAGAGGTCGGTATACATGGTCATGCCGAACATATTGCCCCGCTTGTACCACTCCGGGTCGGCAGAGCGTGCCTTGTCCAGTGCTTTCAACTCGGCGCTGCGGGCGTTGTAGGCTTCTGCCATCTCCCGCTCCAGAACTTCCAGCCCTTCCCGGTTGTGGTACAATTCCATGAAC
>ENA-OQEB01000982-OQEB01000982.1-human-gut-metagenome-genome-assembly--contig:-NODE-982-length-11069-cov-4.234326_pt1 | contig 11069 bp, 13 predicted proteins | sample MGYA00242787_ERZ504619 | MGnify/ENA primary metagenome ERZ504619 (study PRJEB26092, sample SAMD00036317) | human gut metagenome | host: Homo sapiens | study: EMG produced TPA metagenomics assembly of... | reverse complement strand
AGGGTTGCGGGGATACGGAACTTCGACCGGCGGCCAAGCATACAGCCCCACCCATGGGCATTCGGGCATGATGGCATTGGGCCAGCTTGACGGCCTTTTGCGCTGGCCACCAGCTCGTGGTGAGCGGCTGATATTTGACCTGCTGCACATTCTCGCCGGGCGCAAAGAGCAGACCGGCTCCCATAAAGGGCATGTGGAGCAGCATGTTGATCTCGTTGAAGGTCAGCCAGTACTTGACCTTACCCCGGAAGCGCTGGAACAGCACCTCACAGTAGTGAGCGTAGGCATCCACCATCCGGCGGTCTTTCCAGCCGCCGTACTTTTTGATCAGGGCAATGGGGGTATCAAAGTGGCACAGGGTCACCAGCGGCTCAATGCCGTACTTGTGGCACTCATCAAAGAGTTCCTCATAGAAGCGCAGGCCCTCTTCGTTGGGCTGCGCGTCATCGCCGTTGGGCAGGATGCGGGTCCAGGCAATGGACAGGCGGTAGCAGCGGAAGCCCATCTCGGCAAAGAGCTTGATGTCCTCCTTGAAGTGGTGGTACATGTCAATGGCTTCGTGGGAGGGGTAGAAGTGCTCGGCATCGCAGTCCAGCATCTTCAGTTGGCCCAGCGCCACGGGGAAGCGGTCGGGGCCAAAGGGCACCACGTCCACGCTGGACAGGCCGCGCCCGCCCTCGTTGTAAGCGCCCTCGCACTGGTTGGCGGCAGTGGCACCGCCCCACAAAAAGTCTTTCGGGAATTTGCCCATAGGTCTTACCTCCTGATGCAGTTGAATTCTGATGATTCAATGATACCATGTTCTGAGCCGCTGTCAACCGGGAAAGTACGACTTTAGCCGTCAATTCGACGAAAAATGTTGCTGATTTTTGACACTTTTCACGAAGAAATCGAAAATTGCGGGCAATTTTCCTTGGAATCTGTTTCTTCCAAACGGACAGTAAGTGTGATAGACTGAATAGGTAAACGGAAAACGGCTCACCCTGCCTTCGTTGCTTTGCAATGCCGGAGCGGGCGAGGACGTTGATGAAAGAGCTATCAGGAAAAATGGAGTGTTTGCTATGACTGAATTCAAGCCCATCAAGGAAGGCAAAGTCCGCGAGATCTATGACAATGGCGACAGCCTCATTATGGTTGCCACCGATCGTATCTCTGCATTTGATGTGATCCTGAAAAATAAAGTGACCAACAAGGGCAAGGTGCTGACCCAGATGAGCAGATTCTGGTTCGACTACACCAAGGATGTTCTGCCCAACCACATGCTGAGCGTGGATACCGCCGATATGCCCGAGTTCTTCCGCACGCCTGCCTTTGAGGGCCGGAGCATGAAGTGCCGCAAGCTGGCCATGCTGCCCATCGAGTGCATCGTGCGCGGCTACATCACCGGCAGCGGCTGGGCCAGCTACCAGCAGAACGGCACCGTCTGCGGCATCCGCCTGCCCGAGGGCCTGCAGGAATCCCAGCAGCTGCCCGAGCCCATCTACACTCCTTCCACCAAGGCTGAGATCGGCGACCACGATGAGAACATCAGCTACGAAAAGAGCATTGAGGTGCTGGAAAAGCAGTTCCCCGGCCATGGCGAGGACTACGCCACCAAGCTGCGGGACTACACCATTGCCCTGTACAAGAAGTGCGCCGCGTATGCCCTGAGCCGCGGCATCATCATTGCTGACACCAAGTTCGAGTTTGGTCTGGATGAGAACGGCAACGTGGTGCTGGGCGATGAGATGCTCACCCCCGATTCCAGCCGCTTCTGGCCGCTGGAGGGCTATGAGGCCGGCCACGGTCAGCCCTCTTTCGATAAGCAGTTCGTCCGCAACTGGCTCAAGGCCAATCCCGACAGCAACTACGATCTGCCTCAGGATGTCATCGACAAGACCATTGCCAAGTACGAGGAAGCTTATGAGCTCCTGACTGGCAAGAAGCTGTAAACACTCTGATCTTCTTTCTCCCCTCTGCTGTATAACGGCAGGGGGGATTTTTTGTGTCAGCAGCAGTTTCTCCCGGAGGGTAGCGGGCGTTCCACATAAAAAATCCCCCGCCCATGAACAGATGGGGCGAGGGGAAAGCTAAGGGTTGGCAGTGTTACAGGATGCGCACCCGGATGACAGCAGGGATGGCGGCCAGCTTCTCAGCCAGCCTGCCGTCCACGGCACCGGTCGCGTCCAGCATGGTGTAAGCCATGTTCTTTTTGCTCTTGTTCACCATGTTTTCAATGTTCAGGCCCGCTTCGGTGGTCAGGGCGGTGATCTGGCTGATCATGCCGGGCTCGTTCTTGTGGATGATGCAGATGCGCTTGCCGCCTGCACGGGGCTGATGCACCTCGGGCATGTTCACCGAGTGGGTGATGTTGCCGTTCTTGAGGTAATCGCTGATCTCCTGCACGGCCATTGCGGCACAGTTGTCCTCAGCTTCCGGCGTGGAAGCACCCAGATGCGGGGTGCAGACGATGCCGGGCTTGCCCAGAATGGCCTCAGTGGGGAAGTCGGTCATGTAGCCGGAGACCTTGCCCGTCTCCATGGCCTCCAGCAGGGCTGCGGTGTTCACCAGCTCACCGCGGGCATAGTTCAGGATCTTCACGCCGTCCTTGCACAGGGCCAGGGTCTGGGCGTTGATGGTATCCTTGGTGGTGGGCAGGTAGGGAACATGGATGGTGATGTAGTCGCACAGGGGGAGCATGTCGTTCAGGTTCACGCAGTGGTGTACCTGGCTGGAAAGGTTCCAGGCGGCATCAATGGAGATGTAGGGATCGTAGCCGTAGACCTCCATGCCCAGCTCAATGGCGCAGTTGGCCACCCGGGAACCGATGGCACCCAGACCGATGACACCCAGCGTCTTGCCTTTGATCTCGTTGCCCACGAACTTCTTCTTGCCCTTTTCCACGGTCTTGGCCATGGCGGGGTCGCCGGTCAGGCCCTGGCACCACTGGGCGGCGGCGGCCACATTGCGGCTGCCTGCGATCAGCATTCCGATTACCAGCTCAGCCACGGCGTTGGCGTTGGCACCGGGGGTGTTGAACACCACGATGCCCTGCTCCGAGCAGCGATCCAGCGGGATGTTGTTCACACCGGCACCGGCACGGGCAATGGCCAGCAGGTTGTCGTTGAAGGTGGTGTTCAGCAGGTCGGCGCTGCGCACCAGAATGCCATCGGGGGCATCGGTGTCCACCGATACATCGAACAGATTCTTGTTCAGCTTTGCCAGGCCCACCGGGCTGATGGCGTTCAGGGTTTTGATCGTAAACATACTTTCCTATCTCCTATACACAAATCAGGCATTTGCCTTGCGGAATTTCTCCATGAAGTCCACCAGCTTCTCTACGCCTTCGGTGGGCATTGCATTATAAATGGAAGCGCGCATACCGCCCACCAGACGGTGGCCCTTCAGGTTGACAAAACCGGCTTCGGCGGCTTCGGCGCAGAACTTCTTGTCCATGTCAGGGTCAGGGCTGGTAAAGGTGACGTTCATCGTGCTGCGGTAGCGGTGCTCCACAGGGTTGTGGAAGAACTCCTGACCGTCCAGATAATCATACAGGATCTTAGCCTTGGCTTCGTTGATCTTCTGCATGTTTTCCAGACCGCCGATGTCGTTTTCCAGATACTTGAGCACCAGACCGGTCATGTAGATGCACCAGCAGGGGGGCGTGTTGTACATGCTGTCTTTAGCCAGCAGGGTGGTGTAGTTCATCATGGTGGGCACGGTGTCGGCGGCGTGGCCCAGCAGGTCGTCCCGGACAATGGCAATGGCCATGCCGGCGGGGGCTACATTCTTCTGCACGCCAAAGTAGATGCAGCCGTACTTGTTCACGTCCACAGGTTTGGAGAGGATCATCGAGCTCATGTCTGCCACCAGCGGCACACCCTCCACCTGAGGTACCTCAACGTACTGGGTGCCGAAGATGGTGTTGTTCTGGCAGATGTGGATGTAGCTTGCGTCCTTGTCGTAGTCGATGGCGTTGACATCGGGGATGTAGGTGAAGTTCTTGTCCTTGCTGGAAGCAACGATCTTCACCTCGCCGAACTTGGCGGCCTCCTTGGCAGCCAGGTTCGAGAAATTGCCGGTGACAGATAATCGGCCTTGCCTGTGGTCATAAAGTTCAGGGGCACCATGGCAAACTGCTGGGTGGCACCGCCCTGGAAGAAACCGACCTTGTAGTTGTCAGGGATGTTCATCACCCGGCGCAGGGTGGCTTCGGTCTCAGTGATGATGGCATCGAACCACTTGCTGCGATGGCTCATCTCCATCACGCTCTGGCCGGAATCGCCGTATTCCAGCAGCTCTGCCTGTGCCTGACGGAGCACCTTTTCCGGTAACATGCTGGGGCCTGCGCTGAAGTTATATACTCGTGCCATATGGAACTCTCCCTTTCCGATCCATACCGCCGCTCTCATCTGCGGCAGGTGTGCGCTTGATTTGTCCGTAGTATACCGGTTCCGGGGGTGCAAAAACAAGAGCATCTTTGCACAAAGATGGGGCTGCTCTGCCTGCCTTGAGCGCACAAAACACACAACTGTCCTTAAATAAAGAACAGTTTTTAAGACAAATGTAAAAATGTGCTGGTTTTACCGCATGACTCCTCACTTTTACTGCTTGTCTGTTTGTGCCGGATGTGGTATAATCGTGTTAAAATAAGACAAATGTAAAAGCAAAAAATCGGAGGTGAAACCGGTGTATGGACTTTCAGACAGACTGAAACCACTCTCTGCCGCCGAGGAGCAGGTGCTGCTGGCGCTCTGGGAACTGCCCCGCCCCGGCCACCCGGCGGGACATCAGCGAACAGCTGACCGCCACCGGCTGGGCCCCGGCCACGGTGCTCAACTTTTTGTACCGTCTGGAGGAAAAGGCTGGGGTCAAGGGCGGCAAGGCGGGGAGGCCAGAACACCTATCTGCCCACGGTCACCCGCCGGGCCTATTGCGTTGCGGCCATGCGCCAGCGGATGGACACCCTGTTCGGCGGCAGCCTGCCCGAAGCGGTCCGCGCCCTTGCCAGCGAGAGCGGCGCTTCCCAGAGCCAGCTGGAACAGGCCATCCGGGTGCTGGAGGAGCAGCATCAGGAGGCAGAAGAATATGACCTGTACGATCCCTATGGGTGACGGAAAAACGAAAAAGCTCCCATTACGGGAGCTTTTCGTTGCATTCGGTCGAAAGATGTGTTAAAATCAAATGCGAAAAGGTACTGCACATAACGGCAGGCGGGGAGCCCACACTTCCGGAAGGAGGTGAGAGCAATGCCGATTACTTTGACGTTCCATATTTTTGGACTGGTATTTACCATCAAGGTGAAAAGCGAAAACCGCCACCCTGGCCGGTGACGGTTTTCTATGCAAATAGATAGCTAAAACCCTTCAGGGCTAACCGCTTGTCGCAGTGCCTTTTCTATTTGTAGTATAGTGATTTTTTCCTGGTTTGTCAAGTGGCGGAAGGATATACGATGGAGTGCAGATTGAAAGCAAAAAAATGCGGCGGCTGTCCGATGCTGGGGCTGGATTATGCCGAGCAGCTCAAACAAAAAGAAGCCGCTGTCCGTAAGCTGGTGGGGAAATACGGCCCGGTGGCTCCCATCCGGGGCGCGGAAAACCCCTGCCATTACCGCAATAAGGTGATCTCTACCTTTGCAGCGGGCCCCGGCGGGAAACTGGTGTCCGGCATCTATGCGGCAGGCACGCATAAAGTGCTGCCTGTGGAAAGCTGCCTGCTGCAGGACGAAGTGCTGGACACCGTGATGCAGCGGTGCGGGCGGCGGCCAGCACCTGCCGCTACCAGCCTTACAATGAGGACAAGGGCACCGGTCTGCTCCGCCACTGCCTGCTGCGGCGCGGTGTGGTGTCCGGGCAGGTGATGGTGGTATTGGTGACAGCCCAGCCGGTTCTGCCCGGGGCAAAAAACTTTGTCCGCGCCCTGCTGGCCGAAGCCGAGAAGCGCCATGTCCCCGTGACCACCGTGTGCAGAACTACAACCCCCGCCGCACCAGCGTGGTGCTGGGCGAAGAGGAAAAGGTGCTCTACGGCAAGGGATTCATTCTGGATACCCTCTGCGGCAAGACCTATGCCTGAGCCCCGGAGCTTCTACCAGATCAACCATGACCAGACCGAGGTGCTGTATGGTCTGGCTGTGGAAGCCGCCCGCCTGACTGGCAAAGAGGTGGTGCTGGATGCCTACTGCGGCATTGGCACCATCGGTCTGACCGCCAGCGGCAGGGCAAAGCAGGTGGTGGGCGTGGAGCTGAACCGGGACGCTGTCCGGGATGCCATCGGCAACGCAAGGCACAACGACGTGAAAAACGCCCGCTTCTTTGCCGCCGATGCCACCCAGTGGATCACAGAAGCGGCGGCCGCCGGGCAGAGAGCAGATGTCATTTTCATGGACCCGCCCCGCGAAGGCTCCACCCCCCAGTTCATCGAGAGCGTGGCCCGTATGGCCCCCAAACGGGTGATCTATGTCAGCTGCAATCCCGAGACCATGGCCCGTGATCTTGCCCTCCTGACCGCCAAAGGCTACCACGCCGAGGGCTTTACCCCTGTTGATCTCTTCCCCCAGACCGCCCACGTCGAGACAATAGTGTTGCTACAAAGAGGAACCTTGTAGAAATCCTTAGATTTAGGCACTTTTCCCGCCATGTGGTGTTTGACGCAGAGGGTGATAAATTCCGCAATAAGCGTATTGAGGACTATATCACGGTTTCGGTAGTTATTGATATGGAGTGTGGGAACACAAAAAACTAAATAGTTGACTGAAAAGGACATCGTGCAAGCGGTGTCCTTTTCTTTTAGGCGAAACCGCAGATTTTGAAACAGTCTGCGGCTTTTTTATGCCCTCATGTTACGCAGTAGGGGCAGAAAAAGCCTTGATACAAGCGGCTTTGCGGGCGTGTTTCTCACGCGGTAAGGGCTTTATCCCTAAACCCTCAAAATTGCCGTCCTACTGCGTAACAAATCCACAGCAAAGGAGTGATGAAGCTATGGCAGTTTTCCGCGTGGAGAAAAGCAGGGGCTACACCGTAATGAGCAACCACCACCTACGCAACAAGGAGCTTTCCTTAAAGGCAAAGGGGCTTTTGTCGCAGATGTTGTCCTTGCCAGAAGATTGGGACTACACCCTTGCGGGGCTGTCCTGTATCAACCGGGAAAGTATCGACGCGATCCGCACCGCCGTATGGGAGCTTGAAAAAGCCGGATATATCACAAGGCGGCAGGGACGCGACGAAAAGGGCAAAATGGCGGCAATCGAGTACACCATCTACGAGCAGCCGCAGCCCCCGTCATTGGGAAACCCGATGTTGGAAAATCCAACATCGGATAAGCCGGTATTGGAAAATCCGACAACGGAAAACCCGACGTCGGATAATCCAACGCAAATAAATAAAGAAGAACAAAGAACTGACTTACCAAAAAAGAAAACTCAAATACAGATTTATCAAATACCCATTCCATTCCTATCCTTTCCCCTAACCCCTCTCCTTTGGGGGACGACGCGGCAGATCCGCAGGAACGGAAGCGAAAGGAAGCGGCAGCACAGAGCGCATTTAAGATTTACGAGGAAATCATCAAGGACAATATCGAGTACGACATTCTCAAACAAAATATGCCCTACGATTATGACAGGTTAGATGAAATTGTCGATCTTATGCTGGAAACGGTCTGCACCCGGAGAAAGACAATCCGTATTGCTGGGGACGACTACCCGGCGGAGCTTGTCAAGGCAAAGTTTATGAAGCTGGACAGCGAGCATATCCGTTTTGTCCTTGACTGTATGCGGGAGAACACAACCAAAATCCGCAACATCAAGCAGTATTTACGGGCGGTGCTGTTCAACGCCCCGTCCACTATCGGCAACTATTACACTTCCCTTGTCGCTCACGATATGGCGAGCGGCGCACTTGCGCCGAGAAAGCCGAAGTTTGGCGACCCGGACTATTACTCATGCAACGAGGGCGAAAGCCTGTAAAACCAAAGGAGGACGCTTTATGAAACAGGGAGCTTTGATTTTTGATGAAACCGCCGACCGTTACGACATTCGCTTTGACCTTGCCGACTACTACGGCGGCTTGCATTGCGGCGAGTGCATGGAGGTGTTCGCGGGCGGCAAATGGAAACCGACCCGCATTGAGTACGGGGAGAATTGGTATCTTGTGGGTGTCCGCGCCGAGGACTTGAACGGTCTGCGGGTACGGATTTAAGCGGGGCGACGTGAAGAACGGACGCCCTATTTTTATGCCGCAAAGCGGCGTACCACCCTAAAAATCATCGAAAGGAGGACGGTAAATGCAAGATGAAGTAAACGAAAAAGTTGTTGCCCTATCCATTAAGACCTCAAAGCTGACCGCCGAAGTGCTGCAAAAAGCCATGAAAGCGGTTTTAGCCAAAGGCAAGCAGCAGCTTTCCAAAGCCCCGCATGGAAAAATTACTATGCGGCAGCTTATGAAACCGGGCGAAAAGGTAACGAACATCGAGATTACCGACGCGAATATCAAAGCCTTTGACGCTATCGCAAAGAAAAACGGGCTGGATTATAACGTCAAGCGGATAGAGAACGGCAAGCCGCCGACCTACCTTGTTTCCTTTCGGGGCAAGGATATTGACGTGATGACCGAAGCATTTAGGGAGTTTTCCGCAAAGAAGCTCTCACGGGAGCAAAAGCCCTCTATCCTCAAAGCGTTAGCGTCCTTTAAGGAAGCGGCAAAGCAGCTCAACGCAAACCGCCAAAAGACAAAACACAAGGACAGGGGGATTGAGCTATGAAGCCGGAAATCAAGAAACTGCTTATCCTCAACGCCCCGTATCTGCTCTTTGTGTATCTCTTTGATAAAGTCGGACAGGCGGTACGCCTTGCCCCCGGCGCGGATATGAGCGCAAAGCTCCTGTCTATCGGGGATGGTTTTTCCGCCGCTTTTTCAAATGCCTTTCCGAGTGTTCACCCCGCCGACCTGTTGATCGGGCTTGCGGGCGCGGTAATCGTCCGGCTTGCCGTCTACATCAAGGGCAAGAACGCGAAGAAATACCGCAAGGGCGCGGAGTACGGCTCTGCCCGATGGGGCAAAGCCGAAGATATAAAGCCCTACATCGACCCGGTTTTTCAAAACAATGTGCTGCTCACGCAGACGGAACGGCTGACAATGAACAGCCGTCCGAAGCAGCCGAAGTACGCAAGGAATAAAAATATCCTTGTGATCGGCGGCTCCGGCTCCGGCAAGACAAGGTTTTTCGTGAAGCCGAACTTAATGCAAATGCACTCAAGCTATGTTGTTACCGACCCGAAAGGCACCGTCTTAATCGAGTGCGGAAAGCTCTTGCAGCGCGGCGGCTACAAGATAAAAGTGCTGAATACGATAAACTTCAAGAAATCCATGCGATATAACCCCTTTGTGTATATCCGCAGCGAGAAAGACATTTTGAAGCTGGTAAATACCATTATCGCCAACACCAAAGGCGACGGGGAAAAATCCGGCGAGGATTTTTGGGTGAAATCGGAACGGCTCTTTTACTGCGCTCTGATCGCTATATCTACTACGAAGCCCCGGAAGCAGAAAAGAACTTTACGACGCTGCTTGAAATGATAAACGCCAGCGAAGCCCGCGAGGACGACCCGGAGTTTCAAAGCCCGGTTGACCTCATGTTTGAACGGCTGGAAGAAAAAGACCCGGAACATTTTGCTGTCCGGCAATATAAGAAATTCTTGCTTTCGGCGGGCAAAACACGTTCCTCAATCCTTATTTCCTGCGGGGCGCGGCTTGCCCCATTTGACATACGGGAGCTACGGGAACTCATGGAAACCGACGAAATGGAGCTTGACACGCTGGGCGACCGCAAAACGGCGTTGTTCGTTATCATTTCCGACACCGACGACACCTTTAATTTTGTCGTATCAATCCTTTATACGCAGCTTTTCAATCTCCTTTGCGACAAGGCAGATGATGTGTACGGCGGGCGGCTGCCCGTCCATGTGCGCTGCCTGTTAGACGAGTTTGCGAACATCGGACAAATCCCGAAGTTTGAAAAGCTGATCGCCACCATACGAAGCCGGGAAATCTCCGCTTCTATCATTCTGCAAAGTCAATCGCAGTTAAAGGCAATTTACAAAGACAACGCCGATACCATAGTCGGCAACTGCGACACCACGCTTTTCCTCGGCGGCAAGGAGAAAACAACCCTCAAAGAAATATCGGAAATCTTGGGGAAAGAAACGATTGACAGCTTCAATACCTCGGAAACACGCGGACGGGAGCTGTCCCACGGGCTGAACTTCCAAAAGCTCGGCAAAGAGCTTATGACGCAGGACGAAATCGCCGTCATGGACGGCGGCAAATGTATCTTGCAGCTACGGGGTGTGCGCCCGTTTTTCTCGGACAAGTACGATATAACGCAGCACCCGAACTACAAATACCTCTCCGACTATGACAAGAAAAATGCCTTTGACATGGAAAAACACTTACGACGCCACCCCGCAATCGTCAAGCCGGACGAAGTATTTGACTACTACGCCATAGACGCCACCGACCTGTAAGGCGGCGCAGAAAGGAGGTTTTTATCAGACGCAAAAATCCCTGTCCCTATTGGGGACGCGCCCCTACCTGTAAACAGCATATCCCTTTCCCCATGCGGTAGCCGAAAAGACTACCGCTATTTTTTACCCGAAATCCAACACAAACATATTTTACCGCCGCAAAACGCGGCAGAAAGTGAGGTTATATGGAATTTTTTAATCAGGCAGTTACCGTTTTGCAGACCCTTGTTATCGCGCTCGGTGCCGGACTTGGTATCTGGGGCGTAATCAATTTGCTTGAGGGTTACGGAAACGATAATCCGGGTGCAAAAAGCCAGGGCATGAAGCAGTTCATGGCTAATTAAAGGGAGCAAAAAGAAAGGAAAAGCACAATCCAGACGGTATCAGCGGCAGGTTACAAGAATAAATTGTGATTTCACAAGATTGGTGCTATAATAAGAGAAAAGTTCCTGCCGGGGCAGCCGCCCCGGTGGTAATGGATAGGAAGGCGGGAAAGCAATATGCACATCAGCTATAAACCACTCTGGCATACACTGTTAGAGCGTGATATGAGAAAAGAAGATTTAAGG
>ENA-OQEB01000981-OQEB01000981.1-human-gut-metagenome-genome-assembly--contig:-NODE-981-length-11071-cov-1.686769_pt1 | contig 11071 bp, 13 predicted proteins | sample MGYA00242787_ERZ504619 | MGnify/ENA primary metagenome ERZ504619 (study PRJEB26092, sample SAMD00036317) | human gut metagenome | host: Homo sapiens | study: EMG produced TPA metagenomics assembly of... | reverse complement strand
ATCCAGCTGGTCAAAGGGTAAAACAGGGACAGGTATTTGTCTGTCGCCATGGATTCTTCCTTGATGAAGTGGTTTTTCGGCAGGTACACCGCTCATAGTCCATAAAGGACGGTGTGGTGGGCAGGGCGGTCATCAGCCCCAGCAGGCCGTACCGGGTGATAAACTCCATTACCGCCTTTTCCACTTCTGCTTCTGGCTTGCGTCCCATCATCAGCATCCCCACATTCAGCGCATCCAGCACAATGTTGGGGACCTCTTTCAGCGGATTGTAGACATCCGGCTTTGCGCTCTTGCCGGGGGTGATGTACCGCTTGCCATCTTCCGCTGTTTTCAGCTCATAGTAATCGTACCGCACCCAATGGGAACGGGACTGTTCAAACAAATTTTTCATCATACACGCCCTTTCTCCTTAATCGTCCCAATTATCAGGGGCGGTTTTTCTTTTTTCTGCGCTTGGTCTTGTTCTCCCGCCGGATCACGCATCCTTGCCCTGTTTCCTTGCGATTTTCGAGTATTCCTCCAAAAACTGACATTCCCGCAAGGTCAAGCTGCCGCCATGCTCCTGTTTGCCGCACAGATGGTCATACATCTGGCGCTGCAATTTCTTATGGATGGTTTTCCGCAGCTTGCGGATGTTGCGGTCAGACTGCCCACGGATAGCGGCAAGCCGGGTGGTGCTGTACAGGCGCAAAGAGAGGAAATACAGAACTTCCTTATGTTCCTCGCTTAATTCCTCCACCATGCGGGATATAAAGGTGTCAGCGGTCAGGTTGTGCATCTCATAGGGGCAGTCAAACAGGATGTCCAGAAAGTTCCCGGCCATCAGCTGCCGGTATGCGGGATTGTTCATCCATCGGGGAATGAGCTTCGGTTCCGGCACCGCCTGATATTCCAGCGGCACATCCCCACGGAGGTTTTCGTGATCCCGCTCCCTGCGCTCCCGGTTCCGGTCCAGCTTGTCCCATTCCCCTACGACAACCTGGAAGTCCTTTTCGGTGCGGGCCGCTTCCTCCAGCCGCCGCACAGCTTCCGCTCGAATCTCTCGTTTCAGCCGCTTTTCGCTGACCGGGGCGGCTTCTTCTTCCTCGGTTTCCAGTTCGGCATCATAATCGACGGGATGCTCGTCCTGCTCCAGCTCGCTTTCCAGCTCTGCCAGACGTTCTTCCGCAAGCGCCTGTTCCAGCGTTTCTTCCACCGATCCAGCGCCTATTTCATCGTCCCATACGGTGAAGCCACCCTCGGTATCCAGAAGCTCATCATCAGACAGATACGCCATGACCCCACCTCTTTTCAAAAAATATTTTGCGGTTTTTCAAAAATGGTTCCGTTTTACACCCTGGATTTCTCCTATTAGTGAAAGAGTAATCTAAAAACAAGTTACTTGGGTTACATTTGCTTTTTCACGCAGGAGAAAGGGGCTTTCGCCATGTTCAGGCTTGACACAAAAAAGAAGTAACACAATCGCAGGTTACAAACAACGGAACTATAACAACAGTATACACCGGATGCGCCGAAAGCGCAAGAAAGAGAGGTTCTATGGCAGATAAAAACGCCGTGTTTCTGACCCGGCACATTGGCAACACCACCTATAAAGTTCGTGTCTACCTCAGTGAAACCGCCGAGGAAACGATGGAGGATAAAATTTTGCGGCTGATCCGCAACGACGGGCTGGCAAACCAGCCGGAATGTGGTATAATGGAACTGCCACAAATGAGCCGTCCGTCTGAAAGGAGCGCTGATATGGCAAACAGACAGACGGAAGAAAAAATCACTGCGCTCTATGAGCGCCTGTCCCGTGACGATGACCTCACGGGTGACTCGAACTCCATTCTGAACCAGAAACGTTATCTCGAAAGTTATGCAGCACAGCGGGGCTACACCAATATCGTCCACTACACAGACGATGGGTGGTCCGGCGGCAACTTTGACCGTCCCGCATGGAAGCGCCTTGTGGCGGACATCGAGGCGGGAAAGGTGGCCCATCTGCTGTGTAAGGACCTAAGTCGGATCGGCAGAAACTACCTGCAAACCGGCTTTTACACCGAGGTAATGTTCCGGCAGAATGGGGTTCATTTTGTTGCTGTCGCCAATAACATCGACAGCGAGGAACAGGACAGCGGCGAGTTTGCGCCCTTTCTCAATATCATGAACGAATGGTATCTGCGTGACCAGTCCAAAAAGGTTTCGGCAGCATACCGTGTCAAGGGAAAGGCGGGCAAGCCCACCACCAACAACGCCATCTATGGCTACAAAAAAGACCCGGAGGACAAAGACCACTGGCTGGTGGACGAGGAAGCCGCCGCCGTGGTGCGGCGGATCTTCCGGCTTGCGGTGGAGGAGCACGGCCCCCATGAGATTGCCAAGATACTCACACAGGAAAAGGTGGAGTGCCCCGCTTATTATCCTGGCCCCGCAACGGCAGGAGGCAGCCGGAAGAACACCGTGGACACCAGCCGCCCCTATGACTGGTACGGCTTCACGGTCAGTTCTATGCTGACCAAGCCGGAGTATATGGGGCACACCGTCAATTTCCGTTCCTCCAAAAAGTCCTACCGGGATAAGCGGGTAAAAAATGACCCGTCCGACTGGCTGATTTTTGAGAACACCCACGAGGCCATTGTTGACCCGGAAACCTGGCAGCTGGCTCAGCAGGTGAAGCGGACGGTGCGCCGGACAGATACCACCGGCGTCGCCAATCCCCTGACCGGCCTTGTGTTCTGTGCCGACTGCGGAGCCAAGATGTATAACCACCGGGGCAAGCGCAAAAAGGCCGGGCGAGAATATTCCGTGGATTTTTACAGCTGCTCCACCTACACCCTGACCTTTGAGCGAGAAACGCAGATGTGTTCTTCTCACACGGTCAGCACTAAGGCTCTGAATGCTCTGATTCTGGAAACCATCCGCACTACCGCCAGCTATGCCATTCAGAACAAGGAGGAATTTATTCAGAAGGTTTGCAGCATTTCACAGGTTCGCCAGCAGGAAGCGGCCAAGGAGCTGAAACGCAAGGTTGCCAAAGAGCGCAAACGCAGCGCCGAGCTGGATGTGCTGATTAAAAAGCTGTACGAAACCTATGCCATGGGTAAATTGGAGGAAAAACGGTTCGAGCTGCTTTGTGCCGAATATGAGAAGGAACAGGCCGAACTGGAACAGCTGCTTGTCTCCGAGCAGGCGCAGCTGGACCAATTTCATGAGGACACGGACCGTGCCAGCCACTTTCTGGCGCTGGCACAGAAATATACGGATTTCACCGAGCTGACGCCCCCATGCTCCATGAATTTGTGAAGAAAATTCTGGTCCATGCCCCGGATAGAAGCACCGGGGAACGGGTGCAGGAAATCGAGATTTATCTGAACTTTATCGGGAAGTTTGAAGTGCCCATGCCCGAACCCACCGAGGAAGAACTGGCTGCGGAGGAAAAGCGCCGCCAGAAGCGCATCCGTGACCATGAAAAGTATCTGCGCCAGAAGGAGCGCAAACAGAAGATTGCCGAGGGGCTCATCGTTCCGGGTGAACCGTACCAGCTGGTATGCCAGTGCTGCGGAGAGCCGTTCCAGTCTGTCCGCCCCAACGCTAAATTTTGCAAACCCGCCTGCCGGGAGAAATTCTACCGGCAGGAAAAGCGGAAAGCCAAGGAAATGGAAACATCACAAACTGCATAAAGACTGCGGCCTGCCCCAACAAACTGGGCAGGCCGCTTTTTTATGCCCTGAAACGGAGGGATTTTCATGACACTCTTTGAACTGGTAAAACAGAATATTTGTGTGCCGGATGCAGCGGAACACTATGAGCTGCAAGTCAACCGAAACGGGATGTGTCACTGCCCGTTCCATGAGGACCGACACCCCAGCATGAAGCTGAACAAACGGTATTTTTACTGCTTCGGCTGCGGAGCCACCGGCGATGTGATCGACCTTGTGGCAAGGCTGTTTGGCCTGAACAGTTACGAAGCAGCGCAGAAACTGGCACAGGATTTCGGGATTGACCCGGACAAGCCCCCGGCGGCAATCGCCTTACCAAAACCGGAGCGTCCTCTGCTGAAAGCATACCGGCAGGAGGAAGTACATTGCCTGCGGGTGCTGTATGATTATCTGCATCTTCTGGAAAGCTGGAAGGTGCAGTACGCACCCAAGACACCGGCAGATACTTTGGATGACCGGTTTGTGGAAGCCTGTCAGATGTTGGACTATGTGGAGTATCTGGCGGATTTGCTCATTGCCGCCGAGTTGGAACAGCGGGTGAAAATCGTTGAAATGCTGAACAAGGATGGCATGATTGCCGGTTTGGAGGAACGGCTGGACAGACTGAAAAAGGAGGACGGTGCCTATGAAAAACAAAACGCAGCTTGACGGGATGCCCGTCTGGTTCGATGGCAAAAGCATCAACGAAGCCCTGTTTTGTGAGGAGTTCTTGCAGACGCACAAGATTATCTTCACAAACGGGGCTTTTTTCACGCCCGAAGGCCGTGTGACAGACGAACTACCCCTGCGAGGAGAAATTTTTGAGGAGCTGAAATGCTGTGCGGTCAGCAACATTCCCCGCAAAATCAGCAACATTGTGGAGCTGATGAAACTGGCGGCGCTGGTGGAGGATTTTCCCCCGGAGCCGGACCGGATTCATCTTTCCAACGGGACACTCTTTCTGGACGGGACCTTTGTGGAGGGAAAGCCAAAAATTGTCCGCAATCGTTTCCACGTGGCCTACAACTCCAATGCCCCGAAACCTGTTCTCTGGCTGCAATTTCTGGATGGCCTGCTCTACCCGGAGGACATCCCCACCTTGCAGGAATATATCGGCTATTGCCTGATTCCCAGCAACAAGGGGCAGCGGATGATGGTCATTAAGGGCAGCGGCGGCGAAGGCAAGTCACAGATCGGCGCTGTGCTGGGAACTTTGTTCGGTTCCAACATGAAGGACGGCAGCATCGGGAAAATATCGGAGAACCGGTTTGCTCGTGCCGATTTGGAGCATATCCTCCTGTGCGTGGATGACGATATGCGAATGGAAGCCTTGCGACAAACCAACTATGTAAAGTCCATCGTGACCGCCCAGGGCAAGATGGATTTGGAGCGCAAGGGCAAGCAGAGCTATCAGGGATGGATGTGCGCCCGGCTGCTGGCCTTCTCCAACGGAGATTTGCAGGCGCTGTTTGACCGGAGCGACGGATTTTACCGCCGCCAGCTGGTGTTGACTACAAAAGAAAAGCCTGCTGGCCGTATGGATGATCCCGACCTTGCGAGAAGATAGAAAGCGAGGTGGAGGGCATCCTGCTCTGGGCTTTTGAGGGATTGCAGCGGCTGGCCGCAAACAACTTCAAGTTCACCGAAAGTGACCGCACCAGAGAAAACCGGGAAGCAGTCAAACGGGACAACAACAATGTCTATGATTTTCTGGATTCTGACGGGTATGTTCACCTGAAAGCCGATCTGTCCGCCAGCTCCAAAGAGTTGTATGAAGCATATCAGATTTACTGCACCGAAAACAACCTGCCTGCCTGAAGCCACGCAGCTTCAGCGAAGCCCTGATCGCCTGCCAGAGCCGCTACAATCTGGAATACTGCAACAATGTGACCAACGCAGCCGGACGGCGGGTGCGTGGATTTCTGGGAATTGAGGTATTAGTGAGAAATCATATATCAGTGTTTTCCGGTGATTCGATGCGTACGTACGTACCGGAAGATGTGCCGGAGGAATGGCGGCGTTAATACTGGGTCCCCCAGCGGAACCCTGTAAAGCGGTTCCGTTGGGGAAAGGACGAGCAGCGGAACGAGTGAGCTTTCGGCTTTAGCCGGAAGCGAAGGATGTGGAGTTTGTGAGGACGCTGTACGTACGTACGCTTTGATTGACCGTTGTTCTCCCTTTATAGCAATTCGACGGCTATACCAGTCAGAATCACCGATCAAATCCCCATGCTAAATCAAGGCAAGTGGGAATCGAAAAGTATTTGACGGTTGGAAGAAATCATTTTGCGAAACAGTGCTTCTCGCCCCGGTGAACCGGGTGCATGGAACCATGGGAAATTGCACGGTTTCAAGCCAAATCACACGAAACGGAAAAGTCGGAAGGTGCGACCTGTGGACAGGACATCACACCGGCAATTCTGGACGGATTTGTTGACGAGAGAATTTTTCACGACACAGCGAAGCGGTTATGCCAGAGGGCATACCGGCTTCGCTTTTTTATCAAGTAAATTTAGGAGGATTTTTTATGATGACGGTACGCAACGAGATTAAGGCACAGATCGTCCGGGCGGGATACACCATGCAGGAGGTAGTTGACCGGCTCCATGAGGAATACGGCTGGTCGGACAGCGTTTCCAACCTATCGGCCAAGCTCCAGCGGGAATCTATCCGCTACAAGGAGGTCGTGGAGCTGCTGATGTGCTGGGCTATGACTGATCTGGCAGAAACGGAGGTAAATCTATGACAAGTGAAGAAAAGAAACTGTTGCAGGCAAAGCACCGCTTGGAGGAAGCCCAGGCACGGGATCGGGTGAAGGAGCGAAAAGCCCGGACAAGGCGGCTCATTCAGGAGGCGCAGTGCTGGAAAAAGTGCTGCCGGAAGTACAGGCGGTAGGGCTTGACAATCTGGAAGAATACCTGCGGCGAAAGCTGGCAGGATACGATTGAAAACGGCTGGGGAGGTCTCCGGGAAACCGGGGGCCTTCCTCTTTTTTATCCCGAAGGGCGCACTTACTCACCACCTGCTAAAGCAGGCGGTGGTAGCCTTCCGTTGGTCGGGCACGTGCGTCTCCGCAGGGGATTGCGGTCTCCTGCGGGAGCCGCTGGACAAGGCTGGCATTTCTACCAAACTGCCAGCCTTGCCCATGCATCGCGCAGGGGTTTCCACTTGGAAGCCCTGTTCATGGGTGGTATATTGCCACCCCATCCGCCGCCTGCCTGCATCAACCTGCCGCCGGCAGCTTGACACAGATACAGGGGGGAACGAATCGTTCCGCCCCTGCTGGTGGTGCGTCGTATTTCACGACGCACTGAGCGAAAACAAGGGTGCCCTGTTTCGGGGCACCCCTTTCAGAAAGGACAAGGTGATTTATGGCGATTTATCATTTGGAGGCCAAGATGGTCAGCCGTGGAGCCGGACGCTCCGCCGTGGCTGCTGCGGCCTATCTGAGCTGTTCCCAGATGCTCAACGAGTATGACGGAGTGCAGCACGACTACACCCGCAAACAGGGACTTGGATGGCGGCAGGTTTTTCTGCCAGCCACGGCCCCCGCAGAGTGGCAAGATCGAGAAACCCTGTGGAATGCTGTGGAGGAAACCGAAACCGCAAAGGACAGCCGCCTCGCCCGTGAATTTGTGGCGGCGCTGCCCATAGAACTAAGCCAGGAGGAACAAATTCAGCTCCTGCAAGATTTCATCAAGGAGCAGTTTGTGGCAGACGGAATGTGCGCCGATGCTGCCATCCATGACCCATATCCTCCCGGACACAATCCCCATGCCCACATCCTGCTGACGGTGCGCCCGCTGGATGAAAAGGGAAAATGGCAGTACAAGACCGAGAAAGAATATCTCTGTGTCAAAGATGGCGAGGAACGGGGCTTTACTGCCGCCGAGTTCAAACAGGCGCAGGCCGACGGCTGGGAGAAACAGTATCAGTACAAGGTAGGCAAAAAGAAGGTGTATATGGCCTCGTCCGCAGCGCAGGCGCAGGGCTATGAACGGGTGTCCAAGTACCCCAAAAGCACCAAATATGGCAGGCAAAATCCCATCACGGAACGATGGAACAGCGACGAGCAGCTTGTCCTGTGGCGGGCCGCATGGCGGATGTGGCCAACCGCTATCTGGAGCGCACCGGGCATGAAGAACGCATCGACCATCGCAGCCTGCCGAGCGCGGACCTGGAGGAACGGCCCACGATCCACGAGGGTGTGGCGGCCCAGGCGTTGGAGCGGCGCGGCATCATCTCCGACCGCTGTGAACTGAACCGGCAGATCAAGGCCGACAACGCCCTGCTACGGGAGTTGAAGTCTGCTGTTCAGAAGTTGACGCAGACTGTCAAGAACACCCTTCCGGCGATCGCCGAGGCCATGGAAAATTTGCGAAAAAATCTGCTGCTGTTCTGTTATCAGCTGGGGTATCTCCGCAAGGGCAAGGAACGCCTGAACGCTTCGCTGAATACGCTGCGCCCTGCCCTCACACAGTACAATCAGCTGGCAAAGGACATCCGAGATAAGACGAAGGAGCGCCGCAGCCTGCTTACCGAGAAAAAGGCGCTCTCTGCTGTCCATGTATTCCGCCACCGGGAGCTGGCCGCAAAAATTGCGTCACTGACAGAGGATTTGGAAGAATTGCGTTCTGAGAAAAATCTGCTTCTGGCGTCGCTGGCATATACCGAGGAAGATGCCGCCGATAAGTTTCCTAAAGACATTGCAGCCATGGAGCAGAGTCTGAAACGGTTGGAAGAACAGGAGCAGAAATATTCTGCCGAGCTGGACGCTGCCCTGACTGAGTATGCCGGGCTTCGGGAGCAGGCACAGAGCGTTGATCCGGTGCAGCTGTATGAAGCAAGACAGGCCATCCGCCCCAGCAAGGAGCAGGAAGCGGAGAACCGGGCGCAGGAGGTTTACGGCGAGAAGTACAACCCACTTCTGATGTTTGACAGTAAAAAGGAAGTGTCCCGGATGTTGGTCGAGGATGCAGAGCGGTTGGCCGTGCGGAGAATGGTGCGCCAGACGCAGAAGGAGCAGCAGATTTTTCGAAAAGAAAAAGAGTGAACAGGAACGGTAACCCACCGTTCCTGCTCACCCAAGATGACCTTACAAAAGATCATTTAACAAATTCATACACTTACCTTTTGCTGCAAGTTTGCACTGCCATATACATTGAGAGTAAAAGACACATTTTTATGTCCGAGAATTTCAGAGAGAAATTTCACATCAAACTCTGGTATTTCAATGGCTCTTACGGCAAATGTATGTCGTATCTCGTGGAACTTTACCTTTTGTAGCCCATTGCGTTTCAAAAAACGGGAAAAGAACTGCCTGTAAGTTCGAGGCTCTGTCGGCTTTGTTTTGCCAGTCAAGAAGTAATGGTTGGGATTTTCCGTATAAAACTTCTTGATAATGTTCATGAGCAAAGACGGTACGGGAATTGTTCGAGCTGATGTCTTGGTCTTCGGCGGCCCTATGTGCAGATAGGACTCTCCCTTTTTCTTGTCATAGATGCGTTGAACGGTTTTGTTGATGCTGATGGTTTTATCTGTCAACGAAATGTCCTTCATCTGTAAGCCGCAGAGTTCACCAATCCGCACACCGGTAAACAGTGCAATGAGTATGCCGGCGGTCTTCCGGTTCAGGTTCATGTATATACACTGAATTAAGGCCTGCTCTTGATCCTTGGACAGAGAAACCACCTTTTTTATTCCCAACTCTTTGGGGTATTCTATCAAGTCCCAGTTGAGCAGCGGTATCGCTCTTTCCTTGTAGGCATATTCCATAGCAAGCCGCAGCACAAGAATCACATCTCGTATGGTCTTCACAGTGAGACCGCCGGACTTATCCAGCCGCCCGGACTCGTATAGATACGATATATAGCTCTGAATGTCCGGCTCGGTAATGCTGCCGATTTCCGCTTACCGAAGTGAGGTATTAAGTGATTTTCGGCTATCAGCGTAAAACTGGCATGGGTTGACGGTGTGATCATCGGCTTCTTCTGATTTAGCCAAGTGTTCAACAACGTCTTGAATTGTGTATTGTTAGTCATATTGACCACCTCCACGATTATTATCATGTGGAGGACGAAGATGTGCATTTCCATCCTCAAGTAACGGTCTCGAAAAGCGTCCGAAACTCCGCTTCCCTGGCTTTGATGAGCCGTGGAACACAGCTCTTCTTTCAGACTATTTTGTTAAAAGCACTAAGAAGAACTCTGATGGAATGATTAGTAATGTTATCTGCAATTCAGCAAAGCAAGGTCTGATTCCTCAGCGAGAGTATTTTGATAAGGACATTGCAAACAGCGATAATACAAATGGATACTATATCATCGAGTCCAACGATTTTGTTTACAATCCCAGAAAATCTGCCGATGCACCTTACGGCCCCATAAGTAGCTATCAATACCCGGAGGCGGGAATAGTGTCTCCTTTGTACTTGTGCTTCCGTGCCAAGCGAGAAATCAATCCGCTTTACTTCGAGTGGTATTTTCGCTCGTCGGCATGGCATCGGTACATCTATATGTCTGGTGACAGCGGTGCAAGGCATGACAGAGTAAGCATCAAGGATGACGTTTTTTTCGCAATGCCAATAAATGTTCCCTCTGCAAAGGAACAGGAAAGAATCTCTTTGTTTCTTGATGCCATAGAGCGAAGAATTGAGACGCAACGTACTTTGGTTGAGACCCTCAAGAAGTATAAAAGAGGTGCGTTAAAAGCAGTATTCACTCAACAAGTTTCTTTTTCGGCTAAGCCTCAAAAATGGGATAAATACAAAATGGGAGACCTCATCTCGCTACAATCAGGACAAGACTTTGCGCCTGCTGAATACAATGATCAAGAAATAGGTGTTCCTTATATGACAGGAGCCAGTTGTATTGTGAAAGGAGAAACAGTGGTCAGTAGATGGACGCAGACACCCCGGTGTTATGCGTATAAGGGTGACACCCTACTTGTCTGTAAAGGCTCTGGTTCAGGAGCAGTTGTGAGATTAACACAGGAAAAGGTACACATAGCGAGACAGTTTATGTCTTTGCGTGCAAATGAAAAAATGACAAGCGACTTCTGCTACTACCTGACGGGTTTCTTGTCGGATAGGATCAAGCGGAACGCCACAGGACTAATTGAAGGCATAGATCGTGGAACGGTTTTGAATCAAACTGTTTTTCTGCCGCCTTTACATGAACAAAAGAAAATCGCCCGTTTTTTCTCAAAACTTGACTTCACAATAACCGCTCACGAAAATATGCTGGACACGCTTATAAACGAAAGAACGGGGCTTATGCAGCGGCTCTTTATATAAAAAGCCGCTGCAATAAAGCTATTTTTACTTGTTCGATTTGTGATAGAAGATTTTCCTCTTTGCAGATTAGATTGTCGAGATTAGTAGCCAAGGTGGAG
>ENA-OQEB01000980-OQEB01000980.1-human-gut-metagenome-genome-assembly--contig:-NODE-980-length-11073-cov-2.756441_pt1 | contig 11073 bp, 16 predicted proteins | sample MGYA00242787_ERZ504619 | MGnify/ENA primary metagenome ERZ504619 (study PRJEB26092, sample SAMD00036317) | human gut metagenome | host: Homo sapiens | study: EMG produced TPA metagenomics assembly of... | reverse complement strand
CTGCCCTTGCACTTGACCTGTGCCACTTCCGGAGCAACGGCAGCGTCAAACTGCAGCTCGCCGTCCACAGCCAGCTCGGGGTCCATCTCCTGAGCCTTGATGGTAGCGTCGTGGCTCAGAGCGACGGTGCCGCCCTTGCCGGAGCCCTTGGTGGAGAAGCTCAGCACGGCGACCTTCGGTCGATGCCGAACAGCTTTGCGGTCTTGGCGGTCTCAACGGCCACCTCAGCCAGCTTGGAAGCAGCGGACACCTTGACTTCGCCGGTGGCCTTGTCGATGGTGTCGGTGTAGTCGATGTTGACAGCGCAGTCGCCCATGGCAATGCGCTTCAGGCCCTCTTCGCCGCAGTCGCGGTCCAGAATGAAGCAGGAGCTCACCAGATGTGCGCCCTTCTTGGTCTTGACCAGCTGCAGAGCGGGACGGATGGTGTCAGCGGTGGAGTAGGTAGCGCCGCCCAGCAGGCAGTCGGCCTTGCCCATCTTGACCAGCATGGTGCCGAAGTAGTTGGACTTCTTCAGCAGAGCGGTGCACTCCTCAGCGGTCTGCTTGCCCTTGCGCAGCTCGACCATGGTATGGACCATCTCATCAAAACCGGCGTAGTTCTCGGGGTCAATGATCTCAGCAGCAGAAATATCGAAACCACCGGCAGCGGCAGCAGCCTTGCACTCAGCCTCGTTGCCGACCATCACGACCTTCAGCACGCCCTCAGCCAGCAGCTTGCTTGCGGCTCCAGGATGCGGGGTCATTGCCCGTCGGTAAAAACGATCGTCTTGGGGTTTGCCTTCAGCTGGGCCACCAGCGGTGCAAACATATCAGCCATTGTGATTACCTCCGAAATTACTTTGCAATTATTCATGGGCAGCACAGACCTGCCCTTCTTTTTTATTTTAGCACAACCTCTGGAAACTTCAAGACAAAACCGCAATTTTGTGGTATATTTTGTAGCAGAAGATAAAACGCTCAATCGTTAAGAAAATGTCATTTAGTTTGTGAGAGGTTTAACGAAATATGGAATGGGAAACACTCAAGGCCCAGTGCCTTGCCTGCCGCAGCTGTGGGCTGTGCGAAACGCGGACGAACGTGGTGTTCGGTCAGGGTACCGAGGACGCCGAGGTGCTGTTCGTGGGCGAAGGCCCCGGCCAGAGCGAGGATGAGCAGGGCCTGCCCTTTGTGGGCCGCAGCGGCCAGCTGCTGGACAAATACCTCTTTGCCATTGATCTGGACCGCAAAAAGAACTGCTATATCGCCAACATCGTCAAGTGCCGCCCGCCGCAGAACCGCGACCCCCTGCCCGCCGAGAGCGAAGCCTGTATGCCCTGGCTGCGGGAGCAGTTCCGTCTGCTCAAACCAAAGATCGTGGTCTGTCTGGGGCGTGTGGCGGCCCAGCGGATGATCCGGGAGGACTTTTCGGTAGTCCGGGAGCACGGCGAGTTCTACAATAAGAACGGCATCCTCTTCATGGCCACCTACCACCCCGCCGCCCTTCTCCGCCAGCCCCGCAGCAAGCCGGACGCCTTCGCCGACTTCTGGCCCTGCGGGAGAAGATCCAGGAGTCTGCGAGCACACCTACTGAGCGGCCCTTCTCCGTGACACTTTCCTTTTGTTTTGCATATTCTAGAACAAAAGTGAGGTGTTCCTTATGACAAACATCCGGACCGATTCGATTGATTTTTTCCTCGGAGCCACCACGCCCGCCGGGTTCAAGGGCTATTTTGAGCCGCTGCGGCACGAACCGGGGATGCAGCTCTATCTCATCAAAAGCGGGCCGGGCTGCGGCAAATCCACCTTGATGAAGCACATCGCACAGGCTGCCGAACAGAAGGGGGAACGCATCGAGAAGATTCACTGCGCCAGCGACCCCGACAGCCTCGACGGCGTCATCTTCCCGGAAAAGCGGCAGGCCATTCTGGACGCACCGCGCCCCACACGATGGAGCCGGACGCCCCCGGTGCCGACGAGGTCGTGGTGAGCCTGTACCACACCATCGACGCTGCGAAGCTCTCCCTCCACCGCGAGGAAGTCAAGGCGCTCTTTGCCCGGAACGCTTCCCTGCGCAGCCGGGCGGCGCGGTATATCGCCTCAGCCGGGAGCCTCCTGCTGGACAGCCGCCGCGCCGAAGCCTGCTGCGCCAACTTTGAAAAGGTGCGCCGCTACGTCAAGCGGCTCTGCACCCGGCTGCTTCCCCGCACCGAGGGCACCGCCAGCGAGGAGCTGCGGCTGCTCTCAGCCATCACCCCCAAGGGGATGGTATTCTACCGGGGCACGGTGGAAGCGCTGGCCGACCGGTATGTGGTATTCCGGGATGATTACGGGGCGGTCTCCCGCCTGCTGCTGGAACTCATCCGGGCCGAAGCACTGGCCCGGGGCTACCACATCATCACCTGCCCCTGCGCCATGCACCCTGAAGATCAGATCGACCACATCTTCATCCCGGCCCTGCGGCTGGCTTTTTTGACCGACAACCTCTGGCATCCCATCCGGCTGCCCGGCGTGCAGGCCGTGCGCTGCACCCGCTTTGTGGACCGGGAGAACCTGTCCGGCTTCCGCGCCCGCCTGCGCTTCAACGACCGTGCCGCCTCCGAGCTCATCGACCAGGCTGTCGCCTGATGGCTCAGGCCAAGAACTGCATGATGAGCTGGAGACTTATTACCGGGCCGCCGTGGATTTTGACCAGGTGAATGCTGTTGCAGCAAATTGTCAAAAGATTCTGGGTCTCGGGTAGGCCCTGCTCTGTACAACCTGACCGAAGCGCAGAATTTCAAGAGAAAGGAAGTGAACCCCATGCCAACCATCCGTCTCTCTGTCCGGGAGCTGGTGGAGTTCCTGCTCCGCACCGGCAGTATCGACAGCCGCTTTACCGGCTTTGACCGGGCCAACGAGGGCGCACGCATCCACCGCAGGCTCCAGAAGGCGGCGGGTGAAGGCTACGCCGCCGAGGTGTTCCTCACGGCAGAGCGGACGATGGAGGGAATCGGGTTCACCATCGAGGGCCGTGCCGACGGTATTTTTACCGATGAGGACGGCACGGTGGTCATCGACGAGATCAAGACCACCGCCGCGCCCACCGATGCCATCACGGAGGACATGAACCCCTGCCACTGGGCGCAGGGCATGGTCTACGGGGCCATCTGCGCCGAGCAGCGGGAGCTGGAAACACTGGATGTCCGGCTGACCTATTACCAGATCGACACCGATGAGATCATCCGCTATACCCGGCACTTCTCTGCCGCTGAGCTGGATGCGTTTCTCAACGACTTACTGCGGCAGTATCTTCCCTGGGCACGGCGGCAGCTGGACTGGGTGGAAGCCCGGGACCGGAGCCTTGGGGCCCTGCAATTTCCGTTTCCGGCCTACCGTCCGGACAGCGCGCCTTGCCGGGGAGGTCTATCGCGCCTGTGCTGCGGGCAAGGCAGAGCAGAAGGGCGGTACCGGCTGTTCTGCCAGGCACCCACCGGCATCGGCAAAACGATGAGTGCCCTCTTCCCTGCCCTGAAAGCCATGGGCGAGGGCAAGGGGGAAAAGATCTTCTACCTGACCGCCCGCAATACGACACAGGCCGCTGCTGAGGATGCACTGGCCCGTCTGCGGGCGGCAGACCCGGCGCTTTCCCTGCGCAGCGTGACCCTTTCGGCCAAGGAGAGGCCTGCCTGTGCAAGGATGCTGAGGGCCGTCCCGCCTGCCTGCCGGAAGCCTGCCCCTACGCCAACGGCTACTACGAGCGGCTGAAGGATGCGCTGGCCGACCTGCTGGACAGCGCCGTCCCCTATGACCGGGCCTCCCTGACCGAGACCGCCCGGCGGCACAGGGTCTGCCCCTTTGAACTGGGGCTGGACCTGAGCGAGTGGTGTGATGTGGTCATCGGGGACTACAACTATCTGTTCGACCCCACCGTGCACCTGCGGCGCTTTTTCGATGCGGCGGGCGACTACATTTTTCTCATCGATGAGGCCCACAACCTGCCGGACCGGGCCAGAGCCATGTACTCGGCACGGTTCTGCAAGAGCAGCCTGACCGATGCCAGACGGGCCATCGGCAAAGGAAAAAGCGCACTGAAAACTGCGTTGACAAAGGCAGACAAAGGCTTTCTGGAAGCACGGCGGGCGGTAACGAAGCTGGCCCCCCGCCGGGGTCCAGCGCCCACCGAACCGCCGGCAGAGGATTTCACCCAACAGACCAGCCTTCTGGACACCGAACCGGCAGAAGCCGCCTTCCCGCTGCCGGAGCCTTTGCTGGCGCAGGATGGCACGGTCTTTTTGCAAGAGCTGCCGAAGGAGCTGCTCCGACTGCTGTTCAGCCTGCAGGCCCCCCTGCAGGACTGGCTGGAGGCCAACCCGGAGGCCAACCCGGAGGCCGATGCCCACGCCCAGCTGCTCGAGCTCTACTTTGCGGTGCAGGATATTACCCGGGCGGCAGAGCGGTACGACGCGCATTTTGTCACCCAGCTGACAGCCCGGGGCAGCGAGCTGGAATGGGAGCTGCTCTGCCTTGACCCTGCCCCCTTTGTGGATGCCAGCCTTGCCGCCGGGCGGGCTGCGGCACTGTTCAGCGCAACGCTCACCCCGCCGGGCTACTACCGCTCCGTGCTGGGCTGTCCCGATGCCCGGGCTGTGGCACTGGAAAGCCCGTTTCCGCCCGAACATCTGGGGCTCTACTGCCTGCCCGGCATCTCCACCCGCTACCGGGACCGGGAGGCCAGTGTGCAGGCCGTCTCGGATGCGCTGGCCGCACTGGCCCGGGCCAAGGTGGGCAACTATCTGGCCTTTTTCCCCAGCTATGCCTATCTGCGGCAGGTATATGAGGACTTCACCGCCCGTTACCCGGACATCGGGACGCTGGCCCAGGAGAGTGGTCTGGACGACGCGGCCCGGGCGGCCTTTCTGGAACAGTTCGGCCCGAGCCCCGCAAAAACACTGCTGGGCTTCGGGGTCATGGGCGGCATCTTCGGCGAGGGCGTGGATCTGGTAGGCGACCGGCTCATCGGGTGTGCCATCGTGGGGGTGGGCCTGCCTCAGGTGAACCCCCGGCAGGAGATCCTGCGCCGCTACTATGACGAGGCGGGCGGCACCGGTTTCGACTACGCTTACCGTTTCCCGGGCATGAACAAGGTGCTGCAGGCGGCGGGCCGGGTCATTCGCACGCAGGAAGACAAGGGCGTGGTGCTTCTGCTGGACGACCGCTTTGCCCGCGCCGAATACACCCGCCTGTTCCCCCGCCACTGGCACCAGCTCCAATACCTGCGCAGCACCACAGAGCTGGAGCAGCAGCTTGCCGCCTTCTGGGCACGGAACCAATAGAAAAAAGCCTGTCAGCGCAAAAACCGACAGGCTTTTTCTCATGCTCCGGACATTTTCCGGCTCTTACTTCTTTCTGGGCAGGGATCTGCGCAGTTCATCCCAGGCAGTCATCTCCACCAATGTGGTGGCGCGCAGGGCGGCAAACGCTTCATCCAGATACTGCATCTCGCTCACCGCACGCATGGCGTGATCCGAAATGCACCACTTCCCAACGACCGTCTGCGCCATCCAGTAGACCATCCGCTCGGTCTTTTTCCGCTGTTTGGTGCCCTCGCGGTAGCGGTCGGTGCTCTCCGCATCGTTCACGGGTACACCTGCCGCTTTCAGCATCTCACAGCACTCCCAGGCGGCATCCACGATCATCCTGCGCTGTTCCACTGTGGTGCGGGAAAGTTCCCCATCCACCGCATAGCAGGCATAGGCGCAGGGCAGGATAAAGGCGATGTGGCTCTTGAGCCACTCGTCCATATCACTGTAATAGGTCAGCTTGTAATGAGTCCCCTCAAAGGCAGCCTGCAGCCGCAGGCGAAATGCGCCGGACAGGGGTGCGGTTGCGCCGCCGACAGTCACTCCCATCCCCATGTGCACACTGACCAGCCGGTCATGCTCCCGGCGGCCTGCATTGTTCTGGAAGCCAAAGGCGATCTTATCCACCGGGCGCTGCATGGCCTGCAGCATCTCCTGCGCATAGGGATCATTGCCCACAAAGATGAAGTACTGGCTCCGGTTTGCTTTGAGGATGGGCAGCACATCGGCCAGCTGCCCGGCCTGCACCGTGACAAACACAAGGTCATACACATCCTCGGGGGCCAGCACGTCTATTGTCTGCATCCGATCCACCGTTGTTTTCCGCTGGAGCATGTGGCGGATGGTCAGGCCCTTCTGGTCAATGACTGCCTTCCACTCGCCCCGGGCCAGCAGGGTGACCACATTTTTCTTGTTCTGTGCCAGACTGTGGGCCAGCTGACAGCCCTGAACGCCTGCGCCGTACACCAAGATCCTCATAACGAGATACCTCCTGTTTTGCATGATCAGCCGGCCAGAAACACCGGGCTGTTACTTTTTCAGGAACGAAAAGAAGCCCTTTTTCTCATAGGGCCTGGTCTGCACGCCGGTCACGGTGTAGCCCGTTTCGGCAATGGCAGCCTTCAGCGTCTCCACATCCACCGGCTGCTCCGAGACGATGACCGTTTCGCCCTTGGTATGGGAAGAAGTCACCTTGTTCACCCGGGCGGTCTTGCGCACCACATCATTGATGTGGCTCTCGCACATACCGCACATCATGCCATCGACCCTCAGGATCGTTTCTACCATTGTTGTTCCCTCCATACTGTATCTGCGGGCCCCCCTGTCAAACTGCACAAGTCCAGCCCGCTGTTTTCGTCATTTTGTTAGTTTTAGCTAACTCATTGCAGAAACAAAAAGGCTCCTGCCCCGCACAGCACTGCTCTGCGGAACTTTGCCGATCTGTTTTCAGTTTTATCATACCATACCGGTGGGCAAATTTCAAGCTGCCCGCAAAACCGGCCGGGGGACTTTATCAAAGGGTCAGTTCATGGAAAACAGCACTGCTTTCCAGCTCTTTCCATTGCATCGTGTTTCCTTCCAGGGTCATGTAGCTGTGGGGGCTGTTCTCCTTGGGGATGCTCACTGAACCCGGGTTCAGGTAAAGATTTCCCTGCCCGAACTCTGTCCAGGCCGGAACATGGGTATGCCCGTGCAGCAGCACATCTCCCGGGGCCAGCGGCGGCAGATTTTTCACATGATAGATATGCCCGTGGGTCGCATAAATGAGCCGCTGCCCCACCGGAAGCACGGCATAATCGGCCAGCACCGGGAATTCCAGCACCATCTGGTCCACCTCGGCATCACAGTTGCCCCGCACGCAGAGCAGCTTCTCCTTTTTCCCGTTCAGCAGGGGGATGACCTCCTTGGGAGCGTACTCTCGGGGCAGGTCGTTGCGGGGGCCGTGGTAGAGCAGGTCGCCCAACAGGAACAGCCGGTCGCTCCCTCCCGCTCAAAGGCCTCCAGCATTTTGCGGCAGTAGTAAGCCGACCCGTGCAGGTCCGACGCGATCATCCATTTCATGGCAGATCCTCCTTTTGTGCGTTCTGTTCTTATTTTACCGCCGCCGCGCCCCTTGTCAAGGGCAAGGGCCCGCTGTAAAAAGTCATACTTTTATTTTAAAAAGTCCTTGACAAGTATCCCCGTGATGTGGTATCTTTGAACCAATAAAATATCGTGTGGATTTTTACAGCATTCTGCAACTTTTCGCCACACAATGGTACAAAAGCCATTGTGTGGCTTTTGCTTTGCCTTCAAATCCAAATCTGACCCTCAGGAGCAATGAAAATGAACGATACTTTTATGAAAACCAGACCGGTATTCCCGCTGCTGCTCTCCATGGCCCTGCCCAACGTCATCTCGATGCTGGTGAACAGCCTGTACAACATCGTGGACAGCCTCTTTGTGGCCCAGATCAGCGAGCAGGCCATGACGGCGCTTTCGCTGGTGTTTCCCATCCAGAACTTTGTCAATGCAGTGGCCATCGGCTTCGGCATCGGCATCAATGCCCAGATTGCGCTCTACCTCGCGCAGGCGACCACGAGAACGCCAACCGGGCCGCCACCCACGGCATGATGTTTTCCCTGCTGCACGGTGTGCTGGGCATGATCCTCTGCATTGCCATCATGCCCGGCTTCCTGCGCCGCTTCACTACCGATCCCGCTCTGGTGGACATGGGCGTGACCTACTCCACCATCGTGTTCCTGTTCTCGCTGGTCAACATGGCAGACCTCGCCTTTGAGAAGATCTTCCAGTCCGTGGGCCGGATGAACGTTGCCATGGTGGCGCTGATCACCGGCTGCGTGACCAACATCGCCCTCGACCCGGTCTCATCTTCGGCCTTGGCCGGTGCCCGCCCTGGGCATTGCCGGTGCGGCCCTTGCCACCGGCATCGGGCAGGCCGTTTCCCTTGTGGTCTACCTCTATGTCTACTGCACCACCGAAGTCGCCGTCCGCTTCTCCCGCCGCTGCCTGCGGTTCGATGCCGCCCTTGACGGCAAGCTCTATGCCATCGGTGTACCGGCCATCCTGAATCTGGCCCTGCCCAGCCTGCTGGTCACCTTCCTGAACAGCCTGCTGGCGGTCTACTCCCAGAGCTATGTGACGGTACTGGGCATCTACTACAAACTCCAGACCTTCCTTTACCTGCCGGCCAACGGCATCGTGCAGGGGATGCGCCCGCTGGTGGGCTACAACTACGGTGCCCGGGAGCATGGCCGCGTGTCCAGGCTCTACAATCTGACACTGGGCCTGAGCGCCGGATCATGGCCATTGGCACCCTGCTCTGCCTGACCATTGCAGGCCCGCTGATGGGTCTGTTCACCTCTAACCCCGAGACCATCGCCATCGGTCAGACCGCCCTGCGGGTCATCTGCCTGGGGTTCATCGTCTCGGCAGTGTCTACCACCTCCTCCGGTGCGCTGGAGGGTCTGGGCAAGGGCGTGCCCTCGCTGGTCATCTCCCTCTGCCGCTACATCATCTTCATCATGCCCATTGCGTGGGTGCTGTGCGGCCGCATGGGCCTACCGGTGTCTGGCACGCCTTCTGGATCACAGAGGCCCTCTCTGCCGTGATCGCCTACGCGGTATATCACAAGGCAGTCCATCAGAAATAACCCTCTCTAACAAAAATTCCCGCTCGATGGAGCGGGAATTTTTGTTATCATCTCTTCTTTTGTGGAAGGCTGCGCTCAGATCAGGCCCAGAGTCTTGAACTCCTTTGCCACGCCGTCCTCCGTCACAGCCGGGCAGATGCGGTCGCAGAGCTTTTTCAGGTTGTCAGAGCCATTGGCCATACAGATGCTGATGCCTACCACATCGGTCATCTGCAGATCATTGTCGCTGTCGCCAAAGCCGATGGTATCGGCCAGCGAACACCCCAGATCATCACAGATGGCCTTGATGCCGGTGCCCTTGTTGAACTTGCGGTTGATGAGCTCCCCGTTGACGATGGCCGACGGGTTATCCCCCAGCCGGGACTCGCAGAAGATGAACTGATCCTCATACAGCTGCTTCGCCTCGGCAAGGCAGGCCTCGTTGGGGGCGATGAACACCACCTTGTAAACCGGCTCCCCGTGGTATTCCTCAATGGGCCGGATGGTCAAGCCATACTCCATCGTTTTGCGCCAGCGCTCGGCCTCGCTGTTCAGCTGCCCCGGCTTGCGGGGGAACAAATGGGCGAACCGCTCGATCATCCTGATGCCGCCGTAAGTATCATCTCGGGCTTCCAGTGTACACTCGGCACCGGCACGCCCCAGCACCTCCCGCAGGCCCTCGACCTGTGCGGGCTCCATGGGAAGGTCCACGAGAATTTTCCCATCACAGCCCACATAGCCGCCTGCAGAGCAGACAAAGCCATCGAAACCGTAGGCAAGCAGCGGTTTCGTCATGCGCAGGTTACGTCCGGTGCACAGAAACACCTTGTGGCCGTTGGTCCGGGCCTGCCGGATGGCCTCCACGGCACTGGCCGGAACGGTCATCTCACCGGGAGGCAGCAAAGTACCGTCAATATCCAGAAAAATCAATTTTTGCTTCATGGTTTCCTCATTCTTTCACTGCCAGTTCATGGTAAATCCGCGGATCAGCAGGCCCACGGCCAGGATCGCCAGCAGCACCAGCAAAACGGTGCGGTTGGCCTGTTTCTGCTTCTGTCTGGCCCGGGCACGGCTGTTCCGGCCGCTGCCCTGCTTCCGGTTCCGGGTTCCGCTGCCGGAACTGCGGCCGCTCGTGTTCTGCTTTGTGCTGCGGCGGGAAGTGCTGCCGGAAGTCCCCTCTTTTTTCCTGCCCGCAGTGCTCTGGCCGGACTTTGCCGTGCGGGGTGCTTTTTCCTCCGGGGCCGCCGACGCAATAGGCTTTTTGGCCCCGCAGCGGCTCAGGTAATCCTCAGCCAGCCGGTAATACTGACCCAGCTCACTGGTGCGCAGGGGCGCGCCCGCGTAGCCCTCTTCCAGTGCTTCCACTGCCTCGTTGAAGAGGATCGCCGCCTGCGCAGCCGCCGTGCGGTCAGAAGCATGGGCCGCTTCATTGCGGGCAGTGCGCACCGCGTTGCAGGCCCGGCGGGCAGCAGCGGGGTGCTCCGTATTGCCCAGCAGATCCAGCTGGTGCGCAGCATCCTTCAGGGTCCAGCAGCACCCGCATACACAGGGTGGTATCCAGCTGTTGCCAGCTGTTTCGGCCCGCCAGATCGGGCAGACGGTCATAATATTCGGGGCTTTCCTGCTGGCGGGTGCGGATGTGATCCAGCAGAGCTCCCAGGCTGTGCTCTCCGGGCTTGTTCTCCCAGTGCCAGCGCAATAGCTTGCGGCTGATCTCATCGCAGGTAGTTTTGATCTCAAAGGCGGTTTGCAGTGCTTCGTCGGGCATAACGTTTCTCCTTCGTACAACCAAAAAACGGAGGAAGCGCAGCCTCCTCCGTCATTCATTTACATCATAAACTGATAATAGACGAAGCCCCACAGCGCAATGCCTGCGCAGACGATGGCGGTGATGGGCGGGACCCAGCGGACGAGGGTCTCGGCAATGCCGTCACGGCTCTCTTCCGCATCGTCCTCCTCATCGTACTGCTCCACCTCGGGTTCCGGCTGGCGGGCCGGGGCGGCACGGCGGGCAGCAGCAGGCATCACACGGGTGCCCTCGTCATCCACAGCCGCCGCACCGGCTGCCGGGGAACGCCGCGCGGGTGGCGGCATCCAGCACACGGGTGGGCTCTGCTTCCGG
>ENA-OQEB01000979-OQEB01000979.1-human-gut-metagenome-genome-assembly--contig:-NODE-979-length-11080-cov-1.483338_pt1 | contig 11080 bp, 6 predicted proteins | sample MGYA00242787_ERZ504619 | MGnify/ENA primary metagenome ERZ504619 (study PRJEB26092, sample SAMD00036317) | human gut metagenome | host: Homo sapiens | study: EMG produced TPA metagenomics assembly of... | reverse complement strand
CACTAATTGATTTCAATAACTCCTGAACAACTTCTTCTAATCTGTGAAACAGAGTATTTATAAATGGCAGTGCTTTTTCCAAAACATCCTCTATATACTTTATCTTTTGATCATCTGACATAGTTGACAGCACATCCATGTCAAACTGTTTTAATTCTGCATCTGTCAAACCAACTCCAGCCGAATTAAAGTCTGCAATTTTCTTCTTTACATTCCTCCATTTTTCAAGCACTTCTGTTGTTGGATTGTTCATCATTTCTTCAGTCAACAATGTTTCTTGTATTTTGAGTTCTTCCAACTCTTTTGTATCTCCGCCAAAATCAGCACTGACTTTCAATCTATCTAGCAGAGTTATAGCATTTCTTGCACCAGTAATGATATACTTTAAATTATCATTTGTTCTGTTGATACGAACTGCAGAATCAAGATCATCTACATCAACACCTACATGTGTTAACCAAAGTCCTGTGTTCTGTAAAGATTTTAAAATCGGCTGTATCACATTCCAAATCTTGATAATGCCTTCTTTATTCAACATCAGTTCCAGATCTTTTGTATTTCCCTGGCAATAAGATTGAAGCATAATGAGACTTATTTTTTCTGTTCTGAGCTTATTTTGCAGTTCAAATTCCTCGTTAGAATTCCCCCTTGCATCAATCTGTGCAATTTTCTGCTCTCTATCATCAATTTTCTTCTTTAAAGCATCTACTTCGCCATCCACATTTTGAAATCTATGATAGTCTACTTCACCACCCTGTAAACGAGCATCGATTTGATTCCACTTGGATACAAAATTTCCATCAACATATTGAACAATTGAATCATAAAAAGATTCCAATACATTTCCCTCTGTAATATTGCTTACCGATGAATCGATCTTTTTTGCACTTCCAAGTCTGATTGCACGTATCTTAGGATTAGAAATCAATCGCTCCAGCGCATTATCAACTGCCAAATTAGCTTGAGATGCAACTAAAACACGCTTATTTCGTATAACCAATTGATAAATTGCCTCTGCAATAACAGTTGTTTTTCCTGTTCCGGGAGGTCCCTGAATTAAACACACATCGGGAACAGACAATATTTTTTCTACTGCTTCTTTTTGTTTTTCGTTGATATTCGAATTCTGCCAAGTACTTATTTTTTGATTTCCTGTTGGCGTTCTTGCTTTATTAATGTCAAAAAGCCATTGATCCAGTCCCTGTGAAGCCGCCTTTCCCATAACAAGATTGTTGACTGCACCTTTTAAACGATGAAGCAAGGCAAAATCTCCAATTTGTGATGTTGCAATATAGCCATCTGCATAAAGCTCTCCAGCCATTGTTTCCTCTACATCATCCTGAATGCTTCCCATTCGGCGTATCTGACGTTCAATCATTGTATTCGCATTCGCTGTGAATTCAAAAACTAATTCCATCACATAAGGTTCAAAATAATTCCGATTAATTCCGGAAATCAGAGATCTTGTACCTGAATCTCGATCGTTCTCATATTTCTTTGCATAATCCTTTAATGTATCCCATTCATATGTTTCAATCTCGCTTAGAGATCCATATTGTCTTCCATAACGGACGAATGTCAAAGAGACACCATCATCATTATTCTGACCATTCTGATAATCTCGGTTAAACTCAAAACTCCATCTATCATTAGAATAATTGTTTGAAAAAGCCGATACCTCATTCCGTCGTAAATATTTACGAAATTCATCAAAGTTTTCTTTTCCCTCGGCGACTGTCAGAAATATCAATTCTCTGTTTTCAACATCAAATTTGTATCCTATATACTTTAACCCCCGAATTCGAAGCTCTGCTAATTGTCTCTTCCAGTCCAGTATATTCATTCCATGATGCAATTTCTCCTGTCAATGCTGCTCTTGCTCTGCTGCATCTTCAGTCACATTGTAAAGCCAGTTTGCAAGATTTTGACCATCATAATAAAAGGTCATATCCGTTTCAATATCATCTTCTTTTATCATCGGATGCTCCAAAAGACGCATCTCATCTATCACAAATTCGCCAAGTATAAATCTTCCACCAAAAGACAGATACATATCTTCTGGCAAACGCCTGGAAAGGTACGAACTACTCTTACTATATAATGATACTCGTCTGATAACATTTCCGTTATTTCCAGTAAAACTCTCATTTCGCACAACTATCTGTTGTTTTAATTTTGCCGGAAAGACCTTCGTTATAAGGTCATGAATTTTCATCTGCTCAGGCATTACCTGCGGATATGCCTTTTTCAAACTTACAATATTTGCTTTAAGCTTAGAATCCAAATCATTTTCTTTCAAGACATGAATTCTAGCTACCTTTTCTTTAACAGGTTCTCTTTTCGCAACTGCATTTCGTGCGTCTTTTGTTTTTTTCTGAACTTTATTTTTTTCAGCTGCCGGTCTTGTTTTTTTCTTCCAGATACTATCAGTATCATCAACAGTTGTACGATATTTTATACTGCACTTATAAACAGGTTCTTCATGATAGGTTGCTTTCGTTCCCTTCGCTTGTGCTGGAAGAATGTTTGAATCGTACAGATAATATCTTTTACATTCCCTACAGTGAAACAACGGCTCCTTCTTTTTTACACCGTTTGTATTCACTGTTACTTTTTCACTGTCCTTCACTTTCATGTCCGTTTTATGCACAGGACATTTCATAAAATAACTATACAACGTAATCCCCCTTGCTTCTTTACAGGATGCTAATAATCAAATATCTGCGTCCATTTAAAACAACTAAATCCCCTACTTTCTTACCAAGAAAAGCTTTATGTAAAGGATATTTTGTCGAATCCATTACGGCATCAACAATCTCCAATGTTTGCATTTTCTTATAAGATACAAGGTTGCCATCCTGTATTGGTTCCGTATTTGTGAGAAAATCAAATTCTGTTTCTGTTGCTGAGGTTAAATCTGACTCATTTATTGTTGGCTCATTTTTTTCTTCTTGATTGCCATCTTTTAATTTTTCTTCTATCTCTGGTTCAGATAACATTTTACCTGACTCAAAAGTAGCTGCAACCTGCTCTGATCCTATTTCTTCTTGTAACATCTCAGTTTCCATCAATGCTTTTTCTAAACGCTCATCCTGATTTCCATCTGGAACGCCATACTCAGAAATAAGTCCTAGTATCGTCTGTATTTCAGCCACATGAGTTTCTGTAAAGTACAAAGATGTATCAGAATCTAGCTGAATCTCATATTCATCGGAGTTTTCCTCGATATTTAAGCTAAGTATTGCAACTTTCATTGCCTCTTTAAATGCTTCCTTATTATTGTCTCTTAATGACTTATAATGTCCGGAACAATTAGGACATAAGCAAAGATTCATCTGTGGAAGCTCAATTCCATAGTTTGCAACTTCTGTCACATAAACCTGTGTTGAAGGTTTTTTGCACATCTGACAAATTTTCACATGGCTATCATTCAAATACATTCCTGTTACATATGCTCTATCTGCTTTCTTTGACTTACTTGTTCTGATCTGTCTCAGTACTTTATGATATGTTACCGGATCAGCACAGAAAAATTGTTGTCTTACATGCTCAATCAGGCTCTCTATATTACGAACCCTTGATACCGGAAATGCTTCCGACACATAAGTATCAGCAGAGAAGATATCATCTTTTTCTTCCTCATCATTGTTTGTATCATCTTCCGCTCCATCAGAAACTTTCATTCCCAGTTCTCTTGCCAGCTGTCGTAAAAGTAGCTTTTTGTTTCTGGTGTCTAACTTATCTACATGTTCAAATGCCTCGGCAGTATTATCATCCTCAGTTTCAATAAATCCAAGCATTGAATAAAAATTCTTATCAGGTATAACCTCACCATACAAAGATGTGTCCAAATCATATTTTGATATTTCTCTTGGCTCTCTCAGATTTCCACTCTTATCATACAACCAGCTATGGTAAGATTTTAAACGGCGTAGAATTCGTGATTCTTCCTCGACTTCATATGGATTTGTCTTTCTCTTTGACAGTCTACCGGCCAACTTTTGTCGAACAGATAATACTAGTTTAAATATCTCTGATGATTTTTTCCTTGCTAATTCCGACTTGGGTATGTATTCAATAATATATAAATTATCATCAAGGTGGTCCATTGTCATTTCCGGGCAAAAATCGCCAAGTGCATTCCACGATTCTTTTCCAGAACCACCTGAGAAATATCTTCGTCCCTCAGTAATAGGCGTTGTAATAATTCCAAACTGCTGCAATTTTTTTACAGATATCCCATGATTATGATAAAATGCTTCGTCAATCAGATATTTACCGGAATCATCAAATTCTCTATAATAAGACTCATCATCTTCTTCATCATCTTCTTCTACTACAGGCGTCTCATAATAAATTCGCAGGTCTACTCCCTCTACCGAATTAGCCACATATGTAAGTGCAGGTTTTGCAAAAGTTACTGTATTATCATCTGTCATAATTTTTATTATACTTGCTTTTGCAATGAGGTTCTGGATTTCATCGACATTATGATTCTTTGCAAACAGTAATAAAATCTGATTTAAGTCTTCTATATACTCGTCTTCATAATTCTCACTGTTATCAAAGTTGATTGTCTCACCTTTAATATATTTTTTTAGAACTTTTTCTTTTACATACTGAAAATTATCAAAGTCTGTTAAAGCAAATCCATCTTTTAACAGCTGCCCAAATTTCGCAGACACATTTTTTATGTACAATAGACGATAAAACCATCTGCTGATAATCGCTGGTTGCACTCAGATACAACTTTTCTGTTTCTCCTTGATAAGGTGCCGTCAGTTCTTCTTGTGCATTTAAGATTATCGGTGATGTTTTTAATATTTTCCACGCTGTACTTACATTATTGCGAATTGTCTGCTCATAACGTCCGCTTCTTGAATAACGAAGTCCCGTTGTATAGATACTTCTCTATTATCCGAAAGAAAATCATAAAAATCTTCTAATTTTTCATATTCAACACTTTTTGTTGGAACGCATCTGCCTTTTAAGGTTCCCATTCTCTTTGCCCAATCGAAAAGTGTAAATGTTTGAACTCCCACCTCGTCTACCATCCAAGCAAGATATTCGTTAAAATTCGCCTCTCGTTCATTATTGTATGCTACAAAATGTCCAACATCTTCAAATGTCGTTTGAAATAGCTTACTATCAAAGAAATCAGCAATACCAAAAGGTACCGGAATTACTAGCTCATCTACTGAATAATAGTCACCATCTTTATCTGGAATCAAGCTTCCTTTTTTTAGACATTCTGTTATTTTATTTCGGAGGCCCGGTATTGTGTTATTATCTGTTTCATCCTTAAAGGCAGCAATTAACACCTTTCGGATAAAATTTTGCGTAATCAATTTACGTTTTTTCAATTCTTCCATTGAATCTGCTATTAAGTCCCCTAGTAGCTGAAACAACGCCGAATTAAATTCAGAAGGTGTCATCAATTTTTCTCTGGACACAGCTGTTTCAAAAGATCCATGAATCAGAAATGGCAATTTTGTCATATCACGAGTAGGGAAATACACCCATACAGGCTCTCCCTTTAATTCATAAACCACATTTGCTTTATTATTCACCTTATATGCGACACTAACTTCTGCATCTTTCATCTCCGGATGATCAAAGGTTTTCTTAAATTTCAAATATCGTGTAATTTCTTCTTTTTGTTGATATGCACTACCTTCAATCCGACAGCTATTCAGATTACAGTCCGTTGAATCGACATCCAATGTAATCATCGCATACTTTCCATTTGTTTGATTTATCCAAAATAATTTTTTGATATGATTTAAAAACAGAAGAATTTCACCATTCAATTCTTGCAATTTTTGTAAAACTTCTTTTCCAGACACCGGAACGACTGTTCCATCATTTTTACGCTTAGCAAATGGAATAACAATTTTCGTCAGATGTTTCTGCTCAGAAAATGGATAGTACTTTCCACCACTACTCAATCCATATTCCAGTTCTTTCATTACCCTTCGATAATCCCAGCCATTCTGTATTTCCACCGGCAAAAGATAATTCTCAATTCGAAATGCTTCCTCATCTGAATATATCTCTGGCTGATAAGTATACTTAAACACAGACTTAAATCCCATACCAAATCGACCAATTGTCTGTGCTGAATTTCTGTCTTTTGTTCCCATAAGCATAGAGGATACACCTCGGACATCATTTTCATCAAATGGTATTCCGTTATGATAAAAACACAAGCTTGTCATCATAGTATTCTATTACAACCCGATCGGCTTTTTCATCTTCGGCATTCTGCAATAATTCATATACAAAATGATTACTTTCTGAATAATGTCCCGCAAGGAGAGCCTCATATTTCTGAGGCTCTCTGGTCAATGCTTTCCATTCATCTTTATTTGTTGTATAAATCTTTTGATAATTGATTTTCCCCATATTTGCTACCTTATCCTTCTACATGAAGAATTCCTTTAACCTGAAGGTTAGTATAAATATCTACACTATGTATCGTTTCATCAATTTTTTTCTTCTGCTGTTCAAAATCTGCTGTCAGTTTATCCAACTGTGACTGTCGCATTCGTTTAATTCGATCATCTTCTGCATTTTTCAGCATATTTTTGAAAATAGCTTCTCGCTGATGGAACGAGTGAGCAAGCTGCTCCAAACGGTATTCACACTCATTTTTTACATCTGTAGTATATTGTTCTTTTTCTTTTTGCCATTTTGCATAATGAAGCTTATCCATTGCATCCCATATTGCTTCATGTCCCACATCACCATAATCATATTCCGAGCTATACTGAATATAATTTAGGATGTTCTTCTGAACAATTTCATTATCGCTGACTGAAATCAGCTTAACATCTGGTCGAAGTCCTACAAATCGCCAAACATAAATTAGAAATTCATAGTCTCCCGCAGGCACTTCATCCGTACTAACTGTTACTCCAACTTCACATGGAAGTTCATTGGCTTCATAATCTGCCGCTTGAATTACCAGGGGATGCATTTGTGTGAGAAATGCAGCATTTCTGTTATCCTTTGCACATACGCTGTCAAATGTAACCGGTAAGGTTGGCTTATCTGACTTCAAATATGCCGTCCATAATCTGGAAGCATTGTTACTATTCACAATCTTTACATTTTTCAGATTATCTAAGAGCATACGTCGTTTGTCACTTGCCAATCGTAAACTCTTCAAATCATTTTTTCCACGAATATATTCGCCTTCACCCAGTAAATCGTTCATAAAAGTATCTACCATTTCCTGGATACTGGTAGGTGAAATCCATATGTTTTCAGCGTCCTGCACATCTTTATTCTGGATATAATTAGATAAATCAAAACCATACAGAGATTTTTCTTCCTGCTCCAGGTTTCTCATTTCCTGTACTTTTTTTACCTCATTATCTGCCATCTGCTCAATTTTTGATGTACGTTCAGTTTCTGACAATTCTGGATCAAACATTATTTTCAGAATCTGATCGCTGATATCACCCAATATTTCTGAGCAATCGCCAATACTGGATTCAAATACACCAATCTTACTCAGGCATCTTTCATATACCGTCGCATCTATAGTTCCATCTGTAATCATATTATAAATCTTAACGGTATCAGACTTCTGCCCACGACGGTCAATACGTCCAATTCTCTGCTCAATTCTCATTGGATTCCATGGCAGGTCATAGTTTATCATTGTATCACAGAACTGATAGTCCAAACCTTCACAGCCGACTTCACTGAATAAAAGTACATCTATTGCCTGTTCATCATCCCGATCCTTCAGAAATCTCTGGCGTAATGCATATCTCTCATCATCCGGGACAGTGCCATCGACCTGACCTACACGGATTCCTCGCTTTTGTAATTTGTTTCTTATATATGCCAGTGTGTGACGGAAGGAACTAAATATAATTACCCTATTATTCTCCTCGCCCTGTTTCTGCTGAATAATCTCATACATTTTTTCAAACTTCGGATCATCCTCTGGTAATTTTTCCGACAGCTCTGCGATTTCATCTGCCAGTTCATACAGTGAATTCTCTTCATCACTATTCAGTTCAAAATCATATTCATATAACTCTCCATCTTCCTGTACCTGATCCATTCTTCTGGCTACAATATCTTTCAAAAATGGCTGCAGCCCATAAATACAAACTTGCCGCCTGTCTCATAATCGTACACATCATAAAACGAACGCTGCGACTTCCATGCAGCATGGCAAGAGAAGTAGATTCAAACTCCATCAATGCATCGTACAGGTCTTTTTGAGCCGAATTATATGGTGCTTTTAATGTAAGATTACGCCGAATACAGAAGTCTTCAATATCCTTTCTTCTGGTTCGGTTAATGATAGAATGGAAAGTATGAAGGGCTTCTATTTTTCCCATCATTTCTATCTTCTCATCCCTGGATACTTTTTCTTTTTCCAAAAAATCATATATTTTCTCAAAGTCTGGATTATGTTGAATAACACTACGTCCCCACGTTGTATTCAATATATTACCGACAGCTTCTCTTCCTGCCTCCTGCCAGCCTTCCTCTTGGTTCCTGACAATGCGCAACAAGCTATTAATATACGCATTCGGTTCTGCCATAGTCTTGAAAATATCCTTGTCAATAACAATATCCGGACGCAAAAGGTTTAACAACGTATATAAGTCATTATTACTGTTCTGTAATGGTGTTGCTGTCAGGAATATAACTGCATCTGCATTTCGGCAGAAAATTTCAACTCCCTTATACATCCATGTATTAGAATTTCTAATATTATGTGCCTCGTCTACGATCACAAGGTCAAAGTGTGGAATCGGATCCAGTTCACTCAATCCCATTGCTTTTTTCCTTTTTGCAGATTTTGACTGAGTGCCCATAATCATATCTTCGCTAAACAAAGAATATGGAATAATCGTCTTGCTATGTCGCTCAGGCCATGCTCCGTCTCGATCAGTTTCTGAAATAGCTTCTATTAAAGCTTTTCCATCCATCTGTGTGAAATTCTCATCGAATCGTTTCATCTCCAATTCCCATTTTCGTTCGGCAACCAATGGTCTAGGACAAATGATCAGAACTGAATTAATACTGGAACGTGCTTCCAATTCTTTCAGAATCAATCCAGCTTCAATAGTTTTACCTACACCTACATCATCCGCTACCAGGAGTCTTGGACTGTCAGCCTTAATCATCTTCAATGCCGGTCGAAACTGGTATGGAACAAAATCAATTCTTGCTGAATTCAAAGAGTACAAATTGCTGGAACCAGGATTACTGATCTGATAAGCTGTCAATGCAGTTCTTACCCTTGAAAGAGATACATGTGAGTTTTTCTTTTTTTCCTGTACAAGCTTAATCTGTTCCTCATAATATGTTTCAAATTTATTATTAATCAGGACGGTATACTTATTTCCATCTTTTGCTATTACTGCACCGATTGCAGTATCATCATTTGCAAGAGTAACAGGGCTTCCAACCTGAATAATATTGCTTCCCCCTATTGCCTTTTCCTGTCTTTTATGTTCAGTTTTCTTTTCTGGTTCAATTTTAAGTTCTTTATCATCTTCAATGTCGAAAATAAAATTTTCCATATCTCTGGTTTCTTTCATCGTTGCATCAAAGGTCTGCATCAATTCAATAATAACATTTACATCATCAATTACTTTTTTCTTATTAATATCCTGCGGTGTGATGTGCGCCCAATCATTTCTGATTTCCTGCATTCTTCTGATTTTTTCTCGTTCCTTATTATTCACGAAAAAAGAGCTTGTAATCACAAACCAGTTACGTTCAAAAACACGCAAAAGAGAAGCAAGATCAAGACCAGCAACATTACGAATATTACTCTTTTCAACCTTGTCCTTTTGCAGCGAACTTAGATTGTTCAATACAAGCTCCTGCCACCAGTTATTTGTAATCTGGGGAAGGCTCTTATCAAGCCATTTCCCCATTTTCTGATTTAACTGGAACATATATTCATTCATTTTGCTTATAACATAGCTATCATTCATCTCTTGTTCCCTCATTTATTACAGGGTTCCTGCAATATCAATCTCAAATTTGTATCTCTGATGTTCTTTCTCCTCATTCTCCATATCTGCTAAAACCAGATAATAATTTTTGCCTCTACTATAGTTGCCACTCTTAAGAATGAATTTTTCTCTCATCATACGTTTTCTTGGATCTGTTTCCGTACTATCTGCTATGATCGGCACATCATATGATATCCTAGTTCCATTCTCATCTACAAAAAATGCAATCAGTTTTCTAGGTTTCATTGTATCAGTCACTGCTTCCATCTGCATGAAATCCAGATATATCATAATATCTGTAATGCGGTTTGAACTATATGATAATTCAACATTAACAGCACTGGTATCCTGTTTTCCCTTGTAAGTGATTACCTTCACAACTGGAATAATCATTTCCTGCAACGATGATCCGCCATGTACATAGTTCTGTCCACCGCCTGGAGCCTTAATAATATCCACGCCCATAGGTGTTGTCACATAAAACTGATTAAGTTTTCCAAGATATGTCATTGCTCTACTTACCAATGCTTCGTTTTTCACTGGTTCCAATGACAACAAATATCTTTTATTTACAAGTGAAATCTGCGCTTTATCCATGGAAATCTTATCATATTCCTGCAATCTATCTCTCTTATATATGAATCCATGATCCGCTGTAATTAGAAATCTTGTAGCAGATACATATCCTGTCAGCTTACGAATCAACTTCTGGATCTCATCTATAGCCTCCTGCATGCATTAAATACTTCATTCTCTGATTTTTTACTTTCTCCACGGTCATCAATCTGATTCTGATAAATATAAACCACATCTTTATCCTGCAGCATTTCCCGAACTTCAGCTTGTTTTGCATTTTTTATAATATCAAAATCATAGCAATCCGCTCTCTTCACTGAATTTTGCAGAATTTTCCGACGATCTGCCATACTATTTCCACATTTCATATCGTCAACCACTACATCCAACCCAGATTGAACTACTATTTCCCGGTGCGGTAATAACGAAGCCATTCCTAATGTTGTTTCTGAAGGAAGTACACTTAAGCATATGATTCATTTTAGCATCACATTTTTCATCCAGAT
>ENA-OQEB01000978-OQEB01000978.1-human-gut-metagenome-genome-assembly--contig:-NODE-978-length-11081-cov-1.454172_pt1 | contig 11081 bp, 15 predicted proteins | sample MGYA00242787_ERZ504619 | MGnify/ENA primary metagenome ERZ504619 (study PRJEB26092, sample SAMD00036317) | human gut metagenome | host: Homo sapiens | study: EMG produced TPA metagenomics assembly of... | reverse complement strand
ATTGGAGCTGCTTATGCAGCCGGAAGAGGACTGGGCTGTATGGAGATGAAGTGTTTACGCGTCTGAAACGTCAGGAATATGCGCCGAAGATGTGTGAAGAAATAAGAGTGCGAAAGTACAATGGATGGAAAGACGCTGTAAAAAGCGTATTAAAGTAAATGCTTGCGAACTTCAGAAGGTGTGTATGCAGTAAATCGTAATAAATATGGGAAATTCGGATTTCATTGACGTATTGAAGAAACGAAATTCCCATATTTTTTGAAGAATCGGCAGAAGTGCTCTTTGAAAAAGTCAATATCGACTTAAAATAAGTTAAAAAGGCTCTAGTATCTTTGGAAAATACACCATATAATATACTTGTAAAGAGAAAAAGAGATAAAAAGGATTAGGTGAGGAATATGAACAATACAGTAGTATTGAAAGACAGAGCATATGTCGAGAAGAAGCAGAGTAAGAAAACATGGATGGACAGAGTGAAAAAATATTTTCAAGGAAAACAGAGAAACGATCATAGCAGGACTTCTCTCTATGAATGGTGATGTAAATGCGTATCGCATGTTGGAGTGGAAAGATAAATAATGGAATATACAGTTGGCAAATAATGCTCCGGGGTCGAGAGAGACTTACGGAGTTTTTTAATGGTTTTATTTAGGGATAAAGGAATTGTTTTTCATTGGCTGATGTCGTATAATAGCACAAAATGTAGTAATCTGAAGGGGTGGAGTGTATGGAAAAGGATATGACCGTTGGGAATCCAACGAAGATGATACTGAATTTTACGATTCCTCTTTTTATAGGAAATGTATTTCAGCAATTGTATAATATGGCAGATACAATCATCGTCGGAAAATTTGTAGGGGCAAATGCGTTGGCGGCAGTAGGGTCTACAGGAACGATCATGTTTTTGATCATTGGTTTTCTGCAGGGGATGACTGCCCGGATTTACAGTGCCTACTGCACAGAAATTCGGAGCCGGAGATATGAGATCCGTTAGAAAACAGTAGGTTCAGCTGCGATCCTGTCGCTCATCGTGTCAGCGATCATGACTGTGATCAGCATGGTGGGAATGAGATGGTTGCTTCATTTTATGAATACGCCGGATAATATTTTTGACGATGCTTATCGGTATATTATGGTGATCTGTGCAGGGATTTTTGCGCAGGTGTTATATAATCTGCTGGCAAGTATTCTGCGTGCGCTGGGAAACAGCAAGACACCGCTTTATTTTCTGATCCTGGCTGCGGTTTTGAATATTATTCTGGATCTGGTATTTATTATTGTGTTCCATATGGGAGCGGCAGGCGCGGCTTATGCAACTGTGATCGCACAGGCATCTCAGGAGTGTTATGTCTGGTTTATATCATCAGAAAGGTTCCGATTTTAAGACTTACAAAAGAAGACTGGAAATTGGATGGAACATTGGTGAAGATCCAGTTTGGAATTGGATTTCCGATGGCGTTTCAATATTCCATCACGGCGATCGGCGCAATGATGATGCAGTCTTCTCTGAATATCCTGGGTTCCGTGGCGATTGCAGGATTTACGGCAGCCAGCAAGATCGAGCAGCTGGTAACACAGGCGTATGTGGCGCTGGGAACGACGATGGCAACTTATTGTGCCCAGAATATGGGGGCAGGAAAGATTCTCAGGATCCGACAGGGATTTAAAAGCGCGACATGGATGGGCTTTGCATATGCCGTTGTGACGGGGATATTTGTGATGTTTGCAGGCAAATATCTGACGCCATTATTTCTGTCAGAAAATCTGGGGCAGATCATGGGATATGTGGATATTTATCTGAAATGTGTCGGACTGTTTTTTATTCCGCTTACTGTGGTGAATGTGTATCGAAATGGAATCCAGGGCATGGGATTTGGAATTCTTCCAATGATGGCCGGGGTGGCAGAACTGATCGGAAGAGGTGTAGTTGCCATCGGGGCGGCACACTATAAAAGTTATGTGGGAGTATGTCTGGCAAGTCCTGCGGCATGGGTGCTGGCAGGCGGGCTGCTGCTTGGTGATGTATTTTCATATCATGAAGAGGTACACGGAGGATTTGAGCGGCCAGAAGTAGAAAGAATTACGAAAGAGGAAAAAGATGCGCGGCAAAAGAGAAAGAACCAAAACAGTAAAGTATATATGGAGCGGACTTTTATTTCTGGCGGTCAGTGGCATTTTGACACTGATCGCAAGAATCAGTCTGTCATTTTCGGAATGGTATTCTACTTATATTTACAAAGGCCTGGTGTCTGTGATCGGGCGGTTGTTTGGGAAAGTTCCATTTTCGTTTGTGGAGCTGAGTCTTTATGTTGTGATTTTTTTGATGATTGGAACTGGAATCCATGCAGCTTTCGAGTCCAGGAAGGCAGGAAGAAAAGCAATTTGGCAATGGCTTGCGGGATTGTTTTTGGGCGGCTGTATTATGCTGTTTGTATTTGTGATCAACTGCGGCATCAATTATCATAGAGAATCTTTTTTCGGAAAAATCCGGGCTCAAAATACAGACGTATTCGGTGAAAGACTTGCAAGCAACCTGTCAATGGCTGACAGAAGAGGTCAATCGTCTGAGTACACAGGTAGAGAGAACTGAAAACGGAGAGCTGCAGCTGCCGGAGGAGATACGACAAGAAGCAGTCCGGTCCATGCAGGCACTTGGCAGGCAGTATCCTGCGCTTCAGGGATATTATCCGAATCCCAAGCCGGTGCTGGTTTCAGAAATCCTGTCATATCAAAAACTGATGGGAATTTATGCGCCATTTACGATCGAGGCAAATTATAATCAGGATATGCCGTCATATGATTTTCCGTTTACCATGTGTCATGAATTGTCTCACTTACGAGGATTTATGCAGGAGGAAGAAGCCAATTTTATTTCATTTCTGGCATGCAGGGAGTCAGACATGAACAGAATTTCAGTACAGTGGAACGCTGTCTGCGTGGGAGTACGCCATGAATGCTCTATACAGGGCAGATCCAAAAGTGTGGCAGAAAGTAAGAGAAGGTCTGAGCAAAGCGGCAGAACCGGATTTGCGGGCAGACGATCAGTTTTGGTCAGAATATGATGGGAGCGTGGCAGAAGTGGCGAATATGGTGAATGACACGTATCTGAAAGCAAATGGACAAAAGCAGGGTGTCAAAAGTTACGGGAAAATGACGGATCTGTTGGTTGCTTATGATCAGAGTCTTTGAAAAGAGTGAAAAAGTGATTTGAAAACGGAATATTTTGGGTTTAGGAACATAGAATAGAAGTGTAGAAAAAGTAAAAGAAAAAAAGAATAAAAAAATTTTCAAAAAACACTTAGCAATTCTAATGGAGCTATGATAATATATAACTCGGTCATCACTGAAGCAGTGATACAGACAAGGCTCCATGGTCAAGCGGTTAAGACATCGCCCTTTCACGGCGGTAACACGGGTTCGATTCCCGTTGGAGTCATTAGTCTTCGGACTAACAACAAAATAAGGCGCAGTAGCCAAGTGGTAAGGCGTGGGTCTGCAACACCCTGATTCACCGGTTCAAATCCGTCTGCGCCTCTTGGGAACCTCAGAAACTTATGTTTCTGAGGTTTTTTGTTGTGTCACAGTAAAAATACCCCCTGGAGTGGTAGTAGGAAATCAAAGCAAACCAGCAAGCGTATCACAAAAACCCAGTATGATCCCAATGCAGAAGTAGATTATCTGGATAGCCAGATGAAACGTATTCCATTTATTGCGCAAATGAAAGCATTGGATTTTGAAAGATATAAAGTACAATACCGGCAGGACGGAAGATTAGAGGCAGGAATGCCGGTGATAGATGGACGGGATCAGGAGGCTTTGCCTGGAAATTCTGAAACCGTTATGCAGATAGATTATAAGTTTCTTCAGGATGGATTGTTTCTTCCGGGTGACAGCGGATAAACCTAACAGCAGAAACCAAAGCTACCTTAAAAATAAATTTTACAAACTTTTAAAGCAAACTTGATCATAACCAGAAATTGTTTATGTTAAACTTGCTCAAGAAAAAACGATTGGAATTTTATTCCGTCAGACTCATGACAGGAGGATTTGAGCAATGAAGTTTAAACTAAAGCCAATAGAGAAAAAATGGATTCTTTATGATATCGGGAATTCAGCATTTGCGCTTCTGATCTCTACGATCATACCGATTTATTTTAATTATCTGGCGGGTGATGCCGGAATTTCAGAAGTGAATTATCTGGCGTACTGGGGATATGCAACCTCAGCGGCAACCGTAATCGTAGCTGTGTTGGGGCCGCTCCTTGGAACGGTCTCTGATGTAGCGGGAAGAAAAAAGAAAATCTTCATGATCGCACTGTTAGCGGGAGCATTTGGCTGTGTATTTCTTGGATTTATGCAGTCCTGGATTTGGTTTTTGTTGTTGTTTGTATTTGCAAAATCAGCGTATTCTTTAAGTCTTGTGATCTACGATTCGATGCTTACCGATATTACATCGGAAGAACGGATGGATGAAGTCTCTGCGCAGGGATATGCCTGGGGGTATATCGGAAGCTGTGTTCCGTTTATTTGCAGTCTGTTGCTGGTATTGTTTTATGATAAAGTGGGAATTTCGATGCAGACAGCGATGGGGATTTCGTTTTTTCTGGTAGCGGTCTGGTGGATTGCACTGACGATTCCGCTTCTGAAATCATACCGTCAGACACACAGTCGGAAACCGACAGTACACGCAGGACAGTCCGGTGTGCAAAGATTGGGACAGATCGTTTCTGAATTAAGAAAAGACAAAAAAGTGCTGTTTTTTCTGGCAGCATTTTTCTTCTATATTGATGGGGTATATACGATCATTGACATGGCAACTGCATATGGTACTGCTTTGGGGCTGGATACCACAGGTCTTTTGCTTGCACTCCTCTTGACACAAATTGTTGCATTTCCGGCGGCTCTGTTGTTTGGAAAGATTTCCAGAAAAGTAAGTGCATCGAGACTGATTCTGGTATGTATTTCTGCGTATTTTCTGATCGCTCTGTATGGGATCGGACTTCACAGGCAGTATCAGTTCTGGATCCTGGCAGTCTGTGTGGGATGTTTTCAGGGAGCAGTTCAGTCCATGTCCCGTTCCTACTATGCGAAGATCATTCCGGCAGAAAATCCGGAGAATACTTCGGAAATTTATGATATTTGCGGAAAAGGAGCTTCTTTTATGGGAACCATTCTGGTGTCTGCAGTGAGCCAGATTACAGGCAGTGTAAATCTGGGAGTAGGAGCGCTTTCTGTGATGTTTCTGGCAGGCTTTTTCTTGTTTTTGAAAGCGGACAAAACAGAAAAAAGCGAGGAAGAACAAGAAAATCCAGGCGTACTTTTTCAGCAGCCTGGATTGGGTCAGTGATCTATGCAAAAAATGCTTTTGCAGCTTTGAGCAGATATTCGGTATCCTTGACTCCGGCAGTTTCATATGGAGAATGCATTGCCAGTTGAGGAAGTCCGATATCTACGGTATTAAGTGCGACCTGCGTGTTGGAAATATTGCCCAGTGTGGAGCCGCCTGCCATGTCGGAACGGTTGGTAAATGTCTGATACGGAACGTCTACCTGCTTGCAGATATCCTTGAACATAGCGGCAGAAATGCCGTCTGTGCAGTATTTCTGGTTGGCGTTATATTTGATGACGATTCCTTCATTTAAATACGGGCGGTTGACAGGATCCGCTTTATCTGTATGGTTTGGATGAACTGCATGGGCATTGTCCGCAGAGATCATAAAACTCTTGGACAGTGCGATAAAGTAATCCTGTGTATCCATGCCGAATACCGTACAGATACGGAACAGCGTATCTCTAAGGAACGTAGATGCAGCATCCCTGTTTTGTTGTACTTCCGACTTCTTCGTTATCGAATACGCAGTGAACTGGGATACTTTTTCCATTGATTACATTTTTTTCATTGATTACATTTTTTCCATCGACTTCGCTTTGTTCATTTGCCTGTACATTTTCCGATGGCAAAGGTTCTTCAGACTGCAAGAAAGCTTCTAATGAAGAAAATGCGCACTGAAGATCATCCAGCTTCGGACTGGAAATGAATTCTTCGCAAGCTCCCCAGATGCTTCCTTTCATGCGATTGTAAAGGAACAGGTCACTTGCAAGAATCGCGTCCTCTTTTACATTTGCCGCCTCTGCAATCTGCTTCATAAATTTTCCTTTTGCTTCGCCGCAGCCGTAAAGTGGCAGCATATCTTTCTGTATGTTATAATCGTAGCCTTTATTTGCCTCCCGGTTCATATGAATAGCCAGATTCGGAATCATGACCAAATCCCGGTCTACGTTGACCAGCTTCGTGACAAGTCTGTTATTTTCTTTTACGATCAGACGCCCTGCCACAGACAGTGGTCTGTCAAACCACGGTGCACAGAGCATACCGCCATATTTTTCAACATTCAATTTTACATAATGTTCTTCCACGTTCATTTCCGGATTTGTTTTAATCTTAAAGCTCGGAGAATCACTATGGGACGCCACAATCTGGAACCCACAGTAATTCTGAGAATCCTGCGCCGGAATTCGAAATGCAATGAGTGATGAACACTGCGGATCACATAATATTTTCCACCTGATTTCAGCTTCCACGCTTCGCTCTCTAAAAGCTGCTCATAGCCAGCCGCTTCCAAATGCTTTCTCATTGTATCAACGGCATGATACTGACTCGGGCTCTCTTCAATAAATGTAAACAGCTTTTGCACTGTGTCTTTATATTCTCTGTCTTCTTCCACGATATTAAATCCCTCTTTTCCTGTTTCTTCCGGTTCTTTCTATTCTATTTTCATTTTACTTCTTTACACGGATCCACGGATTTTTCTCCATGAAATGTTCCAGACGCTCTGGGTTCTGGTCGGAATGTTCGACCTCTCTGGAGTAGCGGTAGGTCAGCTCCACAACTTCTTCCATGGAAAGTGTCTTTTCATTTTCCAGCCATCTGGCGCGCAAGATTTCTTCTATTATATAGACACTGTACACGCACACCTGCATTTTCGCCTGAATACGTCCATCATAAACTGCCCCACAGAAATAAGTAAACACAAAATACACCAGCATTTGTTCCAGCATAATGTCCCAATCCGGCATATGCTCCTGCTTCCACAGTTCAAATTCCTGGAGATTTACAAAGTATCTGAGCTGGTCAATGTCTTCCTCTGACTGTTCCTCTCCACCTTTGTGCTGTATTGCCTTTTTGTATTGCATTGCCTTTTTGTTCTGCATCGCTCTTCACCGAATCCTCATACACACTTGCCAGACCGCCGTAAAGTAATTTGTCTGCGTCCATCAGCACATACAACCAGTTTTCTTTCAGAAGCTCCAGCCGATACAGATACTGAAATGTTTTCTGTGCGAATTCGAATCGTCCGGTCTCGTCTTTTTCAAATGCTTCCAGACGTTCTTTTGTGTACTTTCGGGCTGTCTCGGACTCGTATTTCTTCGGAATATCCTCACAGGAAAACATTTCCCTGCGGTCTACATGTGCCTGCATATCATCTGATCGCCAGTGCCAGCGCCATACGGTGATGAATGGAGAGATTTCTATCCTGAAGCATTTTTAAAATGCTTTCTCTTGCGTCCACCAACTGTGAATAAAAGAACAGGTCGAAGTCGCCATAATCTTCTTCTCCCGGCTTCTCATAACTTAAGAAATGCACCGGATTTTTCTTGCCTAATATGATTCTTGCTGCCTCCGGGCAGGAAAGGGAGAGCGTGATTTCCCTGACTCCCTCGAACTCTTCTATGTGGCGCGGATACATTTTACAAGTCCGGCACAGGCTGTCCGGTCCCGCCATCTGATAAAGCCGGCAGAGATTATTCTGGTTTAAAAATGCACAGCGCTTTTCCGTATCCTGACGGAAGACGCCCTCGCGCCAGTTGACACAGCGGCGCAGCTCGCGGGCGAGATTCTTTTCAATATTATTAAGCCCTGTTGCTGCCTTTGCGTACCGCCGCTTCGACTTCTCATCAATTACAATCTGCCACCCCGCGCAGCAAGTGTCCTCGCAGTCTGCGGCGATACAGGAAAATTCTTTATAATAATCTGGTATGGTACATAACATCAAATATCCTTCTTTCCAAGACGGACATCTTCCATCTCTTTTACAAATGCTTCATCCATATGGTCGAAAAGGTAATTTTTTGTGCCGCCTGTGCGCTCCTTAATTTCTTCCTGAATCTGTCTGCGGGTGATTTCTACCTCTTCATAAAATTCTCTGGAAGAAATAAGTGCGCTTCCCTGTCCCTGGGTCACGACCTGCTCCACGCCATCGGAAGTTACGACTGTCACATGGCGTTTTCGTCCGATATGGTGCACGACCTTTTCTATGTACTGATCTGCTGTCTCAGCTTGCTTCGTATAAACAACGTGAATGTTGTGGTATTTCTGAATCTCCAGCGTATCGCCATCCACCTTATATGCATCAAACACAAGGATCACGGTACATTTCTTAAATCCCTGATAGTTGCTTAAGATATCCATTAATTTATTTCTGGCACTCTCAATGTTCACCTTTGCCAGTTCTTTCAGTTCGTCCCACGCGAAAATGACGTTGTACCCATCTACTAAAAGATATTCCGCAACCTTCTCCTGTGGTTTTTCTTCTTTATATTGGGACTGGGCAATGATCGTACGGGGTCCGTTGCCTGGTTTCTTGCGTTCAATCTTTCCGTAAGTCCGCATGAAAATCTCTTCCAATTCCCGGTCTTCCGCGCCAAAATCACGACTTCTGCCTGATTTTGAAGACTTCCACCGGCAGCACCATTTCTTAATACACCTCTGCCATTGTCGTCAGCTTCTTCGTGCATTTTCCCCGCATCTTTGTCTTTTCTGAGATACTCCTCCAACTTAGAGGAAATGTGCATATGCTCCGACACTTCCTGCCATGGTACATAATATCCGGCCCCGTGACTGCAAAATATAGAACCGGTCGGATTCTCGTTGTCCGCTTCCGGGTCATAGCCTGCATTTTCCAGAATCTCTTCTGTATTATGGCATGGTGCATAGCCCTGAAATACAAGTGTCAGCCGTCCCCGTCCTCTTGTGTAGCTCACCACTTCTTTCTGGTAATCACGCATACAGGCAACCGGCGCGCTTCCTGTAAGCACACTCTGATCCCCGTCTGTCTCCGGTGGCGCAAACTCACCGTACATACGCTGAACATCCGTCAGTGCACGCCCGATCATTTCTGACGGCACTTCCAGACGGAATTCATAATATGGCTCTAACAGTACACTTTCCGCCTGCATCAGTCCCTGGCGTACCGCCCGGTAAGTAGACTGTCGAAAGTCACCGCCCTCCGTGTGTTTCAAATGTGCTCTTCCTGCTACCAGTGTGATCTTCATATCAGTAATTGCCGCTCCAAGAAGCACACCTCTATGAGCCCGCTCCAAAAGATGTGTGAGAATCAGCCGCTGCCAGTTCAGATCCAGATCATCCGTACTGCAGTCGGTTGAGAACTCAAGTCCGCTGCCCGGAAGTCCCGGCTCCAGAATCAGATGCACCTCCGCATAATGGCGGAGCGGCTCATAATGCCCTACACCTTCTACGACATTTTTTATTGTTTCCTTATATACAATATTTCCAGTGCCAAATGTCACATCTACTCCGAATCGTTCGCTTACCAGACTTCTCAGAATCTCTGTCTGCACCTCGCCCATAAGCTGAACATGGATTTCACCCAGTCCTTCATTCCAAATGACCCGAAGCATGGGATCTTCTTCCTCGATCTGACGCATATAGCCGAGCATGGTGTGTGCATCCACCTGATCAGGGAAATAAACCTGATAATTCAGAACTGGTTCTAACATCGGTGTTACTGCCTGTTTACCGGCTTCAATTCCAAGTCCCTCCCCTGGAAATGTATGCTTTAATCCTGTCACAGCACAGATCATGCCTGCTTTCGCCTGTTGTACTGTCTCGAATTTTTCTCCGGAATAAATTCGGATCTGGTCTGCCTTCTCTTCCCACGGCTCAGAGACTTGTCCACCTTTCAGCAAAGATTTAACTTTTAATTCACCGGAAGTAATCTTCATGTGAGTCAGCCGGTTTCCCTGAGGGTCACGGGAAATCTTATAGACACGCGCACCAAACTGCTGAGCATCTCCACTGTTCTGTAATCTATTATCTGCCTGATCATAATTAGCCGAAACATTATCTTCCACATATTTTCCAATCCCGTCCAGTAATTCCTGTACACCTTGTAATTTCAGCGCAGCACCAAAATAACAAGGGAAAATCTGACGATCTGCAATCATCTGGCTTATGGTATCTATAGAAACTTCTCCCGCTTCCAGATACTCTTCCAGTGCACGTTCGTCCCCCGTGGCAATATCTTCCGGATCTTCCATATCCACACAGGAAGCATCCAGTTTTTTCTTCAGCTCTTTTAGAATCAGCGCCTTGTCCGTCCCTGGCTGATCCATTTTATTGACAAATATGAATGTCGGAATCCGGTAGCGCGCAAGCAGATTCCAGAGCGTGCGGGTGTGTCCCTGCACGCCATCAGCTCCGCTGACTACCAAAACCGCATAATCCAGCACCTGGAGCGTCCGCTCCATTCCGCGGAAAAATCCACATGCCCCGGTGTATCCAGAAGTGTCACCTTGCTGTCACCAAGCTGAAACACTGCCTGCTTGGAAAAATCGTAATCCCCCTCTGTCGTTCCAGCGCGTAGTTGTCAAGGAACGCATCCCCATGATCTACACGCCCCGGCTTACGGATCTGTCCTGTCAGATAAAGGATTCCTTCTGAAAGCGTTGTCTTTCCAGAATCCACATGTGCCAGAAGCCCCACGCTGATATATCGTTTTGGTTTAGTTTCAGATGTCGTTCCCACCTAAAATCCCTCATTTCTACTAAATAGTTGATTCTTGTTTTAATATAACTCGTTTTAATTCAAATCGTCGAGTTAAATTTGAATTAAAAAACTTCTATTACTTTATATTCCAATGTTTATAAATGCTGAACATATTTTTTGCTACACTGGTATCCAATCCATGCACTTAAACTTCCAAAGATAACTCCACCGAGAATGTCTGTCGGATAATGTACATACAGGTACATTCTGGAAAATGCGATTAGAATTGCCAGCG
>ENA-OQEB01000977-OQEB01000977.1-human-gut-metagenome-genome-assembly--contig:-NODE-977-length-11084-cov-2.200785_pt1 | contig 11084 bp, 14 predicted proteins | sample MGYA00242787_ERZ504619 | MGnify/ENA primary metagenome ERZ504619 (study PRJEB26092, sample SAMD00036317) | human gut metagenome | host: Homo sapiens | study: EMG produced TPA metagenomics assembly of... | reverse complement strand
TATCCATATTTTTAGGAAGTACAAGACTTAAAATAATCAAAATAACAAAGACAACAGCTACACAGTTTTCTGTAAACACATCTTGAATGAGCATTTCAATGCCCGCAATAAATATCTGGTCAATTAAGTTAAAAATAAGTTTTTATAAAAAAGTAAACTATTTTTATAGAAATTTGATGGAGAGAAAAAAGTATGCTATAGTGTAAAAGTAAAAAAAGAAGGAAAGTTCGAAGGTAATTAAAAAATACTGTAGAAAAAAGAGGAATCAACACATCTTGTGCCAATCCTCTTTTTACTACTCCAGATTAAGTTTCTTTGTCATATTGTATATCGAGCCTGCGACATACACCCACAGTGAGGATCAGCGATACGGCAAGTGCACCGATGACCACTCTGTTTATAAGAGCTGTAATCTCCTGTGGGTTTAATACCGTTAAAATATAGGTGATGGATCCCTTTGATGACAGCGGAATAAAATATGTAAAAATCATCACTATAATATTTGCGACCTGACCGATCACATAAAGTATGATGAAAGTAAGTACAGAGTAAGCATCTTTGCTTCCATTTGCCCTGTAGCCGGTAGTAAGGCTGAAAAACAGCATAGAGATCATATAGAGCAGAGATATTATTGCAATACTGCCAAACATTACAACAGGACTCGCTGTAAATCCGGCATTGGCAAATTCATCAGACATGCCTCTTATGATATCTCCAATCCATGCAAAGCCCTGGTTTATTATAGAAAATGATAAAATAGCAACTATCAGATCGAGTATAAAAAGTACAAAAGCTGTCAGAAATTTTGACACATACAGCTTCCATGGCTCGACAGGCAGCGTATTCATGAGGTAGCCTTCGTCTTTTAACAGATTGCGTCTGAAGTAAATAACTATGATCACTAAGCTGCAGATAAACATGGCGATTACTGACAGGCTATGCAGTGCCCAGAAAAATACTGATACAAGATCAAATTCAAAGCTATCCAAAATTATTTCTGTCAGGGCTGACACAAACACCAGTGCATAAAGTCCGATATGCTCCCTGAATTGCTCCCTGAAATCATATTTAATTAATTTTAACAGCATGCGAACACCTCCCTGAAAAGCTCATCAACACTTTTCTTGTAATTAGTGCGGATATTGTCTACGGAATCGTTTAGGAAATACCACCATCTCTGATAAATACCACATCATCGAGCACTTTTTCTATATCGCTTATTAGATGAGTTGTGATAAGAATTGTTGAATCTTCATTATAGTTTTCGATTATTGTGCGTAAAATATAGTCTCTTGCGGCAGGATCGACACCGCCCATAGGTTCATCGAGCAGATAAAGCTTTGCATCCCTGCTCATTACAAGCACGATCTGTACTTTTTCACGCATACCTTTTGAGAGGCTTTTGATCTTTGCCTGTGGATCAACTCCGAATTTCTCAAGCATGGTATTTGCACGCTCAGGTGAGAAATCAGCATAGAAATCTTTGAAAAATGCAATGATATCACTCACCTTTTTTGACGGATTAAGATATGTCCGCTCAGGAAGATATGATACCATAGCCTTGCTCTTTACTCCGACAGGCTCACCGTCTATCAGTATCTGCCCGTGTTTGGCTGCAATACTCCTGCAAGCATCTTTATCAGTGTACTTTTACCACTGCCGTTAGGACCAAGGATGCCGATAATCTTTCCGCCCGGAAAAGTTACATTTCATATTTTTGATAACTTTATGGCTCTTATAGTTTTTGCTTAGACTTTTGATTTCAATACGTTCTGCCATTTACATCACTCCTTTTTTAAACTTTTAAGATAATTTTCATACACCGTAAGGGACTGTTCAGGTGTAAAACCAACCTTTGACATCCCTTCACAAAACTCACTGCACAGCTTATGTGCCAGATCATTTTTTAGTGAGTCAGCCTGATTTCCAATGTCTGCGACAAATCTGCCTGAGGTACGTCTCGACTCCAGATACCCGTCACGCTCAAGCTCAGATAGAGCCTTTTGCATGGTGTTTGGATTTACACCGGCTGACAATGCCAGCTCTCTTACGGATGGCACTTTGTTACCTGGCTTTAGGCTGCCGTTTGCAATATCCATCTTGAACCGGTCTATGATCTGTAGGTATATGGGTGTTTCGTTGTTAAAATTCCATTCCATCATTTCACCTGCTTTTGTACTACTGTATTATTCAATTAATACATTAATACATGTGAGGTTATTTGTCAACTATAAATTAATTTCTTACAAAAATGTAAGAATACAAGGTCAAATGTAAGCTGATTCGATAGCATACATTCCGGCATTTTGTTATTATAATTACATGAAGCAGCAACAATGTAAGTTGTGAAGCCGATTATGACGTCATATTTAAAATAAATGCAACAAAAATAGAAGTTTAAATAACATTTTGAAATCATCGTAAAGGAGCATTGAAATGGCAATCTTAGAAGTAAGTAACCTCAAAAAAATATATACCACCAGATTTGGTGGCAACCAGGTACAGGCATTGAAAAACATCAATTTCTCTGTAGAGGAAGGTGAGTATGTGGCAATCATGGGAGAGTCCGGCTCAGGAAAGACGACACTTTTAAATATTCTCGCGGCACTTGATAAGCCGACAGCGGGAGAGGTACTTTTAAATGGAAAGAACCTTGTCTCATTGAAGGAAAAGGAGATATCTGCCTTCAGACGTGAGCATCTGGGCTTCGTATTTCAGGATTTTAATCTGCTTGACAATTTTTCACTGAAGGACAATATCTTTTTACCGCTTGTGCTGTCAGGTGTGGATTATAGGGATATGGAAAAAAGGCTTGCACCTATAGCTTCGCTGCTTGGAATTGAAAAGCTGCTTAATAAATATCCATATGAGGTGTCAGGAGGACAGAAGCAAAGGGCAGCAGTGCACGTGCGATAATAACAAATCCCGAATTAATTTTGGCAGATGAGCCAACAGGAGCACTGGATTCAAAGGCAACAGACAGTCTGCTTAGGCTGTTCAACAGGATAAACGAGGACGGACAGACCATTCTCATGGTGACACACAGCACAAAGGCTGCAAGTCATGCCAACAGGGTGCTTTTCATAAAGGACGGTCAGGTGTTTCATCAGGTTTACCGTGGCAATCTTACAAATGACGAGCTCTATGTGAAGATTCAGGATGCACTTATGCTGATTACGACAGGTGGTGAGAAGCATGAATAAAATATATAGCAGGCTGGCATTTACAAATATAAAAAATAATAAGACTCTTTATATGCCTTACATTATATCGGGAATGGTCATGATAGCCATGTTTTATGTGATGATGTTTTTAAACAACTCAAAGGGACTTGGCAAGGTGCCGGGCGCGGATGCACTGGCGTCGATAATGGGGCTTGGATGCGGAACAATAGCGGTTTTTTCATATATATTTCTGTTTTATACAAACAGCTTTATCATCAAAAGGCGCAAGAAAGAGGTAGGAATATACAATATTCTTGGCATGGAAAAGCGTCATATCGCGAGAGTTTTGATAATTGAGACACTTACCGTAGCACTCGCAGCAATAGTATCTGGAATCATAGCCGGTATTTTATTTTCCAAGCTGATGATTATGTTTCTTTATAGGATTATAAATATTAAAGCACAAATTGATTTCGCTGTATCTACTGGCGCTGTCGTAAATACAATACTTATTTTTGGAGTGCTGTATTTTCTTACTCTCATCTATAACCTGATGCAGGTGAAGCTTGCTAATCCGATAGAGCTGCTTCGCGGTGGCAATGTCGGTGAGAAAGAGCCGAAGAGCAAATGGCTTATCGCTATAATCGGACTAGGCTGTCTTGCCGGGGGATATTATATTGCGATTACCACAAAGAGCCCTCTTCAGGTGCTTTCACTGTTCTTTGTCGCAGTGCTGCTTGTCATCATCGGAACGTATCTTTTATTTATTTCAGGAAGCATTGTGATACTTAAGGCACTCAGGAAAAACAAGAAGTTTTACTATAATAAAAAGCATTTTGCGGCGGTTTCAGGAATGATTTACAGAATGAAGCAGAATGCGGGCGGACTAGCGAGTATATGCGTTCTTTCCACAATGGTGTTGGTTGTTGTTTCCACAACCGTGAGCATGTATGCGGGCATGGAGGGAGAACTTAAGCAGAGATATCCTTCGGATATCAGTGTATATAGCTGGTATAAGGAAGTGCCGGCTGATGTGAATCTGGATGATGCACTTAAAGAAGCTGCTGCAGATTCGGATAAAATAATAGCTGACTCTGCTTGTAATGTTAAAGACAGCAAAAGCTACACTTATTTTAGCTGGACAGTGTTTAGAGAGGGGACAGAGTTTAAGCCGGTGTTAAGTTACGATAACGATATTTCCCTGTTGTATTTTGTCACAGGAGATGAAATTGATGAGATGGAGACCGGCTTTAAAGAGAGTCTGAATAAAAAAATCCCACAGCTTGATACCGGTTCGGTGGCTGTATATGGAACAAAAAAGTTTAATGGCGATATAATTAATCTGTTGGGCAAAGAATTTAAAGTGGCTGCGGCAGAAAAAACTGCTGTAAGTAAAGACAGCTATATGTCCTCTATGTATAGTGGTGTGTACTATGTAGTGGTAGACAGCAAGGCAACACTTGCAGAGATATTTAACCTGAACAGCACGCTGGGAGAGGATAGTGTGCCGACTATGCTCAACAATGAAATTGATTATAATCTGTACGGCAGCAGTGAGGATAAGCTTGCTGTGGCAAAGGCTCTGGATAAGCATTTTGAGGAAAATAGTGTAAAATCAGATGTGTCAGGCTTCTATGAGGAAAGCCGTGATGCAAACAGAGAACAGATTTATGTATTGTATGGTGGCCTGTTCTTTATCGGAATATTCCTTGGAACGATGTTTCTTATGGTTACTGTGATGATTATTTTCTATAAGCAGATTTCAGAGGGCTATGATGACAAAGCACGCTATGAGATATGGAGAAGGTGGGCATGAGCAATGACGAGGTGAAGAAATCCATTACTTCACAGGTGCGTATGGTATTTTTCCTGCCTATTATACTTGCCGCGTGTCATCTTGCAGCAGCATTTCCTCTGCTTCGCAGACTGCTTGTCATGTTCAATCTTACGGATGTTAAGCTTATTGTGGTCTGTATGGTTGCTACGCTTTTGGTGTTTATGGTCATATACTATATTGTTTTCAAGATTACTTCGAGAGCATACTACAGGATTGTGGGAAACCAGATTTAGGGGTTTCATATGAATTATGAATGCGCTATAATAGGACATAGCAATGATGCGTAAGAATATAGAGCGAGAGGAACAAGCAGTATGAGTATGACAGAAACAATTAAACTTTACGACAGGGATGCATATGCCATAGAGTTTGAGGCAGATATTATATCTTGCGAGCCGAACAAGGCAGATGATAAGCAGTTTGATATAATATTAAATCAGACTTTATTTTTCCCGGAGGAGGGCGGACAGAGCCCGGACATGGGAATACTTGGTGGCTACAGTGTCGTTGATGTGCAGATTAAGAATGGAGTCATTACTCATACGGTGGATATTTCCGCAGGTGATTGCTGCATAATGGGCAAAGAAGAGGCTCAGACAGAAAAGAAGACTGATGGACAGATTACAGGCATGGAGTGCGCTTCTGAGAAGTAGAGCTTGCAGCAGGCGTCCACGTACATGGCAAAATAGACTGGCAGCATCGTTTTTACAATATGCAGCAGCACAGTGGAGAGCATATTTTTTCGGGAATTGTCCACCGCAGGTTTGGTTTTGAGAATGTGGGCTTTCATCTGAGTGATTCTGTAGTGACAATGGATTTCAGTGGAGTGATTTCACCGGAGGATATAGCAGAGGTGGAGCATGAGGTAAATGTAGCCATTTCAAAAAATATTCCGATAGAGGTGACATATCCGTCAAGGGATGAGCTTGCGCAGCTGGAGTACAGAAGCAAAATCGAGATTGAAGGACAGGTCAGAATAGTGACAGTGCCAGGGTATGATGTGTGTGCATGCTGTGCGCCGCATGTGAAGCGCACCGGCGAGATTGGCATGCTTAAGGTTATGAATTATCAGAATTATAAAGGAGGCGTCAGAATCAGCATCCTTTGTGGTTTCAGGGCACTGGAGGCTTTCAGACAAAAGTGCGACATTATCTCAGAGCTCATGGGGATATTTACCACAAATCAGGAGGCTATTGTGGATAACGTCACAAAGCTTAAGGCAGTAAACCAGTCACTTAAGTCAGAGCTTGGCACTGCAAAGTCAGCGCTTTTGGATTATAAGGTAGCAGAGCTTCCTGCTGATACGGACAATGCAGTATTGTTTGAATGCGGTATTGATACAAATACAGCAAGAAATTGCGTCAATGGCCTTGTGGAAAAATACAGTGGCTTTAGTGCATTTTTTATGGGAAATGATGAGGAGGGCTACAGCTTTATTATCGGAAGTAAGAATGCAGACTGCAATACAGTTGCCGCAGCACTTAGGAATAAGCTGGGTGCCAGAGGCGGCGGTAAGCCGGTTATGGTGCAGGGATCTGTCAAGGCAGCAAAGAGCGAGATTGAGGAAGTGCTAAAAGAGGTGCTTTAATAATAATGATGATTCGGATTTTTACACGACATCGGCACTAGAATTTAATTTCACAGACATGAAATCATGCAGGAAATGCTGGTATTTGTTGCAGAAACAGCAAGGTATACAGACAGCAGTATATAAAGCTGTATGACTACATAGAAGAATTTATACAAAAAATAAAAACATGCGACACCAAGTAGCACAATAGCTTGGTATCGCATGTTTTTGTATTGTCGTTCAATTATTGAATTCACAGAAAAACAAATTTTGATTCAAAACTTTATTTTATTCTATGTGGGTATTTCTGAATAGCTTCGTAATTTTTTACTTAATACTTTAGAAAATTAATAATGACAAAAAGGTACTGCTATGCTACAATCATTTTAAAGCATTATATTTCTGTTGAGCGACACCACAATACATATTTTCATCGGTGCGTATCACTTTGAAGAGGGCAGAACCACTTAATATTTTTCGACAAAGACATGGAAATTTTCAATGCTTTAAGTTACCTATCAATAGCAGGGAAAAATGGATATGTCGATTGAGATAATCTTATGTGAATGAAGCGGACTGGGGTTGCTGATGCTTTATATTGACAAGAAATTTAGTATCATGCGATATTATATTCTCCCTGCTCACACAACTAAACAGGAGGAGAATAATGTCGGGAGAGACAAAAGAAATTTTGGACAGTAATTATGGCCAGAATGATGTAATCATCAACAGATTGATTGACAAAATGACACTGTTTGATGACAATCTGATGAGTCTTGTATTCGGGCAGAATATTGAGACGACGGAGCTGCTGCTTCGCGTAATAATGGAGCGTGATATTAAGGTTATAGACGTCAGGGGGCAGGATGAATTAAAAAATCCGGTGATTGGCGGGAGATGTATTACTCTGGACGTGCATGCAATAGATGTCGATGACAGGCATATTGATATCGAGGTGCAGATTAATGCGGAGGGCTCGCATGTCAGAAGAGCCAGATATCACAGCAGTATGATGGATGCGAGGATGCTACAGGAAGGACATGAGTTTAAGGAGATTAAGGATTCCTACGTGATTTTTATTTATGATCACGATAAATTCAGAAAGGGACTGCCATTTTATCACATTCAAAGACGTGTTGATGAAACAGGCGAAGTCTTTGGAGACGGTTCACATATCATCTATGTAAATGGAAGGTATGAAGGTAATGATGATATAGGTCGGATGATGAGAGATTTTCACCAGTGCAGGCCGGAGCAGATAAAAAGTGAGACATTGTCAAAAGCAGTGGCTTATTACAAAGAAAAGGAAGGACGTGGTGCTATGAGTGAAGCAGTAAGACAGTATGCAATGGAATATGCCAAAGAATATGCCAAGGAATATGCAAAAGAATATGCAAAGGAATATGGTGAGGAACAGAAGCAGGCTGGTATTAAACAGGGGGAAAATTATATGCTCTATTCGCTTGTGCAGGATGGAGATATAAATCCCGAGAAAGCTGCGGGAAGACTCGAAATTACAGTTGACGAGCTGCGACATCAGATGAACGAGGCAGGTTATCAGATTCCGACCGGGGCATAGTTCCAGCTAAATTTTAGGTTTATATTTTTTAACATAAAATAGAACGCACAAAAGCGTTTCAAGACATTTAGTCCTGAAACCGCTTTTATTGTAAAAATTATATCCAAAATTAATTATCTATTAGATCTTCTCCAAATGTGCATCTTCTCAGCCTCTTTGATAAGCTCATCACGGAAATCAGGATGAGCAACCGAGATGATTGCCTCAGCCTTCTGCCATGTAGAAAGACCCTTTACATTTACCATACCATACTCTGTAACGATATAGTGAGTGTTGGCTCTTGTGTCAGTAACGACAGAACCTCTACAAGAGTAGGACGGATACGTGAGTGAACTACGCCCTGCTTGTCGGTGAAAGTTGAAGAGCAGCAGATAAAGCTCTTTCCACCATTTGACATATAAGCACCGAGAACGAAATCAAGCTGTCCGCCGGCACACTGATGTGCTTTGTGCCTGAGCTCTCTGAGCTGATCTGTCCAAAGAGGTCAAGGTCTACACAGTTATTGATTGAGATGAAATTGTCAAGTGCGGCAATATTCTTGATATCATTTGTGTAGCTTACCGGGGCACTCATGAGCTCAGGATTCTCATCGAGGTAATCGTACATCTTCTTGGTTCCGGCACCGAAGCCGTAAGCCTGACGATAACGGTCGATGTTTTTCTTTGCTCCTGTGATTTTTCCGGCCTTTGCGATGTCAACGAATGCGTCAACGTACATCTCTGTGTGGACACCGAGATCCTTGAGGTCTGACTCAGCGATGAGTGAGCCTACTGCGTTTGGCATTCCGCCGATACCGAGCTGGAGACAGGCACCGTTTGGAATCTGGTCAACGATAAGCTCTGCAACCTTCTTGTCTACATCTGTTGCAGGACCACCGGCACCAAGCTCTCCGATTGCAGGGTTGTCACCCTCAACAATGTAAGAAACCTGTGAAATATGTACATTGGCCTCTGAACCGCCGTGACAGCGAGGCATGTTTTCATTGACCTCAACGATGATTTTCTTTGAAGTCTCGCATACAGCACCGAGGTGAGATGCGTTAGGACCAAAGTTGAAATAACCGTGTGAATCCATCGGTGCAACCTGGAACATAGCGACATCGTCAGGTGTTGTTGAATCTCTATAATAACGAGGAAGCTCTGAGTAACGGATTGGTGAGTAGAAAGAACAGCCTCTCTTGATAAGCTTTCTCTCATAACCGCCCATATGCCATGAGTTCCATGTGAAATGTTCGCCGGCATCCTCACGCTCGAAAATGGCAAGTGGCTTAAGCAAAATACCACCACGTACATTGACATCCTTAAGTTCATCTGTTCTTCTGGCAAGTGCCTTGTCGAGGGCATCAGGTGTGCCTGTGCACCAGCCGTAGTCAACCCAGTCGCCTGATTTGACAATCTTTACTGCCTCATCTGCTGAGACAAGTTTCTGCTTGTACTCTTCTAAAAAGCTCATAAAATCCTCCTTAGATACCTAAAATGATAGTAGCAAAATGCTACGTTAAAAAAATAACAAACTCTATAACTTCTATATTATCACTTTAGAGAGGATTTTACAAGTTGGTAAATGCTGGTAGAGACTTTTATATGACAGCCTCTGCTAGTCACCCTCCGGAAGCATCCATTCCTCAGCCTGCTTCTGGTAATCGGCCGCCTGGCTGCGCAGGGAATCAATCAGCTCCTTATCGCCTTTAAATACATTCCTTGATTTAGGAGGAAGCGAATCAAGCTTTTTCTGCTTCTCATCAGCATCTTGAGTAGCACTCAGACAGGGCATGAAGCGCCTTGCCACCGCCGCACTCCACATCGAGTATCGGCTTTGTCTCGAAGGCAGCATTGTAATACCACAGGCTTGCCTCCTCATAGTCTGCCTTGTCGAAATAGTACGCACCGAGCTCACAGCACACCTCGCTGCAGCCATCAACTGCTACATTTTTTTAGGGCAACAGAAAAAAATTTGTCGTAGTCGCCATTCATGCGATAGTAGCGGGATAGCATGCAGGTGGATTCGATGTCGGGGCTGTTGCGGTATTCACCCTGAAAATATGGCAGGGCATTGGTAAAATCCTCGGGGCTTCCGCATTTTAAAAGCTCCTTGGCATACATAGTCGCTATACTTTTTGGCAGGGTGCCGTTTCTTTCAAAGGAGCGCTTGAATATGGTAAAATCACGTTTGCGTGAGTGCCCTGCGGCAGATGTTGTATACAGATATCGCTGTCATAGACTACAGGCTCTAAGCGAACCGTTTCGTGCACCGGATTAATCCATGTAAACGTGCGAAGCCTCTTGAACAGCTTCGGACGATACTCTGAGGATGAATTTTGCACTGTGTTGAATTTGCTTGGAGTAATGTATTTCATCTGGACAATCTCAATTTCCGGCAGCAGCGCAGCCTTAAGCATCATGAAACGCCTGCGGTTGGTATCGTCGAGCACCTCGTCGGCATCAGGTGCATATATGTATTCCTGCGTAGCCTTGGAAAACGAAAAATTCCTGGCCGCAGCAAAATCATCGCACCATGAGAAATCATAGATTTTGTCCGTATACCGTGCAGCTATCTCCTTTGTGCTGTCCGTCGAGCCGGTGTCCACTATGATGATTTCATCCATCAGCCCTTTGAGACTGTTCAGGCATCGTTCGAGCACCTCTTCTTCATTTTTTACTATCATGCATAAGCTAATTGTAATCATATTTATCTCCATTTACCGGTCGGATGTTATAATTGTTACGATTATATGATATGAGGGTCAAAAGGTATTTTGCCCCTCATTTATGATTAATCAGATTACTACATGCTACGCATTCCCGTAATCTGACTACACCTCGAAATCCGCTAATTTCCTGCTCCCCGCAGCAAATTGCTACTTTCTCGGTGTAGTGCGGGTCACTAAGGTATACATCGAATTGCATGCAAGCATGCATCGATGATACCTTTTGA
>ENA-OQEB01000976-OQEB01000976.1-human-gut-metagenome-genome-assembly--contig:-NODE-976-length-11085-cov-1.834550_pt1 | contig 11085 bp, 15 predicted proteins | sample MGYA00242787_ERZ504619 | MGnify/ENA primary metagenome ERZ504619 (study PRJEB26092, sample SAMD00036317) | human gut metagenome | host: Homo sapiens | study: EMG produced TPA metagenomics assembly of... | reverse complement strand
TCTTTTAGAGCATGGAGCAGACGGTATTGCGTTTGGATTTCTGACAGAGGAAAAATGCTTGACAAAAAGCGCACGAAGGAAATGATAGAGCTCATTCATGAGTATGGCAGGGAAGCTGTGTTTCACCGCGCCTTTGACTGCATAGATAATCAGGACAGTGCAGCGGAGAAGCTTATTAGGCTAGGCGCAGATCGTATCCTCACAAGCGGTGGAGCAGTAAATGTATGGGATGGCAGAAAACAGCTTAAGCATCTTCAAAATCAATATGGAAAAGATATTACGATTCTGGCTGGAAGCGGCGTGAATGATACCAATGTGAGAGCACTTATCGAATACACAGGTATTACGCAGGTGCACAGCTCGTGTGGCTCATGGAAGTGTGATGTGACAGCAGCGGGTAATGCAGTAGATTTCTCGTATGATGAAGCGATGAAGAACTGCTATCAATGTGCGGATGCAGGGAAGGTTAGGAAGCTTGCGGAAGAGGTAAGTGGAGAGGACAGCAGTATGCTCGGTACAGAAGGGACAGCCGACTATCTTGTCGATGCCGTAAAGAGAAGATTTGGACTTGAATAATACATATACAATTAAATACCGGATTGTGTTATAATATGTCTGTCGGCGGATTCGTCGGCAGACTTTTTTTAAGGAGAGTAAAATGAGAGTATTAACAGATTTAGAGCCAAAGAACGTTTTTTCGTTTTTCGAGGATATATGCAGTATTCCTCATCCATCATACAAGGAAGAGAAAATCAGTAATTATCTGGTGGAGTTTGCAAAGGCAAGAGGCCTTGAGCATTACCAGGATGAGCTTCACAATGTGATAATCATAAAGGAAGCATCAGAAGGATATGAGGATGTGGAGCCAATCATACTGCAGGGGCACATGGATATGGTTTGCGAGAAGGCACCTGACTGTGATAAGGATATGGACGAGGAAGGCCTGGACCTTTTGATAGATGGTGATTTTATCTCGGCAAAGGGCACTACACTCGGTGGAGATGACGGTATTGCGGTGGCATATGCACTTGCTATTTTTGGACGATACACCTGTCACATCCACGCCTTGAGTTTGTATGCACTGTATGCGAGGAGGTCGGCATGGAGGGTGCTACAGGCATCGATGTGTCTATGCTTAAGGGAAAGAAGCTTCTTAATATGGACAGCGAGGAGGAGGGCGTGATGCTCGCAAGCTGCGCCGGTGGATGCAGAGCCGATGTGAAGCTGCCTGTAGAGAGAGAGACAGTGAGCGGAACAAAGCTCACTGTGAGCTTATCAGTCTCACCGGCGGACACTCAGGCTCAGAGATTGATAAGGGAAGGGGCAATGCCAATACTCTTATGTCCAGACTGCTTCGCGATGCATCGGCACCTGTAGCTATAGCTTCTATAGAGGGCGGCAGAAAGGATAATGCCATTCCAAGAGAGTGTACTGCACAGATTATTGTAGCACCTGATGAGGCTGCGGCCGTGAAGGCTTCGATAGAACAGGCAGCAGCTGAGATTGCGGAGGAGTTTAAGGCATCTGATCCTGACCTTAAGCTTGCTGTGTCAGAGAAGACTGACTGTAGTGAGTCAGCTATAAGTGCAAAGGATAGCGCAAGGGTTATCGCACTTATCGAGCATTGCCAAACGGCATCATCAGAATGAGCCGTGAAATAGATAAGCTTGTTGAGACTTCACTTAATCTGGGAGTTTTAAAATCAGACGATGCTGCTGTTACTTTAAGATACGCAGTCAGAAGCTCTGTCGGTGTGGCTAAAAAAAGCCTTAAGAACCAGCTTGTCTGCATAGCAGGCGCTTTTGCGGCAGAGGTTACATTTGAGGGCGATTATCCTGCATGGGAGTACAAGAAGGATTCAAAGCTCCGCGAGGATATGGTACGGATTTTTGAGGAGATGTATGGCAAAAAGCTACAGTTGAGGCTATTCATGCCGGTGTCGAGTGCGGACTTTTAAGCGGCAAGATTGAAGGACTCGACTGCATATCAATGGGACCGGACATGTATGATATCCATACGACTGAGGAGAGGCTTTCCATATCCTCTGCAAAGAGGTCATATGAGTATATACTCAGAGTGATTGCGTGCAAATAAATAGTTATTCAAGGCTTTTGATAAAGGAAAGAGGTGTCATATGATACCTCTTTTTAAATGCCCTGTGAAAATAGCTCAGATTGTGAAATCCGACAGACAGTGAGACATCTAAAATTGAGGTGTTGCCGCGCTCGAACTGTTCCACGGATTTTTCAAGACGCACATTGTTGATATACTGCACGCAGGTCATGTTCATGTGTTTTTTGAAGAAACGCATGAAGTGGTATTCACTGAAATAGCAAAGCCCGGCAAGCTCTGAAACCTGGATGTTTTCGGCATAGTGCACCTCGATGTAATCGAGCACATTTTTGAGCTTATCGGAGGATGTGTTGACACCAAAATCAGCATTTTTTTCACTGTATTGCAGCAATAGAAATATTGCCTGAAGCAGAAATGCCTTTAGAGCCAGCTCATAGCCGAATTCCTGACTGGAGTATAGCTTTGTTATGCGCATGAAGCATTTGCAAAGGGATGAATATGCCGGATGCTTCGGTGCAATCAGGTAAGGCATGGCAAACTCATGGTTGATTAGCGGAGACAGATATCTTGAAGAGCATATATCGGTATTGTTTCCACCTAAAAATTGATATGGAATACATACGTTTCCGAGTAGAATTCGTCGCAGTCCCTTATTGAAATGGAATGCAGCAGCAGTTGGCGGGATAAAGATGATATCGCCTTCCTTTGCTTCATATTCGAGCAAATCAATCTGATAGGTGCATGAGCCCTTTGTAATCAGTGTGAGCTCTGCCTCATCGTGCCAGTGTGTAGTGATGACAGGGTAATCTGCTGCAAGTCTTGTTATATATTTCTGAACTGGGAAAAATACTTCTCCGTGCTTTGTGTTTTCTTTCTGCCCGAGGCAGGCGGATTATTGTTTTTCATATTGTTGTTTCTCCATAGCTTTTAAAACTATACCCTTTAAAATTATAAGAGCAGTATTGTGTTATAAAATGAAAAAATATTGCAAGAATTTATACTAAACACTTTCTATAATAGCAGTATAATACATCAAGGCGAAGTGCTCAAGCTGTAAATGAGTGCAAAATTTATGATTAGATAAGAGGTACACATTATGGAGAGAAAATGGTGGCATGACAAGGTGGCATATCAGATTTATCCAAAGAGCTTTCTGGATACAAACGGTGACGGAATAGGAGATTTAAGAGGTATCATTTCAAAGCTGGATTATTTAAAATCGCTTGGAATTGACATCATATGGCTGTCTCCGATATATAAATCGCCATTTGTGGATCAGGGCTATGACATATCTGATTACTATGCGATAGCGGAAGAATTCGGTACTATGGAGGAGTTTGATGAGCTCCTTGCCGAGGCAAAGAAGCGTGATATGCACATCATCATGGATCTGGTAATAAATCACTGCTCGGATAAGCACGAATGGTTTCAAAAGGCACTTAAGGATCCGGATGGAGAGTATGCTGATTACTTTTATTTCAGAAAAGGTAAAAACGGCAATCCGCCGAGCAATTACCGCTCTTATTTTGGCGGAAGCTGCTGGGAGAAGGTGCCGGGCACGGACAAGTATTATCTGCACATGTTTGCGAAGGAGCAGCCGGATTTAAACTGGGAGAATGAAAAGCTAAGACAAAAGCTTTACGAGATGATTAACTGGTGGCTTGATAAGGGCTTGTCAGGATTTAGAATAGATGCGATAATCAATATAAAGAAAAATCTCGATTTCCCTGATTTTGAGCCGGATGCAGAGGACGGACTGGCTGCCTGCTACAAGATGGTTGAAAGTGCAGAAGGTGTCGGAGAGCTCTTAGAGGAATTAAAGAACAATACATTTAAGAAGTATGATGCATTTACGGTTGGTGAGGTATTCAATATGAAGCCTGAGGAGCTGCCGGAGTTTATCGGTGAGAATGGGCATTTTTCAACGATATTTGATTTTTGTGCACAGTGCTTAAGTGATGGAGAGCATGGCTGGTATGATGCACCGGAAATAGATTTTGACACATGGAGAAAGACCATTCTTGGTTCACAGCTTGAGACAGAAAAGTACGCTTTAAGGCCAATATTATAGAAAATCATGATGAGCCGAGAGGTGCCTCAAGATTTTTACCAAAGCATGCTCAAAATCCTGCCGGAATAAAGATGTTAGGAACTGTCAGCGTACTGCTTCGAGGAATTCCGTTTATATACCAGGGACAGGAAATCGGTATGCAAAATGCAAAATGGAACAGTATAGATGAGTATGACGATATCAGCACAAAGGATCAGTACAAGGCAGCACTTGCAGCAGGCTTATCCAAGGAGCAGGCACTTGCAGCCTGTGGAAGGATGAGCAGGGATAATGCAAGGACACCTATGCAGTGGAGTGATGAGGCAAATGCCGGTTTTACCACAGCAAAGCCATGGCTTAAGGTCAATGAAAACTATAAGGCTATCAATGTTGCGGCGCAGGAAAAGGATCCTTCATCTGTTTTGAACTATTACAGAAGGCTTGTGGCACTGCGAAAGTCAGATGAATTTAAGGAGCTGTTCACCTACGGCAGATGTGTTCCGGCATATGAGGATACAGATGGCATCATGGCTTATTACAGAGAGGATGAAAATAAGCGCGTGCTGGTTGTGGCAAATTTTGGCAGTAAAGAGGCACAAATCAGGCTGGATGGCAGTGTGAAAAAGGTGCTTTTGTCAAACACAAATGATGCTGAAAAGAGCACTGTTTCAGTGGGAGCATCCGAGCTTAAGCTTGAAAGCTGTGAGGTTTTGGTGGTGCTTGTAAAATAGCATAATTTGATACAGCATTAAAGAAACTAGGCTGAATTTTTACAAAAAGAGACAGCTATAAGAGATAACTAAAAGAGATAATGAAGAGACAAGGAGGGCATAATGAGCAAAAACAATAATGAAAAATGGTGGAAAAAGGCGGTAGTTTACCAGATTTATCCAAAGAGTTTTCAGGATTCTAACGGAGACGGCTTTGGTGATTTACAGGGTATCATCAAAAGACTTGATTATCTTGAGACGCTTGGAATCAATGCAATATGGCTGTCGCCGGTATTTAAATCACCGCAGGCGGACAACGGTTATGACATTTCGGATTACAGGGATATTGATCCGACGTTTGCAGTCTCGATGATATGGAGGAGCTCATAAACGAGGCAAAGAAGCACAATATAAGGATTATGATGGATCTTGTCTTAAATCATTCTTCAAACGAGCACAGGTGTTCAAGGAGGCTAAAAAGAGCAAGGACAATCCATACCATGACTACTATATTTGGAGAGACGGAGATGAAGGCGTGCCGCCAAGTGATATGAAGGCTTGTTTCGGTGGAAGCGCATGGGAATATGTGCCGGAAATCGGACAGTATTATTTCCATCAGTTTTTACCGGAGCAGCCGGATTTAAACTGGGAGAATCCAAAGGTCAGAAGAGCAATCTACGATATGATTCTCTGGTGGATGGACAAGGGAGTCGGCGGCTTCAGACTTGATGTAATCGACCAGATAGCAAAAGAGCCGGACAAGAGAATCACCATAAACGGACCAAGGCTTCAGGAATATTTTAAGGAACTGAGCAGGGAGACCTTCCAGAAGGGCGACCTGATTACTGTAGGTGAGGCATGGGGCGCAGACACAGAGCGCGCAAAGGCTTTACGAGCAATCCGGATGGCAGCGAGTTTTCTATGGTGTTCCAGTTTGAGCACATAGGGCTTGACCAGAAGGAGGGCGGCGAGAAATGGGACCTTGCACCGCTTCCGTTTAAAAAGCTCAAAAAGATAATGGCTCACTGGCAGAATGAGCTCTACAATTGTGGCTGGAACAGTCTGTTCTGGGACAATCATGACCTGCCGCGTATCGTGTCAAGATGGGGCAATGACAGGGAGTACAGAGTGGAATCTGCAAAGATGCTTGCTATCTTGCTGCACGGCATGCAGGGTACACCATACATCTATCAGGGCGAGGAGCTGGGCATGACAAATGTACAGTATGATATCGAGGATTATAAGGACTGTGAAATCATAAACATGTACCATGAGCGCCTTGAAAAAGGATACTCAAAGGATGAAATCATGAAGTCCATTTACGCAAAGGGCCGTGACAATGCAAGGACACCTATGCAGTGGGATGACTCGGCAAATGCCGGCTTCACCACAGGAACACCTTGGATAAAAGTAAATGACAATTACGACAAAATAAATGCCAAATCACAGGTGGATGACCCTGATTCAATCTTTAGCTGCTACAAGAAGCTTGTTCAGCTGAGAAAGGATTATCCGGTATTTGTTGATGGTAAATTCACACTTTTACTTGAGGATGATGAGAATATTTTTGCATACAGCAGAAAGAATGAAGAAAAAAACATGATTGTTGTGTGCAATTTCTTTGATAAGGAGATACCAATGCCGCTTGCAAAGGAGTGTGAGGGCATGGAGGTGCTGATTTCAAATTATAAGGATACCTCTGATATGTCAGTGCTCAGACCTTATGAGGCCAGGATGTATATACGATAGATAAAATTGATACCGCTTGTTTTTATAAAGGTGTTTTATAAAAGCAGGCGGTATTATTGTATTTTTTAAGGATAATGTATATAATAAGTTACCGAAAAAATTCAATGGACGCTGAAAGGAACCAATTCCATGTATGATATAATAATAATAGGCAGTGGTCCGGCAGGACTGTCTGCAGCAATATATGCAAAGAGAGCCAATCTGAATGTGGCAGTAGCAGAAAAAGAATACGAGGGGACAGGCCAGATAGCCGAGAGCGGAAATGTGAACAACTATCTGGGGCTTCCAAACATAAACGGATACGACCTGGGAGAAAAATTCAGGGAGCATGCAGTGTCTCTTGATGTAGAATTTATCGAAAAAGAAGCAGTGCAGATAGAAGCAGTGCAAAATGGTGAGAAAGAAGAATCAGAGATATACAGAGTGAAATTCGATGATGACACGATAGCAGAGGCAAGAGCGCTCATCTATACCGCAGGAGCATATCCGAGAAAGGCAGGAGTGCCGGGAGAGGATGAGTATACCGGTAAGGGAGTATCTTACTGCGCAATCTGTGACGGAGCATTCTATAAAGGAAAGACAGCCGCAGTGCTGGGCGGCGGAGATACCGCTTTGGATGATGCATTATATCTGTCAGATATATGTGAGAAGGTCTATCTGGTTCACAGAAGAGACAGCTTCCGCGGTGCACAGAGCACAGTTGAGCTCTTAAAGCAGAAAGAAAATGTAGAGCTTGTCCTAAACGAAACAGTGACAGAAATATATGGAGAAAAAAAGCCAGCAGGCATAAAGCTTAAAAGTGGCAGGACACTGGCTGTAGACGGAGTATTCGTGGCATACGGCTCAGTACCGCAGTCAGAGCTTATAAAGAATCTGGTGCAGCTCGATGAGAGAGGATATGTAGTGCAGATGAGGACGGCATCACATATGCTGCAACAAAAAATGGTGACCATGATAGAAGCGTTCAGCCGGGACTGTATGTGGCGGGAGATGTCCGTACCAAGACACTGCGTCAGGTGGTAACCGCAGTATCTGACGGCGCAAATGCCGCAACGACAGCCGCAGAGTATTTAAGGGACATTAATGGTTATAAACAAAATATATAACCACGCACAAATAATTTGTATAACTGATAGCATTGACTTTCAACACACACGTTTGTATAATAATCTCATCAATTCCTAGTAACACAATAGACTATGTAAGAATTAACGAGAAGAAGAAAACAATGAGATTTAATACAAGCTTACTTCATGCCGGCGTGACAAAAGAGACAAATGGCTCTACACTGCCACCGGTATATCAGACAAGCGCCTTCGAGCAGGAGAGCGCGGCAGATCTGGAAAAAATATTTGAAAACAAAGCTCCGGGCTACTGTTACACAAGAGTTGCTAATCCTACGATTACAGCTTTTGAGAACAGAATAACAAAGCTCGAGGGAGGAATAGCATCGGTGGCATGCGCATCAGGCATGGCAGCACTGATGAATACCTTCTTAAATATACTAAGCAGTGGAGATGAGCTCATCTCAAGCGCCAGCCTCTACGGTGGCACAATAGATTTGTTCCATGATCTTGAGGCCTTCGGCATCACAACCAGATATGTCGAGAACAACAACTGGCAGCAGATAGAGGACAGCATCAATGAGCATACCAGACTGATTTTTGCAGAGACTATCGGTAATCCCTGTCTGGATGTCACAGATATTGAGAAGCTTGCAGAGATAGCACACGCACATGATATACCGCTTGTAGTTGACAATACCACATCGACAGCTTACCTGATACAGGTTTTAAAGCATGGAGCTGATATCGTGGTCAATTCATCTTCCAAATATATCAATGGAAGCAGCAATGCAATCAGTGGTATTCTGACAGACTCAGGTAAGTTCAAATGGGACAAGAACAGATATCCGGGTTTTGCAGATTATGTGAAGTGTGGACCTATGGCATTTGTCGCAAAGCTGAGAAACAGTCTTTTCAGAAATATGGGTGCCTGTTTAGCTCCGGTGAATGCATACTTAAATATTATAGGACTTGAAACACTCGGTCTTAGAATGGAAAGAGAATGTTCTAATGCACTCGGGCTTGCGGCGTGGATAGAAAACAATTATCCTGATATAAAGGTTAATTATCCGGGGCTTTGTAGCAGCAAATGGCATGAAATAGCAAAAAAACAGCTCACAAACGGCTATGGAGCAATCCTTACAATCAGGGTTGGCAGCAAGGAAAAGGCATTTAAATTTATAGACAGCCTGACGATTCCATACACACTCAGCAATATCGGAGATACAAAGACACTTGTCATTCATCCGGGCTCCACAATCAGTCTTCACAGCACAGATAAGCAGAAGGAGGATGCAGGAGTATTTGAGGATCTTATAAGAGTCAGTGTGGGTATCGAGGATATAGATGACCTCAAGGAGGATTTTGCACAGGCTTTTGCAAATATAGCTGATTAAGCCATAATAATAAGGTATCAATGTGTATGCAAATGAGAGCGTGCATATGCATTTACATATAAAACAAAACATTAACATATTTACACAGTAAGGAGACTAAAAATGGCGGAGAAAGTTGATTACGCGGCCCTAAAAAAGGGCGGTTTCATGAGACAGAAGCAAAAGGGCTGTTTCTCGCTTAGAATTGCGGTTGTAGGAGGAAATCTTACAGCAGAAAATATCAAAACAGTAGCAGAGGTTGCTGAGAAATACGGACACGGATATGTTCATATGACATCGCGTCAGGGTATTGAGATTCCTTTTATCAAGGTTGAGGATATCAATGTGGTAAAAGAGGAACTGGCAAAGGGCGGTGTAGGAACAGGTGTCTGCGGACCGAGAGTACGTACTGTCACAGCGTGTCAGGGCTCAGAAATCTGTCCTAGCGGATGTATCGATACATACACTCTGGCTAAGGAACTTGATGAAAGATACTTCGGAAGAGAGCTTCCTCACAAGTTCAAGTTTGGTGTTACAGGCTGTCAGAACAACTGCTTAAAGGCCGAGGAAAACGATGTCGGAATCAAGGGCGGCATGACAGTAGAGTGCAGCCATGACGATTGTATCCAGTGTGGTGTATGTGTGAAGGCATGCCGCGAGGGTGCACTTTCGATGGAGGATGGCAGGATTGTCATCGACAGAGACAAATGTAACAACTGTGCGCGCTGCGTAAAGAGCTGTCCGACAGATGCATGGAAGGGAACTCCGGGATATATCGTATCGTTTGGAGGACTTTTCGGAAACCACATCTATAAAGGAGAGCAGCTAGTCCCGATTATCCGCGACAAGGAAACTCTTTTCAGAGTGACAGATGCAGCAATTAGTTTCTTCGAGAAGCATGCAAACGGTGGTGAGCGTTTCAGACTTACTCTTCAGAGAGTGGGCGAGGAAGAGTTCAAAAAAGAGATTCAGGCGGCATACGAGTAAATAATCCCCATGTATAGCAGGAAATATCAGGCATGCATAAACAACAACGGTTACGGCAAAAATATAATAAATATGAGTATAGGAAGGGAGATGCAAAATGGCAGATATAGCATTCGACGATCAGGTAGATATAACTGACAAGGTTTGCCCTCTTACATTTGTAAAGGCAAAGGTAGCAATAGAGGAATTAGATGACGGTGAGGTGCTTGCAATCCGTATGAATGATGGAGAGCCGGTACAGAATGTTCCAAGAAGCATGAAGGAAGAGGGACACAAGATACTTAAGCTCGAGGACAACGAGGATGGAACATACACTCTTTACGTCAGAAAGGTTGAGGACTAATCATGGCAGCAAGAATTTCAAAGGCTGATTTCGATGAAAAAGTATTAAAAAGCAAGCTTCCGGTAATTGTTGATTTTTACTCGGATTCATGTGTGGCCTGCAAGAAGCTGGCACCGGTTCTCGGAGATATCGAGGATGATTATGAGGATAAGCTTCACGTATACAAGGTCAACACAAACTTTGACGGAGAGCTCGCTGATGAGTATGAGGTGACTGCAAACCCGACACTGCTTTTTGTAAAAGACGCAGAGGTCTTAGACAGAAAGGTCGGCGCACAAAAGCCTGCCGATTTGAAAGCATGGTTGAGGAATTATTATAGTTTTTAGATTATTATATAAAGCAGTCTGATACAGGATAATAACACATACAGATACCACAATCTGTGACACAGGAGGAAATAAAATGACTATCACAGTAGCAGGAGAGAAGAAGGAATATAAGGATGGACTTACATTACCGGAGCTTATCGAGCTTGAGAATGTAGATATGCCTGAGTATGTAACAGTTTCAATAAATGAGGAATTTGTTGCCACAGAGGATAAGCCAAAGACAGTGCTTAAGGATGGCGACAATGTAGAGTTCCTTTACTTCATGGGAGGTGGATGCTAATGGCAATGACTGATGAGCAGATCGAGCGCTATTCACGCCACATTATCCTTAATGAGGTGGGCGTTAAAGGTCAGAAGAAATTATTAAAGGGCAAGGTGCTTATTATCGGTGCCGGCGGACTTGG
>ENA-OQEB01000973-OQEB01000973.1-human-gut-metagenome-genome-assembly--contig:-NODE-973-length-11089-cov-1.791826_pt1 | contig 11089 bp, 11 predicted proteins | sample MGYA00242787_ERZ504619 | MGnify/ENA primary metagenome ERZ504619 (study PRJEB26092, sample SAMD00036317) | human gut metagenome | host: Homo sapiens | study: EMG produced TPA metagenomics assembly of... | reverse complement strand
CTTATAAAGAACATTTAAATGAACCACCAATTATGAAAAGAGCATATATGTTAAAAAACATCTTAGAAAAGATGCCTATTTATATTGAAGAAGATACTTTGATTGTTGGGAATCAAGCTTCTTCAAATAGAGATGCTCCCATCTTTCCAGAGTATACGATGGAATTTGTGATGAATGAACTTGATTTATTTGAAAAAAGAGATGGGGATGTTTTCTATATTACAGAAGAAACAAAACAGCAATTGAGAGATATAGCTCCATTTTGGGAAAATAATAATCTTCGTGCTAGAGGAGAAGCTCTTTTGCCAGAAGAAGTCAGTGTATTTATGGAAACTGGCGTCTTTGGCATGGAAGGAAAATTAAATGCAGGAGATGCTCATTTAGCTGTCAATTATGAAAAAATCTTAGCTTTTGGTTTAAAAGGCTATGAGGAAAGAGTAAAAGATTTAAAAGCAAAGCTTGACCTTACTGATCCAGATAGCATTGATAAAAATATATTTTATAAGGCTGTGTTAATCGTTATTGAAGCCGTTCATCAATTTGCACAACGTTATAGTAAATTAGCTCAAGAATTAGCCGATAAAGAAAAAGATAGTAAACGAAAAGCTGAATTATTAGAGATAAGCAGAATTTGTGCTAAAGTTCCATATGAACCAGCAACTTCTTTTTATGAAGCAGTGCAATCTGTATGGTTTATTCAATTGATTTTACAGATTGAATCCAATGGTCATTCCTTGAGTTATGGCAGATTTGACCAATATATGTATCCTTACTATATAAAAGATATTCAAGAAAAAGTCATCACCAAAGATGAAGCTTTAGAACTTTTGACTTGTTTATGGATAAAAACTTTAACTATTAATAAAGTGCGTTCCCAAGCTCATACTTTAAGTTCAGCAGGTTCACCAATGTATCAAAATGTTACTATCGGTGGGCAAACTCCAGACAAAAAAGATGCTGTCAATGAATTGAGTTTTGTAGTATTGCAATCTGTAGCACAGACTAGACTTACACAGCCAAATTTAACAGTTCGTTATCATAAAAATATCAATAAAAAATTCTTTGATGATTGTATTGAAGTTATGAAATTAGGCTTTGGTATGCCTGCTTTAAATAATGATGAAATCATCATTCCATCTTTTATTAATTGGGGTGTAAAAGAAGAAGACGCTTATAATTATAGTGCTATTGGTTGTGTAGAAACAGCTGTTCCAGGAAAATGGGGATATCGTTGTACTGGTATGTCGTATATAAATTTCCCAAGAGTGCTTCTTTGTGCTATGAATGATGGTGTGGATTTAACTACAGGAAAACGCTTCACTAAAGGCTATGGCTATTTCAAAGATATGAAGAGCTATGAAGAATTATTATCTGCATGGGATAAAACTGTACGCGAAATGACTCGTTATAGTGTTATTGTCGAAAATGCTATTGATAAAGCTTCTGAGCGAGATGTGCCAGATGTTTTATGTTCTGCACTTACTGATGATTGTATTGGTAGAGGAAAAACTATCAAAGAAGGCGGTGCAGTATATGATTTCATATCTGACTTCAAGTCGGTATTGCCAACATGGCAGACTCTTTAGCTACAATTAAAAAAATTAGTTTTTGAAGAAAAGAAAATCACACCAATTCAACTTTGGAATGCTATTTTAGATGATTTCCAATCTGATGAAAATAAAAAAATTCAAGCAATGTTGATTGATGAAGTGCCAAAATATGGTAATGATATTGATTATGTAGATAATCTTGTAGTTGAAGCTTATGATTCTTATTTAGATGAAATCAAAAAATATCCAAATACTCGTTATCATAGAGGTCCAATCGGTGGCATTCGCTATGGCGGTACATCTTCAATCAGTGCCAATGTAGGTCAAGGTATGGGAACAATGGCGACACCTGATGGAAGAAATGCTTATGAACCACTTGCAGAAGGTTGTAGCCCTGCACATAATGCAGATAAAAATGGGCCAACAGCTGTATTTAAATCTGTTGCTAAATTGCCAACAGAAAAAATAACTGGTGGAGTACTGTTAAATCAAAAAATGACACCGCAAATGCTTTCTACAGAAGAAAATAAACAAAAATTAGAAATGTTAATTCGTGCTTTCTTCAATAGATTGCATGGATATCATGTTCAATATAATATCGTATCAAGAGAAACTTTAATTGATGCACAAAAACATCCAGAAAAACATAAAGATTTAATCGTACGCGTAGCAGGTTATAGTGCCTTTTTCAATGTTTTGTCTAAGAAAACTCAAGATGATATCATCGGCAGAACTGAACAATGTTTATAATTTTAAATTGAATTTTTATTGAAATATATATAAGACTCAAATTAGTGTAAATGCTGATTTGAGTCTTTTTGTTTATAAATTTATAGATATAGAATTTTGATGATATAATAAATTTGCAGTTTAGATGATTAAATTTTATAATATAGTTTAATCTATATTGGAGGTTAGATGAGATATGGGATATATAATCAAGCGAATTTTTAACGCATTTATTGTTTTATGGATAGTTATAACGATAACTTTTTTTCTAATGCATGCTATACCAGGAGGGCCTTTTACGGCAGAAAAATCTTTGCCTCCATATGTATTACATAGCATAGAAGAAAGATATAAATTAAATGACCCTTTATATAAACAGTATGGTGATTATTTATGCAATTTAGTACAAGGTGATTTAGGACCATCATTTAAATATCCAGGTCGTAGTGTAAATGATATCATCAAAGATGGTTTTCCAGTATCTTTTAAATTGGGTATAGAAGCAATTTTAATAGCAATTATCATCGGTATACCAGCGGGAATATTAGCAGGTGTAAAAAAAGATAAATGGCAAGATAGGGCAGTTAATTTCTTTACGACTTTAGGTGTTGCTGTGCCTAGTTTTGTTGTGGCGGCATTACTTATATATGTATTATCGACGAAATTGCATTTATTGCCGGCTGCTATGTGGAATGGTTGGCGATATGAAATCATGCCAGCTTTAGCTTTATCAGGAATGCCAATGTCATTTATCGCTAGATTGACGCGTTCTAGTATGCTGGATATTTTATCACAAGATATATAAAACAGCAAGAGCAAAAGGTTTATCATGGAGCAAAGTTTTAATAAAACACGCTTTGCCCAATTCATTAATTCCTGTAGTAACTTATTTAGGACCAATGACAGCTAGTATTTTGACAGGTAGCTTCGTCATTGAAACTATTTTTGCGATACCAGGATTGGGGCAATATTTTGTAACTAGTATTTATAATCGAGATTATACTGTAATTTTAGGTGTAACAATTTTTTTATAGTGTGATTGTAATTGTTTTAAATATGGTAGTGGATTTACTTTATCCATTATTAGACCCACGCATTAAAATCGGTGAAGAAAAAGGTGAATGAAGATGATAAATAAAGATTTATTTGTGCCTTTAGAGCGAGAAATTGCAGGTGCAAAAAAAAGAAGAAACATTGGGATATTGGCAAGATGCGTGGATTAGATTAAAGAAAAATAAAATGGCTTTGCTGGGATTTAATCAATTATTGTGTGTTTAATCATTGTAGCTATTTTTGGCCCTATTTTTTCTAGCCATACTTATGATGAACAGAATTTGATGATGACGAATAGTTCTCCAAGTTGGGAGCATTGGTTTGGTACGGATAATTTGGGGAGAGATATTTTTATTCGCGTATTATATGGTGCGAGAATTTCTTTAGCTATTGGTATAGTAGCGAGTTTATTAAATCTTTTTATTGGTGTAATCTATGGCGGAATAGCAGGTTTTTGCGGTGGCAAGATTGACCGCATAATGATGAATATTGTCGATATTTTATATAGCGTACCAACTTTATTGTATGTGATTTTATTGATGGTAATTTTAAAGCCAGGGCTTATCAATATTTTTATTGCTTTAGGTATTGGTTATTGGCTACAGATGGCAAGAATTGTGCGTGGTCAAATTTTATCAATGAAGGAACAAGAATTTATTTTGGCAGCTAGAACAATAGGTGTATCGAAAAAAAGAATTTTATTTAGACATTTATTGCCAAATGCCATGGGGGCAATCATTGTAACAATGACATTAGCTATTCCTGATGCAATATTTACAGAAGCTTTTTTGAGTTTTATTGGACTTGGTGTTTCTGCACCGATGGCTAGTTGGGGCGTTTTAGCGTCAGAGGGCGTAAATAATTTGCGTGCATATTCCTTTTCAATTTATTTTTTCCAGCAGTAGCTATCAGTGTCACTTATGTTGGCTTTTAACTTTTTAGGTGATGGTCTGCGAGATGTTTTAGACCCTAAGATGCGTCGTTAAAATAGTGAAGAAATGAGTGTTTACCATGGAAAAAAATAAAGAAATTTTACAAGTAAAAGATTTAGCAGTTGCTTTTCAGACTTATCGAGGAAAAGTAAAAGCAGTACGCAATGTTAGTTTTGATTTAAAAAGAGGACAAGCTCTAGGAATAGTGGGCGAGTCAGGCTGTGGAAAATCAGTGACGGCTCATGCTATTATGGGTTTATTGCCTAAGGAAAATAGCATTATTGAAAATGGTCAGATTTTATGGCAAGGTCAAGATTTAGTTAATTTTCGAGATGAAGATTTAGCCAAAATTCGTGGCAATAAAATTGCGATGATATTCCAAGATCCAATGACATCTTTAAATCCTGTACTTACAATTGGTACGCAGATAAAAGAAGTTTTATTTTTGCATAAACAATTATCGGATAAAGAAGCGACGGAAAAAGCTGTAGAATTATTAAATTTAGTAGGGATACCATTTGCCGAAAAAAGATTGAAAGATTATCCTCATCAATTCAGTGGCGGTATGCGTCAACGCGTGATGATTGCGATGGCACTTGCCTGTGAGCCAGAATTATTGATAGCAGATGAGCCGACAACAGCTCTTGATGTAACTGTGCAGGCACAAATTTTAGATTTATTGAAATCCTTACAAGAAAAATTGAATATGTCCATCATTATGATATCGCATGATTTAGGGGTTATTGCCAATATTTGCGATGAAGTAGCAGTTATGTATGCAGGTCAAATCGTAGAAAAAGCAAATGTTGATGATTTGTTTTATCATGCACATCACCCTTATACGCGAGGTTTATTAAAATCTTTGCCTCATTTAAATTTAAATAAAGAAGATAAATTATATGTGATTGATGGTCAGCCACCAGATTTAAAAGAAATTATGGATTATTGTCCCTTTGTCAAACGCTGTACAAAAGCAATGAAAATATGTATGCAATTGATGCCAGAAAAGACACAATTAAATAAAGATCATTATGTAAAATGTTGGTTGGAGCATGAATTTGCACCCAAAGAGAATAGGGAGGAATTTTGATGAATTTATTAGAAGTCAAAAATCTACATAAAGATTTTGTTGTGAAGCGTTCTTTTTGGGGAAGACCAAAACAAATTTTAAAAGCAGTAAATGATGTCAGTTTTTCCATAGAAGAGGGAAAAAACATTAGGTCTTGTAGGTGAGTCAGGTTGTGGAAAATCAACTACAGGCAGGACTATTATTGGCTTATATAAACCGACAAAAGGCAAAATCATATTTGCAGGCAAAGATATTTCACAAAATAAAGAGATGACAAAAGATATTCAAATGATATTTCAAGATCCATATGCTTCATTAAATCCAAGAATGACAGTGGCAGATATCATTGAAGAGCCTTTGCTTGTGCATAATTTATATACAGATAAAAAACAAAGACAAGAGCGTATCTATGAATTGTTGGAATTGGTGGGATTGAGTAAAGAGCAGGCAAACCGTTTTCCTCATGAATTCAGTGGTGGACAAAGACAGCGTATCGGTATAGCTAGAGCACTTGCTTGTGAACCTAAACTGATTATCTGCGATGAGCCGATTTCGGCACTTGATGTATCTATTCAAGCACAAGTCGTAAATTTACTAGAAAAATTACAACATGAATTAGGTCTGACATATTTATTTATCGCTCATGATTTAGCTATGGTGCGTTATATCAGCCAAAAAGTAGCAGTTATGTATCTAGGGCAAATTGTAGAACTTGCCGATACAGAAGATTTATATACAAATCCTCTACACCCATATACGAAAGCATTGTTATCTTCAATTCCATTGCCAGACCCACAAAAAGAAAAACATAAACAGCGAATTATTTTGCAAGGTGAATTGCCAAGTCCATTAAATCCGCCAAAAGGTTGTCCATTCAATACGCGTTGCCCAAAAGCTAAAGAAATTTGTAGACAAAAATTACCTGAAATGAAAATGATAAATAATAGATATGTACGTTGTCATCTTTATGATGAATAAGTAAAAGCACTATAGTTTTCATGCTATAGTGCTTTTTTATGAATAAAATAAATTATTTTTTTTCGTTTAATTCAAAGATGATATCGCGAATTTGAGCAGCTCGTTCAAATTCTAAGTTGCGAGAAGCTTCTTGCATTTCTTTAGTTAAAGAAAGAATTAATTTTTTCTTTTCTTTGGCAGTCATTTTCAATTTTTTCTTTGGTTTTTCAGCATCATAACTTGCTTTTTCTTCTGCAACCATAGTAGTTTCAATGAGATTTTTTATTTTCTTTTGAATTGTCTTCGGTATTATATGATGTTCTTGATTGTATTTATCTTGGACTTCTCGACGACGCATAGTTTCATCGATGGCTTTTTGCATAGAATCGGTGATGCGATCGGCATACATGATTACTTTACCATGAGCATTTCTAGCAGCACGACCGATTGTCTGAATGAGAGATGTCTCTGAACGCAAGAAGCCTTCTTTATCAGCATCTAAAATAGCTACCAAAGAAACTTCTGGCATATCCAAGCCTTCACGTAATAAGTTAATCCTACGAGTACATCAAATTTTCCTAAACGCAAATCGCGAATGATTTCCGCTCTTTCGATAGTGGCAATATCAGAATGAAGATAACGAACTTTGATACCCATTTCTTTTAAATAATCAGTGAGATTTTCAGCCATTTTTTTAGTCAAAGTAGTGATGAGCACGCGTTCATTTTTCTTAGTGCGAATTTTGATTTCTCCAAGTAAATCGTCCATTTGCCCTTCAAGTGGGCGAATTTCTATTTCAGGGTCTAATAGACCAGTTGGACGGATTATCTGTTCTACTACTTGATTTGCTTGTGCTAATTCAAATGGTGCTGGTGTAGCAGAAACATAGATTATTTGATTGATATGATCGAGAAATTCTTCAAAGCGCAAAGGACGATTATCAAAGGCAGAAGGTAGACGAAAACCGTTATCTACAAGTGATTCTTTGCGTGAGCGGTCGCCTGCATACATGGCTTTTATCTGGGGTATAGTAACATGAGATTCATCAATGACGATTAAAAAATCATCAGGGAAATAATCAAGAAGTGTATACGGAGCTTCGCCAGCTTTTCTGCCTGTTAAATGGCGTGAATAATTTTCAATGCCAGAACAATATCCCATTTCTTCCATAGTTTCTAAATCATAATTTGTGCGTTGTTTTAAACGTTGAGCTTCTAAGAGTTTATTATCATCTTCAAGGATTTTTAATTGCTGTTGAAGCTCTTCTTGTATGGAGTCGATAGCTTCTTTCATATGTTCTTTAGAAGTTACATAGTGAGAAGCAGGATAAATTAAAATGTGTTTGCGTTGACCATAGACTTCGCCAGTTAGAGTATCTACTTCTAAAATACGGTCAACTTCATCTCCAAAAAGTTCAATGCGGATAGCTCTATCACTATAGCCAGCAGGAAAAATTTCAATGACATCGCCACGAACGCGGAATTTACCACGGTCAAAAATTTATATCATTGCGTTCATATTGGATAGAAACTAATTTTCGCAAAATATCATCACGAGGATATTCTTGACCTTCACGTACAGATAAGACTAAATCATAATAATCTTCTGGTGAACCTAAGCCATAGATACAAGATACACTAGCAACAATGATGACATCACGACGTTCAAATAAAGAACAAGTTGCAGAATGGCGAAGCTTATCAATTTCATCATTGATGGAAGAATCTTTTTCGATATAAGTATCTGTTTGCGCAATATAAGCTTCTGGTTGGTAATAATCATAGTAACTGACAAAATATTCTACAGCATTATGCGGAAAAAATTCTTTAAACTCACTAGCTAATTGTGCAGCTAGCGTTTTATTATGAGCGATAACGAGTGTAGGTTTTTGGACTTTTTCAATTAATTTAGCGATAGTAAAAGTCTTTCCTGTACCTGTAGCACCTAATAAAACTTGCGATGTTTGACCATTTTGAATACCTTGAGCTAAAGCTTCAATCGCTTGAGGTTGGTCGCCTGTAGGTTTAAAAGGTGCTTCTACTTTAAATGGAATTTTATTTTCAGTTTGTAATGTATTTAATTTTGGTATGTGTACCATAAAATCATCTCACTTATAATATTAATATTTAGATTTAATGATAAATGGAGAAGAATATTTTTTCAATATCATGATATAATTATTTTAATAAACTGAGAAAAGAGGTTATAAACATGATTTTTGGCAATCTTAAATACGCAGATAAGTATGATTTTTTGACAGAAAAAATTAAAGCTTGTTTTACTTATGCAAAAGAGCATGATTTAACTACATATGAAAAAGGTAGTTATAAAATAAATGGCGATGAGTTTTTTGTTAATATCGAAAACTATGCTACAGTAAAACGTGAAGAGCGCTTTTGGGAAGCACATAAAAAATATATTGATGTGCATATGATTATTGAAGGCAAAGAAAGTATTGATGTGAGCTTTTGTGATGATATGCAAATAAAATCATTTGACGAAAATCGCGATTTTGTGGAATTAACAGGTGAAGAAAAAGCTACTGTTAACTTAATTAACAAAGGTGATTTTCTAATTTGTTATCCAGAAGATGCTCATCGTACAGCTATTATCTGTCAACAAAGTCAAACTATAAAAAAAGCTAATCTTTAAAATTAAATTATAAGAAAAAAATAGCATGCTTAGGATAATACTTAAGCATGCTAAAAGCATAATAATACAACAATATAATGATTAGTTTGGAATTTTGAGCAATGATTACTTTATGTTTGCTGAAGACATAAAGTAAAACCGATAAATAAAAAACCCCTTTTCGCTTTGAAAAGAGGTGAATAGACACATTGAGTAAATTCTAAAATTTACTGTCTAATCTCCTCCCCATCGCTCGCAGGTATGGCAATTAAAATAAATTAATTGCACACGGTGATTGTTAATCAGGCAGTTCTCCTGACTCGAGTTCATTACTATATCCAAGCCTTCCCAGTTTCCCAGTGACATAAATTTGGATAAGTTCCCTCATACAGTGGCGGGACCGTTTCAGCTTAATAATAAAATTACGTACTGAATTCCCTATTAAGTCCAAATGGACACCTGATTCATTGAACTATATTCAGTTCTTTTTTAGAATATCACTATATAGAATTTGTGTCAATAGAAATAAAACAACTGCTGAAAAATTTATTCTCAGCAGTTGTTTTATTTTAAATCATTTTTATTAAAACAATACCAGTAATCATCGTCATTAAGCCAATAATTCCCAAAGGCTTGATGCGTAGACCGAAAAATAATTTATCAATAATTGTAGTTAAAAGTAAACCACAAGCACCAAATAAGGCGTAAGCAATGCTTAAATCCATGATGCTAATAGCGTAAGCTAAACATAAAAAGGCAAATCCAACTAAACTGATTGCCAAAAATCCATATAATTTATATTTAAATCCTTGAGATTTTTTTAGACAAATATTAGCTAATACATCAAAAAATACAGAACCAATAATCAATAAAGTACCAATCGTACCGTCTGACATAATATTCAACTCCATTATTTATTTGAAACAGTATAAGTTCCTTTTTTTATCATGATTAAACCACTTAAGATTACCATAAAAGCTAAAACTTTAATAAAGATAAGTCTTCATTAAAAATAAAATAAGCACAGTAGCTGTGCCTATTAAGCCTATACCTTCCCAAATAGCATAAGCAGTACTGATGGGAATTTTTACAATGGCTTTACTTAATGCAAAATAGGAACAAAATATAAATAAAAGCATTAAGATATAACCTTCCATACCACCTTTTATGGCAAAAAATTTCATTAAAGCTGTACCTGTTATTTCCAAAATAATTGCTAGCAATAACATTAACCAGCAATATTTCTTCGTAACCATAATAACAAATCCTTTCTTAAAATAGAAATATATTACTTCTTATTTCAAGTATAAACTATGGTATAACACCATAGTCAATAGCTCTTTGTTTAATTTTATCAATGCATTTTAATTATAAATTGAATAACAAAGCTGTATTTGAATTTAATATTACTTTGCATAATAATATAAATATAGCAGATGATGAAAGAGATATAATTATAAAATCATCATATTTATGCTATTTGGTAATAGAAAATTGAATAATAGAGTTATAGAGGTTAGGGAAGATGAATGATTATTTAGAACATAATAATTTAAAAAATTTGAAAGAAGATAAGGAGATTGAACGAAAAATACAATTGATTTTGCGTGTGGGCAAAGTCTTAATGGAAAGTGGAGCAGATACAAATCGTATTGTACGTAATATGAAACGCGTAGGCGTATTTATGAAAATACCAGAGCAAGATTGCAAATTCATATTACTTTTACAACAATAATGGTTAATATCAATACAGGGGACAAATCTATTACTAATTTTCAGAAATGTTATAGACATGGAGTAGATATGACAGCAATTTCTGGAGTTAGTAAATTATCATGGCGAGCTATTGAGCAAGATTATTCTTTAAATGAATTTGAAAAAGAGTTGAGATTTATTTGTTTGCGTAAAAGATATTATAAAAAGCCTTTAGTGATGATTAGTGCAGGGCTGGCTTGTGGTGGCTTTAGCTTATTATTTGGTGGTGATTTTTTTGCATTTATCTACACTTCTATTTGTGCAATGATAGGTTATTGGACGAGAATGAAATGCAATTTATTAAAATTTAATCCATATGCTTCAATAGCTATTTCTGCTTTCGTAGCCACTATTTGTGCATACTTTATACATTTTATGCCAACTAATACGCCATGGCATCCACTCATTGCTTG
>ENA-OQEB01000972-OQEB01000972.1-human-gut-metagenome-genome-assembly--contig:-NODE-972-length-11091-cov-1.786118_pt1 | contig 11091 bp, 16 predicted proteins | sample MGYA00242787_ERZ504619 | MGnify/ENA primary metagenome ERZ504619 (study PRJEB26092, sample SAMD00036317) | human gut metagenome | host: Homo sapiens | study: EMG produced TPA metagenomics assembly of... | reverse complement strand
TTTGCGGGGGCAGCCGCAGGGGACGGTGCAGCGCGGCCTCGAAAGTCCGTTGCGTCATGCAGCCGCTGCAATCGGCACCATAGCGGGCCAGCGCAGTGCCCTCGGCGCAGGGTCGTATCATCATGCCGTATTTTCTGCCAATCTCAACAAAAGCCTTTCCCAGCGTTTCGCGCTCAGTGAGTGGGACGCTTTTCACCTGCGGAAAATTCCGCCGTACCTTCTCATAAAGGTCGATAAAGCTGATCACACAGGTCCTGGTATAGCCGGAAAGTACAGATGCCATCTGCTCGAATTCAGCGATATGTCGCGCAGCGGTGTAGGTGTCGGAAAGAAAAATGGGGTCATACCGCCATGCGATACAATCGGGGCCGACAATTTTTGACAGGGTGATAAAGTCCTGCAAGACCTGCGCCTTCGGCGGTACATGCGGCTCTATCTCCGGTCCGTAAGGGGTGATCGTGACAAACCAGTACTGCCCATAGGGGCGCAGCAGCTCCATGCGGGGGAGCATCGGTGCAGGATTTTTGGTGCAAAAGCCGATCAGGTCCACCACATCCGGGTTGATGGCATACCGCGTGACGGACCGCGGGTCATAAGGGTTGCGCACCAGTACAAACCCTGCACGCAGGCGGTTCGCAAACCACGCGCTGTAAAAGGAAGGGATATCGGTGCGGAAACCTGTTTGTAAAATCATAAAATGCCTCCTGCTGGTGCAGCATACAGCTTGCCAATTCTATACAAATTATACTACCATGCTACAGAGGATTGCAAGGAGGCCAGATGAGCGCCGCTGCAAAATTCTTCTTTTTAGCTGGTTCGTCTCTTAAGCCTCGATGGCTTTCTACCGGGCGTAGTGGGACAGCGTCTCTCCTATGGTGCGCTTGAACAGGCGGGTAGGGTACAACCGGGATACCTACATCCTGTGCCGCCTGTGTGATCGTGTAGTGATGATACCAGAGCAGGTTCGCCGCAAACTGGATGCGGGTCAGGGTCACATAGTTGGTCAGGTTGCTGTGCGCTTCCCGGTGGAGCAGGTCGGACAGATAAGAGCGGCTCAGGTTGAAGCGGGCAGTCAGCGTGGAAAGGGTCAGGTCCTTCTTCAGATGTAGGTTGATATAGTGGATGATATTGCGGATGACCACCGAATAGCCGGCGGTAGAGTACCGCGCCACCCGGTCGCAATATTGCTGCAGCATCTCGACCACAAGGGCCTGCTCTTGCTGCTCGGTGGTGATTTCACCGGCGGCGAGCAGATAATCGTTATAAAGGGTATCAAGGTAAAAGGCGTGCACCTCGGCCCGCTCTGCCTCCTTGCGTAGCAGGGCATTCAGGGCAACGGCGCGGAAACGGACGGTGGTGGTCTTGGTATGACCCTTGCGCCCGGGTATGGTTACGCCGCGAAAGCTCTGCAGCACCTGCATCGCAAGCTCAGCATCACCGTGGTTGACGGCGTCCAGCAGATGATTTTCCAGCGCGTAGCGGTCCTCCAGCATCTGGATGCTGAGGACGGGCTTTTCCGGCAGCATACACTGCTTGGCAGATCGGCAGATTCGGGGGGAAAGATCTGTGTAGTTTACCCAGTGGGTGCGGAAGGTGCTGCAGTTCATCGGTGCAAATTTTTCTACAATCTGGACAAAAAGGCGCTGGCCCAGATGGAGACCGAGCTGAAGGAAACGCGTGGCTGATTTACTGTAATAAGACACGGGAGGTTTTTCCGGGGGTCTCCGGAAAAGCCTCCCGCGCTTTTTGCGGTGCGCCGAGAATGAGTGCCTCCTGCGTGTTGAAAAGCACAGCGGGAACATGGTACAATTATCAAACCAAAGCACAGTACGATGAGGGAAGGAGAATAAGCACATGACGATTTTGATCGATGCAGACGGCTGCCCGGTGGTCGATCTGACCCTGCGGAGCGCAGGGAAAAAGGTGTGCCGGTTGTGATTCTGTGCGATACAGCCCATCGTATCGAGCGGGAAGGGGCACAGACGCTGGTATTTGACAAAGGCGCTGACAGTGTGGATTTTGCACTCGTCAACCGGGTGAAGCCCGGGGACTTGGTTGTGACGCAGGATTACGGTCTGGCAAGTATGTGCCTGGCAAAATGCGCGCGGGTGCTGAACCAGAACGGTTTGGAATATACGGCGGATAATATAGATGCGCTGATGCTGCAGCGGCATGAAAACAAAAAGCTCCTTCGCGCCGGCAAGCATCCAAAGGGGGCTGCAAAACGCACAAAAGAGCAGGATATCCGGTTTTGCGATGCGCTGGAACGGATTTTAAGCGGCACATCCGGCAATCAGCAGACGGAATGTGAAAATGTGTCATTTGCAAGGCGATAAAATGTACAATGTGCATTTTTTGCAGGTGAATGGTAATTACAGAGCGTAGCTATGTAAAAAAGCGCGAAGGAGAAATGTGCTTTTCGGGTGGATTTGTGCAGAAATGTACACTTTTCAGGGCGCAAAACAGCACATTTTTGCCGATATTGCCGCTTGCTGCATGAAATGTGCGATTTGCCATAAAATCATACGATATATCGGTATAATTTACCTTTCGAAATGTGACATTTGGCACATTCTATGCGTAAAGAAGCTGCACACCGCCATAAAGAGCCTATGGGGGTGAACATAGTTTAGCTGCAGAGGAATGGGATACGGTACGCAATTCCGGTACGGTAACGCTGCTTTGAGTTGGTTACAAAAGTTTATGCGGAATGCTCCGCACAGCAATGCATACTGGTTGGAAGCGCAATACAACAGATTCCTGGGTTTCAAAATACAACAATTTCCGGGAGACAAAAATGAACCCCGGAAAATGTTGTACTCTGCGTATTGAAAACATAGGTGAATTGGGCCCTTGTTCGATGCCTACTGATCCCCAAATAGCAAAATAAGGATACAAATCAAAGCGTACAAAAGAAAAGCGCAAGCAACATATCCTTGCCCTGCAGAGAGAATGGATTCCGGTAGTGTGCCTTATTGCGATAGATACGGCGGCGGCTGGCTTGATGTACCGCTGGCCCGCCAGCAATTCTTCCGCAACTTCCTCCGTGACTTCGACCATCACATCTTCCATATACCACGGGTAAAAATCCCGCAAATTGATTTCCTTCATTGTGTACCTCCGTTTCGGTGTTGGGAATTGACGAGTGACCGAAGCGGAGGGCGGCGGAGAGCGGCATCGGGGCCGGACTTCGGGCCAAGTTGGCCCGAGGCTCCATATAGACGCAAAAACGCCCGGGCGGCATGAAGCCGCTCGGGCGCATGAAAATGTATTATCGGAATGGTGCTGATATATTGTACCTTCGTGGTTAGAATAGCCCGGAGGGGGAGCTACGCTTTTTTAGCTGGTGAAGATCATGGGCGTTGCGAAAAAGCAAAAAGGACACGGCGATACCCTCCTATGGGCCGCCATGTCCCCACAAGTCGTCATTGGTTTGTGTGTAGGCGCAAAGAAACGGCGGCTCTGAAAATCAAAGCCGCCGCTTCAAATGGGCGTGTCGATATGGCTGCTGTACGACGGCTTTTTTTCTTTTGCCGTCGTGTGGCAGTTTCTAAATCAACATGATAGGCTGTTAGTCGGTAGTGCTGCCTACCCAATTAGGATTGAAAGTTGTCATGCACTCATCGTCCCCATTCACAGACTTAGATACGAGAAGCCCATTTTTGATGTCCTCCAGGGTCTGCTCATATTCGGCAATGTACTGGTCTGTCATTTCCTGCGTCCACTCGAAAGAGCCCTCGCTGGTTTCGGCCATTGCGTGCTCGTCGGCCATTTCCTGAAGAGTTTTCTTTTCCTGTTCCAGCCATTCCTTGTACTCGTCATAAGTCCACCACTCGTAGTTGATTGCGGGATGGCTGTTATTATAATCTTCTTCGGACATCCAGCTTGCGCCATTGTCCTCGCTGACAAAGGTCTTTCCGCTCTCCTTGTCCTTGTAGCTCATAACGCCATCGGAATCATCCGTTGTGGACACGACCGTTTTCTGCTGTGCAGAATTGGCAACAGGTGCGTTTAGCGCATGAGCTTCTGTGACCCCATGCAAGGGACTTACTGCACCCAGTCCCATCAATACCGTCAGAGCCAATGCTCCGAATTTAGCTTTTACCATTTTGCTTTGCCTCGCTTTCAAAAATTATAGCTGTCCTCTTGAGGACAGCTATAAGATAACAAAATGATTTGGATATAGTTTGCAAGGAATATGGAGTTTAGATGGAGTTGATGGCTCCTCTTTCTTGCTGCATTTCAAGCCAGAACACCACGCCTCTGCTTGTGTTTTGGATACCATATTTTGCGTGGTGCAGTTCCATGATTTTGCGGACGATATAAAGTCCTAAGCCTGTTCCCCCAGTATTACGATTACGGGAGGTATCCGCTCTGTAAAATGCTTCAAATAGATGGGGTATCATTTCCTCTGGAATATGGACGCCTGTATTTTCAACTTTGCAGGAAACGGTATTTTTATCGTTCGATAAGGATATATAGATTGCCTCGCCATTCGGTGAGTAGCGAATGGCATTTACCAAAACATTTTGAATGGCTCGTTCCATCTGTGCCGGGTCTGCATCACACAGGATTTTGTCAGGAATATCCACGGAAAGGGAAATTTCTTTTTCAGACAGCAAATCGGTCACATCAGCTATTTGTACCCGAAGAAGCTCTGCAAAATCAATCGTCTTATATTCTGTTCTCTGTTTTCCGTCTGTTTTAGATACATAAAGCAGTTCTTTCACTAATGTTTCCATTTTTTCAACAACGGCCAGCGACCGCTCCATATACGACTCTTGATTTTCATATCCTTTGACCTTATTGAGCATCCCCCATTAAATGACCTTTCAGAATTGTCAAAGCGTTTTCAGTTCATGTGATGCCGCCGAGAAAAATTCCTGTTGCTTTTTTTCAAGTTCTCGCTCTTTTGATATTTCGGCCTCTAACTCGGAATTGCTTTTTTTCAGTTCTGCCAATGTATGCTGTAAATTATCCGACAAAGTATTTAAGCTGTCCGAGAGTATTCCTATCTCGTCTGAACGATTAGAATTTCCGTGCGGCTCAAAATTGAGCTGGGCCATTTTTTGCGATGTGCTGCTTAATTCAATAATCGGTTTTGTTATATAGCGTGAGTAAATGACAGAAAACAAGATGGACATAAAGAAGATTCCCGATATAACCAGCGGAACGGTTTGCCAAATCGCCTCTGTTGCCTGATTGACGGACACCGTATCACTTTGCACATAAAGGGTATAGTCGCTACCTAACAGGGTGAACACATAGCCTGCTTCTGTCAGTAATTCGTCACTTGTAATAATTGCGCTATCAGGATTTTCTTGAATCGTAGCAATAGAATCCTTGTCTGTTGTTATCGTCAATTTGTCACTTGAATATAAAATATCTCCATAATCATCTTCAATATAGGCAGTTGCTTTTGTCTGTGCGGTGAATTGCTGAACAAGTGAATAACATTCCTCTAAGGAACCAGCCTTTTCCAATACTGGCACTAAATCATTTGCTTGCTTTTGCAATTCTGCACTAAGTCGATTGCTATAAGTTTGGGGAATATATCTCGCCATACTGAAAACAGAAAGCAGACATACCAAAATCAAAAGAACCGTTGTCGCTAAAAAGAGCTTTGCCGTTAGGCTCGTTTTAATTTTCCTTATCAATTCTGTATCCACCCTCTAATTGTTTTATATAGTCAGCATTAACTTTTGCGAATGTTCTTTATGTGACTATCAACGATCCGATCTTCGACCTCCAAATCGTCCGCCCACAATCGGTCAAGTAGCATTTGCCGAGTAAAGACCTTTCCCTGATTTTCAAGCATAAGCCTAAGAAGCGCAAACTCTTTGCTGGTCAAAACAACCTCGTTTCCGCCTTGATATACATGGAATCCATCAACATCCATACTCAACTCTTTATAAGTAAGCAGGGATTGATTTTGATTTTCCACAGTCCTACGGCGAAGAATAGCCGCAATCTTGCACAGCAGGATTTTGGGCGAAAAGGGCTTTGGAATGTAATCGTCAATCTGCTGTTCAAAACCCCGCAACTGGTTTTCTTCATCCGAAAGCGCAGTAAGCATAATAATAGGGACTTGTGACCTTTTGCGAATGACCTCACACACACCATAGCCGTCGATTTTAGGGAGCATGATGTCTAACAGCAAAAGGTCGATTGTATCATCAAACATTGCAATCCCCGCCACGCCGTCAGAAGCAACAGCAACTTCATATCCCGCATCAATCAGATGGTTTTTCAATATATCCTGAATGTCAATATCATCTTCGACAATTAAAATCTTCTGCATTGTTCCACCTCCAATTTTTCAAGTATAGCAGAGAAATATGTATCTATTATGGAGTCTCAAATTTTATCCGTATTTATTTTACCGCCATCCTTCAATCTATCAATGTTGTCATCGAGTATGCGGATAAAATAAAATACAACCAAAACATAAAATTACGTTTCGTTCTCATAATCAAACCTGAAATGTAAAATAATATATGGGTGATATGAGAATGTACCAAGACGAAAGACGGCTTGACTTCCGCGCATTAGGCCGGGAGATTAAGCGCAAGAGAGAGGCAAAAGGTTAGACGCAGGAATATCCTTGCACAGCTTGTAGACCGTACCCCACGCTCTATCTGCCTCATGCTCCGCAAGAAACTTTTTACTGTATTTGCTGGCCTTGTACTTTTCAAAGGTAGGCCGTTGTCTTGGCATACTGCACCGTTGCCGCCTTCAATTCCATGTTGGTATGGAGGCCGCTTCGGTGCTTTTGATTTGGTCGGACAGCTTGTGAAAACGCTCTGTTGCCGCCGTGGCCTTCTGCTCCAACTGCTCATAGTCCGTCAGGCCGTTGTCCTGCAAGTAAGCAATGCTCGCGGTATAACCATACCTGACAGGCTGCACACAAAAAATACTCCTTATTCTGCTGCGCACGCAGCAGGGTAGGGGAGTTTTCTGGTTCGTGAAGCAGCACGCCGGTGTATAAAGACCGTACAGAAAAAGCAGCAGCCCACTGCGGGCTGCTGCTTTGCGGTAAAAGGCGGACGGTCAGCCCATGACGACCTTGACCTCTACGGTCGAACCAGCGGGAACGGGGGAGAGAATGCTGCCGCTTACAGGCTTGCCGTCCACAGTCATGGTTTTGACGCCCTTTTCCAGATGGTCAGGTTCTCCACAACGATTTCATAGGTTGCCCCGCGCCAGACACGGCGCAGGGTAAAGCCGTCCATCCCGTGCGGGATGCAGGGGTCGATCTTCAGCCCGGCCAGCGTGGGCTGGATGCCCAGGATATACTGGCTCACATCCACAAAGGTCCAGGCCGCCGTGCCGGTCAGCCAGCTGTTTTTTGCTTCGCCAAAGGTGGCGGCGTCGCGGCCAGCCACCATCTGGCTGTAGACATACGGCTCGGTGCGGTGGATCTCACTGATGTCCTCAATGTATGCCGGGCAGGTCTTTTTGTAGATCTCAAACGCGCGGTCACCGTGGCCGACTACAGTCTCGGCACAGCTGACCCATGGGTTGTTGTGACAGAAGATGCCTGCGTTCTCCTTGTATCCCGGAGGATAGCTGGAAATTTAGCCCAGTTCAAGATGGTACTTCGTGTAGGAGGGCTGCAGCAGCACAATGCCGTACTTCGTGTCCAGCTTGTCTTTCACACTCTGCAAAGCGGTTACGGCCTGACCGGTGTCCACACCAATACCAGCCATGACGCACATGCCCTGCGGCTCGATGAAGATCTTGCCTTCCTCGCATTCCTCGCTGCCGATCACATGGCCAAAGGCATCGTTTTGATAGTAGGGAATCAGTCTGATTTGCTCATCAACGATTCGTTCTTTCATATCTGTACACCGGCCAATGCCAGAAACTTTTTGTCGGACTGGATACCCTGCGTCAGGAATACGCCGTCCCGGAACAGTGCGTAGGTCGTGACGGGTGCGGATACATTCTGCGCGGCTTCTTTGTCGGTGATGTGGATGGCCCGGAACGGGATGTTATGCTGCTGCGCGGTCTGCTGCACCTTCGGCACCCAGTAATAGGTAAAGGGACACTGATCGGTGTAGTAGAGGACGAAGCTTCTCCATCGGCTTTAGGGTGCTTAGCGCAGTTCTTGAATTTCGGCAGTGCTGTATCGGCGCTGAGCGGGAGGCACATGAGGGTGATTCCACAGTCCGAGACATCTGCGACTTCAAATCCCTTGTGGGACAAAAACTTGGGGTCGGCGAGAAATTCCCGCTTGCGTCCCTCGGCGCACAAAATGCAGATGCCCTTTTTGCCCTGCGCTCTTGCATCGCTGAGGCATTTTTCCAGCAGGTCATTTGAGCAGCCGTGCCCTTTCATGGAACCGGAGACCCACAGGCAGTTGATGTACAGCCAGCCGTCCGCTGTAATGGGCACCCATGCGTTTTCTGCCGGGATGTACTCGATAAAGCACTTGCCGCGCTCAACACTGCGGTAGAAAACAAGCCCCTCAGCAAAGCGCTGCTTGAGCCATTCTTTTTTGGCAAGGCTCTGCTTGCCGGACATCGCGCAGCAGATATGCTCATTGTCGATGTTCTCTTTGGTGATTTGGATGTAGTCCACAGGTGGCCTCCTTGCAGAAAAGGCGCAGCATGCCCCAGCCTCTGGAGCACACTGCGTCTTGAGCATCTGGTGAAATTGTGTTTATACGAATTACTATATGCCAAACAGCTCGTATTGTCAATAGAGCGTTAAAACTGCGTTACAAAGTATGATGACAGTGGGCATTGCTGCAAGCGCAAAGAACATCCTGTGCAAGGCAGCACATGCCTGACAGAGAAGCGGCGAAATCTGCAGACCGCACGAACCGTAAATATTTCGTGAAATTTCGCAACAACAGATTTACTTGGCGCGAGTTTGTGATACTATAAAGAAAATACGGGGCTGCAGGGGATAAGAAATGAACTCGCAGGCAGGTTGGCATAGCGTACCTCGCAGACAAACGGTGGAATGGAGTCGTGTTGTGATGAAAATTCGTAAGGCAGAAGAAAAGGACATCCCAAGAATTATGGAGCTGCTGGGTCAGGTGCTGCAGATCCATGCAGAGATACGCCCGGATGTGTTTATCCCCGGACCACAAAATATACCGACAGCGAACTGAAAGAACTGCTGAAGTAGGAAGATAAGCCCATCTATGTTGCAGCTGGTGAGGATGACGTGTGCATGGGCTATGCTTTCTGCCAGTTGAAGGAGCAACCATTTTCTACCAATATGGTTCCGTTTGAGGCACTGTTTATTGATGATCTGTGCGTTGACAAACAGGCACGCGGACAGCATATCGGGGAAAGCCTGTTTGAATACGTGAAGCAGCAGGCAAAAAAGCTTGACTGCTATGAGGTGGCCTTGAATGTCTGGGCGGGTAACACATCGGCCGAAAGCTTCTATGAGAAGATGGGTATGAAAACAAAGGAACGGCAGATGGAGTATATTCTGTAAAGATAGAATGATGGAAAGGGTTTGCGTCAGCAAGCCAGCAGACGAAGTGTGAAGCGGGCACAGTGGCCCATAAAGAACAGGAGGGGCAAACGCCATGAAGGAAAACAGAAAGCTGCTAAAAGAAGTGCTCAAGGACATCCGCCATGATATGAGCATGAGGAAGTGTTAAATCTGCTGGCAGACAGCAAAATTTCAGTTAGCCCCGAAAGCGAAAAGGAAAAGTATACGCTGGGGCAGCGTGCTGCGGATGTAATAGCAAAATTCGCCGGTAGTTGGGCATTTATCTTTTCCTTTACCGGCGTTTTAGTTCTTTGGATGATTGTCAATACTCTGCTGGCGGCCAAGCGTTTGACCCATATCCGTTTATTCTGCTGAATTTGGTGTTGTCTTGTGTGGCGGCAATTCAGGCGCCGCTTATTATGATGAGTCAGAACCGGCAGGAGGAAAAGGACCGACGCAGAGCGGAAAATGATTATAAGGTCAATTTGAAAACCGAAATTATGATTGAGGATCTGTACGATAAAGTGAATGCTATTCTTGCTAAGCAGTCGGCACTGGAAAAGCGGCTGCAGACTGAGGATAAAACGGCAGGGTATAGAAGCATAGGAAATAAAACATCCCGTCTACAAGTCAAGCGCACTTGTTTACATAAGTGTACTTGCGGCAGACGGGATGTTGCTGTTTTATTTACAGTACACAGTACAATAAAGGTGCAGGTGGAAGCAGGCAGGGTCAGCTCACCAGCAGGGGCGGCAACCGCAGACTGCCGCTGGCTGCGCTGAACAATCGTGATTTCGTTGTGCTGACAAGGCATTCCGTGTCCATCCTTTCAGTAATTGGTTGATGGGGTGGCGTTTCTACCTCATTTTGGGCAGAAAAGCAGGAGACCTTTTTCAGATTTCCTGCTCGGTGTGCCGCTGTGTGGGCGGCGGGTATTTAGTTATAAAAGTTCGGGGCAAGTTGACCCGATGTGAAGTTGACAAACTGAAATTTATGGTGTTACATCGGTGTTCCTACTTCAATCAAATTACCGTCCAAATCATAAAAACGAATTACTTTTTGTCCCCAACTATGTGTCATAAGTTTATTAACATATTGAATTGAGGGATAAGACCGTTCCAGCTTTTCAACGAATGCTTCTATATCTTGTTCTTCAAAATATAATTCACAAGAATTACTTTTAGGGATAATATCCTTTCCTAAAAACTTTTTCCAAATTTTTTCGTCTTGAAGCACAAGTCCTTCCGTTAAAATCATGTTACCGTCATTGTCAAGTACCAAATCAAGACCGAACAGGTCATTGTAAAATTGTTTTGATTTCTCAATATCTTTAACAACAATTAAAATGTTCTTTAATTTCATTGTCTAACACCTCTAAATAAATTCATATTTGTTGTCATCTTCATTATACTTCACTGCCTATCAAAAAGATAGCATATTTTATGAAACTTGTCGGCTGGGAACAGCTTGCAACGCAAGATGTCCCCAGATGGCAAGTCCACAAAAGGGTAGCTGGCGGCAGCAGCGCAGGGGAAGCGTAGCGTCCCCTGTTTGATTTGGAGCAGACCATGACTGCGGAAAATCACAGCCCTCCGGCGAGGAGCCTTCGGAGAACGCAATGCACCAACCTCTGGG
>ENA-OQEB01000970-OQEB01000970.1-human-gut-metagenome-genome-assembly--contig:-NODE-970-length-11106-cov-1.664541_pt1 | contig 11106 bp, 13 predicted proteins | sample MGYA00242787_ERZ504619 | MGnify/ENA primary metagenome ERZ504619 (study PRJEB26092, sample SAMD00036317) | human gut metagenome | host: Homo sapiens | study: EMG produced TPA metagenomics assembly of... | reverse complement strand
CCAAGTTGTAGGCCTTTTTCGTCGGCTTGCAGCTCCGGAGTTGGTGCACGGAACCCCGCAAGTCCTTGATTTTCCGTTTCCGTTGCACCAAGTTGTAGGCCTTTTTCGCCGGCTTGCACCAACCTTTTGGCTCTTTACAAAAAAGTTGCGGGATAGGCTAATACCTATCCCGCAACTATTCGCGAAGAAACTATTTTTTTCCCTAGTTCTATTTAAATTCTATTCCGCCGGATTGTCCGGGTGGATTTCCGGAATCATTTCCACATCCAGGTTCAGGTAAATCGTGGACAGAGCTTTCTTTAAGTCCATGGTGGCCTGTTTCAGCTGTGGCACCTTAATCATGTTCCTTCCGTGGTGAAGTAGAGGGAAATCCACATTTTTCGGCCGGTGCGAACCGCATCGATAAAGTCGATTTCATACGGGTAATCCGAAAGGGTTTCGTGGCACAGGGTGCGAATCCGTTCCAGTTTTTCCTCGGAAGGGGCCATGAGCACCAGTCCTCGGATGGCTTTGATAAATGCCCGGGTCGGCTCCGGCAGCATCAGCATGGCGATGGCGCAGGAAACCAGCGGGTCAATATACGGAACCAGCCATTCCAGCACGTGGAAGTGGAGGAATGGGATTTCCATGAAGAATGCCAGGAAGGCACCCAAACTCAGAAAAACGTCGATCTTCCAGGTAATCAGTTCCACCTTGATCATCGGGGTTTTCAGCTTTCGGCCCAGTCTCCGCACCACGAAGTAGCCGAAGATGCAGAACAGCGTCAGGAAGGCTTCGAAAATCAGCACCTGCTTCGTATCGATGGAGGTGCCCCCGTTCAGGATGATGACGATATCGTTATAAATAATCATGGAGGTGACGACAATCAGGACGGAGCCCTTAATCAGGATGAACAGGGTTTCCACCTGGCAAAACCAAATGGAATGCGCTCGCTGACCGGCTTGTAAATCAGCGGAAGCAGCATCTGATAGATTACCAGAATAACCACATCCATTGCATCGTAGACGCCGTCGATGAGAATCGCCTGAGATCCGCTGACGATGAACATGGCAAGCTCGAAGACTGCCACGGTAACGCCCAGCCAGCTGGACAGGCGGATGGTTTTCTTTTCCTGGTCCAATAGGACTCGTTTCATATAACCTCCTTGTGTTTCTAACTTGTTTACTACTTATTATATACCCGGCAGGGGGGGAGCCGTCAATCGGAATTCTTGAGAGCGATACCAAAAACGCCGAGAATGTGGTATCATAGACAAGCCGCTTTCCCGCGGCCCTGCCGGAAACGCCGGCGGGATGTTTTATTTTTTTTAGGAGAAACGAAACGACATATGGATATTAAAAAGAAAATTACTCAGGAATTAGAGATTCGTCCGGCACAGACCGAGGCGGTGATTAAATTAATCGATGAGGGGAACACGATTCCGTTCATTTCTCGGTACCGGAAGGACGTGACCGGCGGGATGAACGACGAGCAGCTGCGGGCGTTTGACGAGCGGCTGAAGTACCTGCGGAATTTGGAGGAGCGGAAGGCGACGGTGATTGCGTCCATTGAGGAGCAGGAGAAGATGACCCCGGCGCTGCGGAAGCAGATTGAGGCGGCGGAGACCGCGGTGGCCGTGGAGGACCTGTACCGGCCGTACAAACCGAAGCGCCGCACCAGAGCCACCATTGCGAAGGAGAAAGGCGTCAGCGGACTGGCGGATTTTATTCGGAAGCACGGAGCGGCGGCAGACGTGGAAGCGGAAGCGCAGAAGTATCTGGACCCGGAAAAAGAAGTGAACACCGTGCCGGAGCGATTCGGTACGCGCAGGATATCATCGCCGGGGACGTTTCCGACGACGCGGAGTATCGGACTCAGATTCGAAACCGCACCCAGAAGCAAGGCATGATGGTTTCCGTGGCCACAAAAGAAGGTGTGGATAATCCGGTCTATGCCAACTATGCGGACTATACCGAGGGAGTCGCAAAGATTCCGGGACACCGGGTGCTGGCTATGAACCGGGGAGAGAAGGAGAAGATGCTGTCCGTGCACATTCAGGCGCCGGAGGAAACCTGCGTGCAGTACCTGGAGAAGCAGGTGGGCCGAGGGGACTACCTGTCGCCGGCTTTGGCGGATTCCTACAAGCGGCTGATTGCCCCGTCCATCGAGACGGAGCTTCGGAACGAACTCACCGAGAAAGCAGGAAGGGGCCATTAAGATTTTCGGAAGCAACCTGGAGCAGCTTCTGATGCAGCCGCCGCTGGCGGGCAAAACCGTACTGGGCTGGGATCCGGCGTTCCGTACCGGATGCAAGCTGGCGGTGTGCGACCCGACGGGGAAAATCCTGGACACCACGGTGATTTTCCCAACGGCGCCCCAGAACAAGGTGCGGGAAGCCAAGGCCGTGCTGGCAAAGTTGGTGAAGAAGTACGACATCGATGTGATCTCCGTGGGTAACGGAACCGCATCCCGGGAATCCGAGCAGATTATCGTTGATTTTATCAAGGAGTACGCACAGACAGAGGGCAAAAAACTCCGGTACGTCATCGTCAACGAGGCGGGAGCCTCCGTCTACTCCGCCAGTAAGCTGGCCACGGAAGAATATCCGGACCTGGATGTGGGCGAGCGCAGTTCCGCATCCATCGCCCGCCGTCTTCAGGATCCGTTGGCGGAGTTGGTAAAAATAGATCCGAAATCCATCGGCGTGGGTCAGTACCAGCATGATATGAACCAGAAGAAGCTGGGGGAAGCCCTGAACGCCGTGGTGGAAGACTGCGTAAACCGGGTGGGCGTGGATTTGAATACCGCTTCCCCGTCCCTGTTGGAATACGTGTCCGGAATCACCAGCACCGTTGCGTCCAACATCGTGAAATACCGGGAGGCCAACGGCCGTTCGGAACCGGAAGGAACTCCTGAAGGTGCCGAAGCTGGGACCGAAAGCCTTCCAGCAGTGCGCCGGTTTTCTGCGAATTTCCGGCGGCGAGGAACCGCTGGATGCCACCGCAGTGCACCCGGAAAGCTATGAAGCGGCCCGCACCATCCTGGCGACTTTGGGATACAGCGAGGCGGACCTGGCAAACGGCGGCGTCCGAGATCTGGCCGCCAATCCGAAGCTTTCCGCGGCGGTTGCCGGAAGCGGAAAGGGTGCTGGCAAGGGGAAGAAGGAGAATTCCCGGAACGCAGCCCCGGCGAAAATCAGCGAGGCAGCGGTGCAGCGAATGGCGGAAAACCTGGGAATCGGAGAGTACACATTGAAGGATATTCTGGAAGAGCTGGAAAAACCGGGCCGGGATCCTCGAAGCGAGGCGGCGGCGCCGATTCTCCGTTCCGATGTCATGGAGGTCAAGGACTTGAAGCCGGGCATGGAACTGAAGGGCACCGTCCGGAACATCGTGGACTTCGGTGCCTTCGTGGACATCGGCGTACACCAGGACGGTCTGGTGCACATCTCCCAGCTGGCGGACCGTTTCGTAAAACATCCGCTGGACGTGGTGAAGGTGGGCGACATCGTGGATGTGCGCGTGCTGGATGTGGATGTGAAACGGGAAAAGATTTCCCTGACCATGAGAAAAGAAAAGAAGTAATAAAGGGAAGAACGAAAAAAGAAGGAGGTGTCGCATGATCGGTGCGACACCTCCTTCTTCTATTTGTACGGGCGCCCGCCGGCGGCGGCTGTGTGAGTTTGCGCCTCACTCCCGGGAAAGCCTTATTTCTCCGTCGAGGGGCGCAAACCCTTCACCCGGAAAAGCCCCCGGCGGCTGCGGGAGTTTGCGCCTCACTCCCGGGAAAGCCTTATTCTTCCGTTGAGGGGCGCAAACCCTGCACCGGAGAATCCGCCCGGAGCTTTTTTTGAAGGGATTCGGCGCACACCGAGGCGGAGGAGAAGGCGAACTGCAGGTTGTAGCCGCCGGTAATTCCATCCACATTCAAAGCTTCCCCTACGGCGAAGAGACCGGGATGCTCCCGGAATTCCATGGTGCGCAGATCCAGCTGGGACAGGGCGATGCCCCCGCGGGTGGCCATGGCTTTGTTCCAGTCCGGGAGGCTTTCTACCGTAAAGGTATCGTCGCAGAGAAGGGCGGACACTTTCTTTGGGGAAAGTCCGTTCACATTCGAGCTACCCCTAAAAACATCATCCGCGTCGATGGATTTTCCGAGGCTCCGCAGGAGAATGCTCTGGCAGAAGCGTCGCGGCAGGCTCAGCCGGGACGCCATGGCGGAAACCGGGTTTCCCTTCTTCCCGCTGAAAATCTCGGAGAGAATTCCGGTAACTTCCTCCCGGCTCCGGGGATACACGTAGTTGATGTGGAGTGCATCCCCGGGATCGGCCGCGCCGCAGATGTTCAGCGCGGCCGGGCCGGAGAAATCCCGATGGGTAAGGAGCAAGTCTCCCACGCTCCGCTGGATTTTCTTGCCGGGAGCGGTAACGGAGAGTTCCGCGGTTTCAAAGGACAATCCGGCCACGGGGCCATAGGGATACGAGCGAACCGCTACCGGTGCCAGCACCGGCCGGGGGGAAATCACTTCCACATCCAGGTCCCGGCTCAAAACGTCCCACATGCGGCCGTTTGAGCCGGTAGCCGGGAAGGATTCCCCCGGTGGCGATGACCATCGCCGCGGTTCGGAAGGCGGCGCCGTTGTCGCAGGCGACCTGCCAGCCGGCGTCCGGGAGCCGGGTCACTTGGGAAACTCGGAATCCTTTTTTTAGGGCGAACCCGTTCTCCGCGGAAAGATCCAGAAGAAGGTTCAATACATCCTGAGCCTTCTCGATTTTGGGAACACCCGGCCTCCGTCCCGGGAGAAGGAAGGAATCCCGTGGCGGTCCAGAAAATCCACGAAAGCGTCGTTGTTGTACCGGTAAAGCACTCGGCGGATGGCACGGCCCTGTTCCCCGTAGGCCGCCACCATCTCCTTTACGGAACCGTCGTGGGTGAAATTGCAGTGCCCGGCGCCGCTCATGCGGAGTTTGGTCCCCGGGGAATCCGTCGCCTCCAGTATCAGGCCGGCCCCTTTCGGCGAAAAGGCCGTCAGATCCAGCCGGGCGGCGGTGAGAAGCCCCGCCGCCCCGCCGCCGATGATGATGCAGTCGTATTTCTTATCCATGCGTACCTCCGAAATCAATATTCTTTCAGTATAACAAAGACCGTCGGAAGTTGCCACAATACGGGGTTGAAAAGAAAAGCCTTTCACATGTATAATCGAAAGTATGAACGAGAGAAATGAGAGAGAAAAGTGAATCATCCTCTGTACATGAGCCACCTGGCCCTGGCGGAATACGTGAACTGGGAGATGTCCGCGGCTCCGGTGCTTTTGGCGGAAACCTGGAAGAACAGCAAGTGGGCGGATGCGTGGTGATTACCGGCCCGGACCGCTACGAGGGTTTCCTGCAGTGGCAGAAGTTCCACCGGGAGACCGGAAAGGACGTGGCGGCTTACGAGCATTGGGTTGCCCGAAAAACAGACCTGCATCGCCATCTCCTTCGCCAGCTGGAGGACTCCGGCTTGGGCAGCGGTTCCTATCGAGCCTGCCGCTACATGATTACCCGGCTGACCGACGAGGGCTACCTTCGGTACAACCGAAACGAGGCGGCGGAGATTTGTTATGCCAACTCCTGGGACGTGGAGCTGGCCGAGGGCATGCTCCAATCCATGGATCCCATCGGCGTGGGCACGGCAGACGGGGCGCAGTGTGTTCGGTTTCAGCTAAAATCAGGTTCGCCGGCAATTCCGAAACCGGGCATCCGGTATCGTGACCGGGCGGCGGGGCCTTACGTGGTGCCGGATATCGTGATTCGGCGCGGCCGAGAGCAGGCGGATGCCTTCCTGGATATGACCGGCATTCCGATGCCGCTGGTGGACAACCGCTACCGGTCGGTGATTCCGGATCTGACGGACCCGACAAAAATAGATTTTCTCTCCAACTGTTTCCGGGAGGCCGAGGATTTGATTTACAATTTGAACGTGCGAAATTACTTCCTCCTCCGGGCAGCGGATGTTCTGACGGAGGCCAATCAGGACTTTTTCTTGGGGCGGCAGGAACTTCCGACGGAGATTACCTCTTTGAAGCTGAGTACCGAGACGGGAATCCCCCTTCCGGAAGTCGAAGGAATCCTTCGGGGAAAGTACGTCCGGTGCGGAAGAGATTTGTATTCTTTGTCTTATTTTCTCGGGTAGACTTTGGGAAAGAAGGTATATAAAAAACCAATGCATACATTTGATGGAATTTGAAATTTTGATGAAGAATACAAAAAATTCTTGACACCGCCGAGCAAACTGATAAAATGAATGAGTAAAGTTTGTTTTTAACGGGCTTCATTAAATTTGTTATTCTACACTTGCCATTTGTATTGTGCAAAGACCACCCCCAGGATACTAGCTCGGCATCTGGCAAGTATAGAATATATATGCATAGTAATGTGTTGCAAAGGGTCCCTCGGCGTACGCCCGAGGGACCTTTCCTGTTTTTGGAATGCAAAACGCGGGGTGTAAAAAAAAAATCGGCAGTTGTTATTTTTTTACAAATTACAAAAAATAAACACAATTTATTGAAAAATATTTCTTCATTGTGTTAAAATTACTTTGTTCGGAAATCCGAACGTCAACGTATTGAGGTAATAGTAGTAAGGAGAAAAGACATGATTGCAAAAAGCATGGAACCGTTCCTCGTTGGAAGCTCTGTCATCAGAGCGATGTTCGAGGAAGGAAAGAAGATGGCAAAAGTTTTCGGTGAAGAGAATGTATATGATTTCAGTGTAGGCAACCCGGGACTGCACCCACCGAAAGAAGTAAAGGAAGCCATCAACTATATCAACAACGAGATGGATCCCCATGTGGTTCACGGCTACATGGCAAATGCCGGCTATGAAAGCACCAGACAGGCCGTAGCGGACAATCTGAACAAGCGTTACGGTTCGGATTTTGACATGAACAACATCATCATGACTGTTGGTGCGGGATCCGCCCTGAACGTTATCATGAAGACCGTATTCGATCCGGGCGACAAGCAGGTGGTATTTGCTCCGTACTTTGTAGAGTATGCCAACTGGGCACGCAACTACGGTGCAGAGACCATCGTGGTTCCGCCGAACGAAGCCAACGGATTCGAGCCGGATCCGGAAGCACTGAAGGCTGCACTGGATCCAAAGGTAAAGATTGTTATCATCAACAACCCGAACAACCCGACCGGTGCCATCTATTCCAAGGAGACCATTCAGGCAATCGCCGATGTTCTGAAGGAAGCGGAGAAGGAATACGGACACCCAATCTACATCCTGTCCGATGAACCGTACAGAGAACTGGTATACGTGGACAGAGAAGTTCCGTACATTCCGGATTTCTACGACAACACCCTGATCGCATACTCCTGGTCCAAGTCTCTGTCCTGCCGGGCGAGAGAATCGGATACATCGCAATTCCGAAGAAATCCGACAATTCCGAGGAGTTCTTCAATGCAGCGGTTGTTGCCAACCGTGTATGCGGAGACACCAACGCACCGTCCCTGATGCAGCTGGTGGTTGAGCGCTGCATGGACGCGCAGTAGATATTCCGTATTACGAAAAGAACGCGAAAGACCTGTACAAAATCGTAACCGATGCCGGATTCGATGCACTGGTTCCGCAGGGTGCATTCTACCTGTGGATCAAATCTCCGGTGGCAGACGAGAAGGAGTTGGTTGCGGCAGCAAAAGAGGAGAGAATCCTCATGGTTCCGGGAAGCGCATTCGCTTGCCCAGGATACGTAAGACTGTCCTTCTGCATTTCGAACGAGACCATCCAGAGATCGGCGGAATCCTTCGCAAATCTGGGAAAGAAATACTTCGGCTAGTCGGACGTGTAATTGAACAGAAACAGGGCGGCGCGCCACATTTTGTGGCGCCGCCCGTTTTTTTTACGAAAAATCCCGGAAGTTGGCAAAAAACCCCGGATATGCTATTATGTTAGGGATTCTTTTAGACAAAGGAGAAAAAACATGAAGAAAATTGCAAGCTTTACCGTAAATCATGACACCCTTCAGAAGGGCATGTACATCTCCCGCATCGACGGGGATGTGGTGACATACGACATTCGCATGAAGCGCCCAAACATGGGGGACTACCTCACCAACGGAGCGCTCCACACATTCGAACACCTTTTTGCCACCTACGCGCGGAACACGGCGCTGGCGGATTCCGTCATTTACATCGGACCGATGGGCTGCCGCACGGGTTTTTACTTCCTGGTTCGGGACACGGTGAGCCATGAGGAGGCGCTGAATCTGGTAAAAGAATCCTTCGCGTTCGTCCGGGATTTCGACGGGGGAGATTCCGGGATCTCGCCGGGAGGAGTGCGGCAACTATTTGGAGCACGATCTGCCGGGTGCCAAAGCGGCGGCAAAGGACATGCTGGACGTGCTGAAGGATTGGACTGTGGAAAGGATGGATTACAACTATGGAAAATAAGAGAAACGGCATTGTCGGAACCTCAGGCCCGCGGCCGGTGGGAATCATCTGTGCGCTGGAGGTGGAGCTGAAGGACCTGTTGGCGGAGCTCCGGGACCGGGAGGATGTTGCGTTTAACGGATACGAGTTCCACTGCGGCCGTTTCGGGGAAGTCCCGGCGGTGCTGGTGCAGTGCGGCGTGGGAAAGGTGAATGCGGCGCGTGGGACTCAGATGCTGATCGACGCTTCGGTCCTTGCTGTGTGATCAACAGCGGAATTGCCGGCGGAACAAAACCGGGTCTGGCTATCGGCGATATCGTGATTGGCGAGGATTTGGCGCAGCACGATTTTGATGTGACTGCTTTCGGATATGCTCGGGTATATGTGCACCGGAGAGAACAGCAGTGAGCCGACCCGCTTTACGGCGGAATCGGTGCTGGTGGAGGAACTGGAACAGGCGGCCCGCACGGCGGCGCCGGAGCGGGGCGTGCACCGTGGCCGAATCGTCAGCGGCGACCAGTTCATTTCCGGAGCCGAGAAGAAGAAACAGCTCCGGGAGGCGTTCAATGCGGTGTGCGCGGAGATGGAAAGTGCGGCCATCGCCCAGACCTGCCAATACGCCGGAGTGCCTTTCGGCATTCTCCGGGTATCTCGGATCTGCCGACGGAACGGCACCGGAATCCTACGATCGGTTCGAGCGCACCAGCGCCGACCTGTCTGCGGCAGTGATTTTGGAATTCTTGAAAATCCACCGGAAGCTCCGGGCAGAATAATGTAAATAGTGGAAGAGAGTGATGATGATAAGAGATGCACGAAGGCCGTGAAAGCCTTTCGTGCATCTCTTTTCATCTTTCATTTAAACGCGGCCCGGATCTAATTCGGGCGGCCGGTACAAATCGGAAAATTGATGCAGGAACACTGAAAAATGATGTTCCTGCATCAATTAGTCCGCAGCTTCCAGCTTCCGGTTCGCGCCTGATTCCCTGCAAACCCAATGAATTCGGTTTTTGAGCGCGAACCGATGGGCCGGGAAAAAGGAAAGCCGGCCCGTGCACAAGAAAAGTTCGCGCCTGATTCCCCGCAAACCCAATGAATTCGGCTTTTGAGCGCGAACCGAGGGGCCGGGAAAAAGGAAAAGCCGGCCCGGCCTCAAGATATAAGAACAATCTATAACCCACTATTTATTATTGAAAATTGACGGGAGACCCGGATGGAGCTATTATAATGCTACCAACCAACCTAGTAAGTAGCAAAAGAAAAAACGCCGGACGGGCAGCGCCCGAGCAAACAAAAGACTGGACGATAGTAGAAAACAAGGAGAAAAAACAATGGATAACAATAATAATTACAAATTCGAGACACTGCAGCTTCACGTAGGACAAGAACAGCCGGATCCGGCCAGCGATGCGAGAGCCGTTCCAATCTACGCCACCACATCTTACGTATTCCATAACAGTCAGCATGCGGCAGACCGCTTCGGTCTGGCGGATCCGGGAAACATTTACGGCAGGCTGACCAACTCCACCCAGGGCGTTTTCGAAGATCGAATCGCCGCACTGGAGGGAGGCGTTGCAGGACTGGCAGTCGCCTCCGGCGCCGCTGCAATCACTTACACCATCCAGGCTCTGGCACAGAAGGGCGAACACATCGTTGCTCAGAAGACCATTTACGGCGGCAGCGTTAACCTGCTGGAGCACACCCTTCCGCTGTACGGCATCGAATCCACACTGGTGGACGTACACAAGCTGGACGAAGTAGAAGCGGCAATTAAAGAGAATACGAAAGCACTTTACATTGAAACCCTGGGAAATCCTAACAGTGATATTCCGGATATCGAAGCATGGCGGAAATTGCCACAAGCACGGGCGCCGCTGGTCATCGATATACATTCGGCACACCGTATCTGATTCGTCCGATCGACACGGCGCAGATATCGTGGTTCATTCCGCTACCAAATTCATTGGCGGTCACGGAACCACCCTGGGTGGCGTCATCGTGGACGGCGGAACCTTTGACTGGGCCGCTTCCGGACGCTATCCATGGATTTCGGAACCGAATCCAAGTTATCACGGCGTTAAATTCACGGAGGCAGCAGGTGCGGCAGCATTTGCCACATATATCAGAGCGATTCTCCTCCGGGATACCGGGGCTACCATTTCTCCATTCGCGGCATTCCTCCTTTTGCAAGGCACCGAGACACTGTCCCTCCGAATCGAGAGACACGTGGAGAACACGAAGAAGGTCATCGAATATCTGTTGAACAACCCGAAGGTAGAGAAGGTCAACCACCCATGCTGCCGGATCATCCGGACCATGCGCTGTATGAGAGATACTTCCCGAACGGCGGAGCTTCCATTTTCACATTCCAGATTAAAGGCGGAAGAAAAGAGGCATTTGAATTCATCGACAACTTGGAAATATTCTCCCTGCTGGCCAATGTGGCAGATGTGAAATCTCTGGTCATCCATCCTGCAACTACCACTCATTCTCAGATGACACCGGAGGAGCTGGAAGACGCCGGCATTCACGAAAATACCATTCGTCTGTCCATCGGAACAGAGCATATCGACGACATCATCGCGGACCTGGAAAAGGGTTTTGCCGCAGTGAAATAGGGGTGTTTCGTATAGGGGTATACGAAAGATTAGGGAGCGAGGAAGGTTGATTCGATCGACCTTCCCGATTATAATAATTTTAAGATGAATCATGAGA
>ENA-OQEB01000969-OQEB01000969.1-human-gut-metagenome-genome-assembly--contig:-NODE-969-length-11114-cov-1.479931_pt1 | contig 11114 bp, 16 predicted proteins | sample MGYA00242787_ERZ504619 | MGnify/ENA primary metagenome ERZ504619 (study PRJEB26092, sample SAMD00036317) | human gut metagenome | host: Homo sapiens | study: EMG produced TPA metagenomics assembly of... | reverse complement strand
CTGTATCGCTGATGATTCCTATTCCGGAATTTCCTTTGAACTTGTCCAGTTCATCCTCAAACTTCGTGCGGAAATAAGTGCTTTCCAGATTGTGAATGGAACGGGTAAACTGCTCCGTTTCTGCATCGTATGTAGCCAACCCACCACGTTTTGTCCCTAAATGTGAATTATAATCTGTGCCGTAAAACAAATCCGCCACACAGCTTGTTGCCTTGGCGACTGTTCCGAAAAAACCTCCCATAAGTTCTGTTTTGTTATTGGTTTCTAAAATTAACGGATGCAAAGGTATGAAGAATTTGCGAAATTCGGGCAGATTTGAAATGAATAAAAAAGGCAATATATTTCTTGCCCACAATAGAAGTTATATTATTGGAAACATATACTTTTGTGATCGAAACCAAACAACTGTATAATGGGAGAAACCGCAAATATTATAATAGCCGATACTCTTCAAGGTCTGGGGACGGACGCATACAGTGGCTATCTTGCACACGCCCTCTGTCTGTCAGGAATCTGCCGATTGAAGTACAATGGAGAGGAACGCGAGCTACGTGCCGGCGACCTGATAATTGTCCGCAAAGGAAAACTGGTAGAGAAAATTCAACCTTCAGAAGATTTTCGCGTAAAGGTCATCTATATCGCATCGGGCTTTGTGGTGCTGAGTACACCACAGAACAACTACGGCATGAAAGGGCAACTTTCCCTATTTCTCAATCCTATCATGTCCCTGACTACCGAACAGCAAGAGCTATGTCTCCGGGATTTTGAACAAGTGGAATACAGACTCCGGAATACAGACCATCATTTCCATCGCGATATGCTTATCGCCTCCACACAGATGTTGATACTCGACTTCTTCGATTTCCACTCCCATCTATATAGCGAGGACAATATCTCTGTACAAAATGCTTCCATCATGAGCCGTTTCCTCAACATGCTGGAGAACGGAACTTTCCGCGAGCATCGTGAAGTGACCTATTATGCCGACTGCCTATGTGTCACCTCCAAATATCTTTCGGAAGTTTCCAAGAAAGTAAGCGGTTATACAGCAAACTACTGGATAAACCGTTATACCACACTCGACATCTCGCGTTTGCTGCGCGACAAATCACTAACGTTCGTCCGTATTTCCGATATGTTCGGTTTTTCCTCTCCTGCTTATTTTAGCCGTTACGTACAACAACATCTGGGTGTAAATCCGACAAAATACAGAGGTTAATGATTATAGTTTTTGATTGTTTGCCCGTTTCAGATCTATTAGCGAAATATGCTCATTACGATAGCGGGCATTGGGGGTTCTTCTCCGTTCCGTCAGGAAAAGAGCCATCTTCCTGCTTTATGAACTGAATAGCCTTCTGCGGACAATTCTGTATGCAGGCAAAACAGAACTCGCAGTCACCGGACGTCTTCACTCCTCTCGACGTCAGCTCATAATTGCCGCGCGGACAAACGTAGGTGCAGATGCCACAGTCAATACAAGCATCAGTCACGGTAAAGAACTTCTCGCTTTTCATCAGGAAGCCCACCTCGGGGTCGAGTCCACTCCGCTGCATAAAACCTTGGTGCTGTTGCCGTTCCTCCTCCGTCACCGGTTCGTGCCAATGCTGCCGACTGTTGATATCTGCCGTTATCTTCTGCAAGTTCTCGGGGATGTGCTTGTCTATCTTGAGTTGCTCGTTCATGTCGAAGTTGGGTAGCCAGTTATCCACCATGATGATAGTGCTGATATAGTCGAACGCATTGTCGGCTTTACGGGATATACGGTCCCAAATCTCTACCGCATCGCACTTCCTTGCACCATAGGTGAGGACAGCAAACTTGTATTCTGCCTTCAGTTTTGCTTTCTGAATGAACTGCCGTACCATATAGGGAGGCATATGACCGTAGATGGGATAAACGATGCCGATTTCATCTGCCTCAAATTCATACTTCCCCCGTTTCACCATCTGAGGGATACTCAACAATTCTGCGTTCTCTCCAGCCAACTGACGGGCGATGTAAAGACTGTTACCCGTTCCGGTAAAATAAAAGATGATACGCTTACTCCTTTTTGTTTCGCAGGATGCCAACGAGAGTAGGCCGGAAGATGCGATAGCACCGCTCATCACGGCAAATCCCATACGCTTTAAAGCCTCCCGACGACTGATTTTCTTATCCGTATTCATATCTCTGATTTTTAATGATTATGCAATCTGTTATCTGAGTGCAAAAATAAAGGTTTCCCCAAAGAACGGACTTACCAAAAACTCGGGTCTTGATGCTATTTTTACGGTATAAGAATGAGCTTACCCTAACACAAAAAAAGCCCCGCAAAGATTGGACTTCTGCGGGGCCTCACTAATGCCTAATAAAAACTCTTTCTACCCTAAATTATCTCCACTTCTTCACAGCTTTCTTGTCAGCCGGAGTTGCTTCAATCAAGCTCAATGCAAAACCACCGCTACGCGCTTCCTTCACGGACATTTTGGTCTTGCTGGTTACGATACCCTTCTTTATCTGATAAGAAGTAGGGTTCTCCTTGTAATCAGCATCTTTACCGTCGGCATAGAGAGTGGCTACGTATTGCTTGCCCGGTTCAAGGAAATCGAGCGTAAAGTTGGCTGTACGTGCATTCTCGTCTGTAATACCTCCAACAAACCAGTTGCCAGTTCCTTTTGCCTTACGGGCCACGGTAATGTAATCACCCGGTTCTGCTTCAATGTACTTGCTGTCGTCCCAGTCTACTGCCATATCCTTGATGAATTGGAAAGCATCCATGTGCTTTTCGTAGTTCTCAACCAAGTCGGCAGCCATCTGCAACGGGCTGTATAAAGTTACATACAGAGCGAGTTGCTTGGCAAGTGTAGTCTGCACTTGTCCGTGGGGCAAATCGCCCATAAAGTCAAGTTTGGTATCGAAGATACCCGGTGTGTAATCCATCGGACCGCCAATCAAGCGGTTTGAATGGAAGCAATGTGGTATGGAACGGTTTGCTGCCGCCGAATGCCTCATATTCAGTTCCTCGTGCAGATTCGTTGCCAATCAAGTTAGGATAAGTACGGCACAAACCGGTAGGGCGTACAGCTTCGTGCGCATTCACGCAAATTTTGTAGTCGGCTGCCTTCTTCACGGCATAGAGGTAGTGGTTGTTCAGCCATTGCCCATAATGATGTTCACCACGGGGAATCATATTACCTACATATCCGCTCTTCACGGCATTGTAGCCATTATCCACCATAAACTGATAGGCCTTGTCCATGTGACGTTCGTAGTTGCGCACCGAACCGGATGTCTCATGATGCATCATCAGCTTCACGCCTTTGCTCTTGGCATATTCATTCAGCATCTTCACGTCGAAATCGGGATAAGGGGTCACAAAATCGAATACATAATCCTTGGATTTGCCAAACCAGTCTTCCCAGCCTTCATTCCAGCCTTCTACCAATACTTGGTCCAGACCGTGCTCAGCTGCGAAGTCGATGTACTTTTTTACATTTTCGTTAGTGGCACCGTGACGGCCGTTGGGCTTCATTTTGGAGTAGTCCACTTCACCCAGTTTGATGGAGGGAAGGTCGTCTGTATATGCCAGGTGCTCTTACCTGCAATCATTTCCCACCATACACCTACGTATTTCACGGGCTTAATCCAGGAAACGTCCTCGTAAGCACAAGGTTCGTTCAAGTTCAGCGTGATTTTAGAGGCAAGGATGTCACGAGCATCGTCGCTTACGATAACCGTACGCCACGGTGACGTGCAGGGAGCTTGCAGATAACCTTTATCGCCTACTGCATCGGGAGTAAGCCAAGATTCAAAAACAAAATTTTTATCATCCAAATTCAAGTGCATGCAAGAGTAATCCACCAAAGCAGCTTCGTGCAAGTTGATGTACAAACCATCAGCAGTCTTCATCTGCAAAGAAGTCTGAACACCGGTGGGCGAAAACGGGGTTTGCGAAGAGTTAGGCGTAATGGCCCCTTTCATCAGCCCGCGGATTTCAGAAAGTTTGGATTCTGTGTAGTCATATTCCTGCGTATCGTAGTCGCCCGGAATCCAGAAGGCAGTGTGGTCGCCAGTCATGGCAAACTGAGTACGCTCCTCTTTAATCACGAAATAGTTCAGGTTCTTCTGCAAAGGGAATTCATAGCGGAAGCCCATACCATCGTCGAACAAACGGAAGCGGATAATGATGTTCCTATCCTGCGCTTTTTGGTTGAGCGTCACAGCCAGCTCATTGTAGTGGTTACGGATTTGCTTTACTTCACCCCATACCGGTTCCCAAGTCTCGTCGAAAGTGGAAGTCTTTGCATCCGCCATCGTGAAGCCATTCATCAGACCGGGGTCGTTCTTCAGTTCGAGTCCTAATTTGGAAGGGTTAATCACCGGCTTTCCTTTGTAAGAAAGTTCGTAAACGGGTTCGCCTTGCGCATTTACCGAAAAATTCAATTGAAGTTGTCCGTTGGGAGAGGTAATACTCTCTGCCATTGCTACGCCGCTCACCAACAAAACGAGCAGGAAGCAGGCTAATTTTGTACAGATTGCTTTCATGTTTCTCATGCTATATTTATAAAATTATGTTCCAGATGCAAATATAGGCAGGAAAGAAATACACTCTGACGCAATTAAACTAAAATGATAGATGATTTGTCGGCAAACGTTTGCATGAAAACCAACTTCCCTTGAACAATATCCTGCCTACAAACAAAATAGAAGGAGAAGTATCGCTACGAAAACTTCGCCCTCCATATTTTTACAACTTTAATCGTGCACTGGAATTATCCCAAAGGATTTTCACCTTGGTCCCCGTCATTGCCTCCCGAAGGATTGGAGTTATCCCCTCCACCATTGCTACTTCCATCCGTATAGTCCGTATCGGGAACCACCATCTTGGTGACGCTCATATTGCCCAACATTTGACTAAAAGCTTTCCCCGGAAAAAACAGAATACGTTTACGGACAATGTTACTGGCCGAAACGCCAGCCTCCGTATCAGCACTCTTCCTACAAAAGAAGGGCGGAACAATCCGAAATCACCTAAACGAACAGTCTTTCCATCGTCTATTTCTTCCGACATGATGTCCACCAGTCCTGCAGCCACTAAGTCCACCGTCTTTCTGTGAATACCAAGAATACGGCTCACTTTGGCACACAACTTATCAAAATCCAATTCACCCGCTCCTACGGATTTAGCTACATACTTTACATTTTTGTCCTTGTCAAAACCAAAGATTCTCTTTGCCACTACATACTGAAGTCCCATAATTTTTAATGTTTTAGAAAGTTAATATAATAATGTAATAAATAGGCCGAAGCCTTTTCCTCTCTTTCAAGAAGTGGAGATCCATCGTGAGGCCTCAACGATAAACTTTCATTCTCTTGAATTCGATGTTGCAAAGTTAGGGTGTGAATGACGGGAATACAAGGAAATGACATCTACAACCAATTTCGTTAAAACTCTAAAAAACAACAAATTAAAAACAACCCTTCTCTACAAGTGAAGAAAGAAAGGCAGGAAGAGAATGAGAAGGAATGGGTACAATCTCTACAGCCAATGAAAATAAATCGCTGATTATCAAGACAAGGTTCTAGAGAGGTCTCTACAATATGGCATTTGAACGGTTAAGACCTCAATTTCAAGAGTGGCTCAAGTTTCACAAGTTATTACCGTATCCAAAAATACAGACAAACCAGTCATCCTTCCAAAGCCCCCTTCTACTCGTTTAACTAAAATCTACCCGGTACATTTTAACTAAATCTCCGGCAACGAATTTACTAAATCTTGGAGGAAGATTTAAGTAAATCGCTTCTGCCCCATCACGAACTATCCGGAACCAAGATTGGCAATCACTCATATCAAATATCAAAATTATATACATCCCACCAATAACTACTTCCCCAGTACAGAATCGCTTTATGAAATTTCGGGCTATGATTTACTGAAATTCCTTGTCTTCACTACTTTGCAGCCAAAACCAACCCCAGACAACCTATGACTAGATTACTGATAGCTATATTCCTTGGCGGCGGTACCGGCAGCGTACTGCGCTACTGCGTGCAGATGATGCTCCACGAGCGCATAGTCCCCTACTCTTTCCCATGGGCTACATTCACAGTCAATATCCTCGGAAGTTTCCTCATCGGGCTATTCTATACCTTATCCGCCGTTTCAACCTTTCTACTGAGGTACGGCTGTTGCTGACTACCGGTCTGTGCGGAGGATTCACCACCTTCTCCACTTTCAGCAATGACGGACTGATTCTGATAAAGCAAGAATTCTACGGAATGTTTGCCTTATATACCTTATTAAGTATCACATTAGGAGTCCTGGCAGCCTTCGCCGGCGGCGCTTCGGACGCTGTATATAACCCAAACACCCCTATGAAACCCAGCAAGCCTTTTGTCATGCCTCCCGTACGCATCATCCCTCCTACCTTAGAGGGACAAAGTGAAAGTTCCAAATCATTGGAAGAATGGCTGAATACGGAAGAAACTGTCAGAGACTTCACTTCGGTAAACGGACAGAGGAACACATGGAGTATTCCTACAAAAGCATCACCAACTGTACTTTCAGTCATATCCAATTCAGCGCCTGCAAACTGAAATCCTGCCATTTCACTGATGTACGTTTTGAACATTGCGACCTTTCCAACATCTCATTTGCCGAAAGTTCTCTGTTCAGAGTGGAATTCATATCCTGCAAACTGGTGGGAACCAATCTGCCGGAAACAATATTGAACCATCTGACAATGAAGGACTGCAATGCCAGATACCTCAATCTTTCCATGAGTAAAATCAATCAAGCCCGCTTCACCTCTTGTGACTTGCGCAACAGCGATGTCAACGACTGCAAACTTGCCTCCATCGCCTTTGAAAACTGTGAGCTGGTAGAATCCGAGTTTTCACACACCCCTCTAAGAGGAATCGACTTGAGCGACTCGCACATAGGAGGTATACGCCTCAACCTGCCCGACATACGGGGAGCCATCGTCAATACTTCCCAAGCCATGGAGTTGACTGCTCTTTTAGGCATTACAATAAAGGATTAAAAACGAAAAACAATTCCTTGTTTTCATTTGTTAGTAAGATAGTTTATAATTAAAATTGACTGAATATGAAAATAGAGAAGATTATCGGACGTGAAATCCTCGATTCAAGAGGTAACCCAACTGTAGAAGTAGACGTAACCTTGGAATCCGGCTTCATAGGCCGTGCATCTGTCCCGTCAGGAGCATCCACGGGAGAACACGAAGCACTGGAACTGCGTGACGGCGACAAAAAACGTTACGGAGGCAAAGGTGTCCTGAAAGCCGTGGACAATATCAATAATATCATTGCTCCCAAGCTCATCGGTATGTCCGCCCTCAACCAGATGGGTATCGACCATGCCATGCTTGCACTGGACGGAACCAAAACGAAAGCCAATCTGGGTGCCAATGCCATCCTCGGCGTATCTCTTGCTGTAGCCAAGCTGCCGCCGCTTACCTTGACATCCCACTCTACCGATATATCGGTGGTACAAATACCTATGTGATGCCTGTACCGATGATGAACATCATCAACGGCGGTTCACATAGTGACGCTCCCATTGCTTTCCAGGAATTCATGATACGCCCCGTAGGTGCCACTTCCTTCCGCGAAGGTCTGCGTATGGGTGCCGAAGTGTTCCACGCACTGAAGAAAGTCCTGAAAGACCGTGGCCTCAGCACAGCAGTAGGCGATGAAGGAGGTTTTGCTCCTAATCTAGAGGGTACAGAAGATGCCTTGAACTCCATCATTGCCGCCATCAAGGCTGCCGGATACGAACCGGGCAAAGACGTAATGATTGCCATGGACTGCGCTTCTTCCGAGTTCTACCATGACGGCATCTACGATTACACCAAATTCGAAGGTGAAAAAGGCAAGAAACGTACTGCCGACGAACAGATTGACTATCTGGAAGAATTAATCAACAAGTATCCCCATCGACTCTATACGAAAGACGGCATGAGCGAGAATGACTGGGATGGCTGGAAGAAACTGACCGACCGTATCGCAACCGCTGCCAGTTGGTGGGCGACGACTTGTTCGTCACCAATGTGGACTTCCTTGCAATGGGTATCGAAAAAGGCTGCGCCAACTCCATACTGATTAAAGTAAACCAGATAGGTTCGCTGACCGAAACACTGAACGCCATCGAAATGGCACACCGCCACGGATATACCACCGTGACTTCCCATCGTTCCGGTGAAACGGAAGATGCAACCATTGCGGACATAGCCGTAGCTACCAACAGCGGACAAATCAAGACCGGTTCACTAAGCCGCTCAGACCGTATGGCAAAGTACAACCAACTGCTTCGCATCGAAGAAGAGCTGGGAAGCAATGCGGTGTATGGGTATAAGAAAGTGATGAGTGATGAGTTATAAGTGATGAGTTATAAGTGATAAGTGATTTGTAAGACAAAGAAAAATCCGCGAAATCCGTGCCTAAAAGAAAGCATAACAAGAGTTCTCGGACAGTCAGGGGCTTGAAGGATAAAGCATTTATATGAATGTAAGAAGGGACGAACCGTCACGGTCTGTCCCTTCTCTTTTTAACCTTAAATCAACAATCAATCTACTACCCTAAAGAAAACTTCTTCTCCACTTTGGCTATCCGGTGCCACCCAAAGAGCAAAGTCTCCGGCTTCCACCGTCTTCATCCTATCTATATTCCAGAAAGCAAGTTCACTTATAGGAAGTTCAAACGATACATTCTTCTTCTCACCCGGCTTCAATGTGACGCGAGCAAAGCGTTTCAGCTCTTTCACCGGACGGGTCACCGAAGCAAACTTGTCCTGCACGTAAAGCTGGGCTACCTCGGTACCTTCATACTTTCCGGTATTCTCAAGGTCGAAAGTCACAGTCAGCACATCTTCCTTCTTCAGACTGGCAGACGAGAGTTTCACATTGCCATACTTGAACGTCGTATACGACAGACCGTAGCCAAAAGGAACCAACGGATCGAAACCTGCATCCATATAGAAAGAAGTACATCCCAATGAAGTCTGCCCCGCTTCCAACGGAATGTCATTCAGCAAGACCTCATTCCGCGTAGCCGGACGTCCGGAATTGTTATGAGCATAATAAACCGGTATTTGTCCTACCATCTTCGGGAAAGTCACCGGAGTCTTGCCGCTTGGCACTGCCTTGCCCCACAGCAGGTCGGCCAATGCCGGTCCTCCCATCGTTCCGGGATGGAACGAATAAAGCACGGCAGACGAGAGTTCGACTTCTTTTCCTATAGTCAGCGGACGTCCTGCCATTACAACGGTAACCACCGGTTTGCCCGATTTTTGCCAAAGCTGCAACCAGCTCGCTTTGTGCACCCTGCAAGTTCAGGTCGGCCAAGGCAATGCGCCTCTCCGGAAAGAATGGCTTCCTCACCCACAAATGCCAGAATGACATCAGCACGTACTGCGGCGGCGGCAGCTTTGGCCACGCCGGCCATATTCTTGTCACGGCTATAAGTCAGGCCCGGTTCGTATATCACTTGTACTTTGTCTCCCACCAATTCCTTGATGGCAGTCAGCGGTGTCACAGTCTTTGTCTTGTCGCCATCAAATACCCAGGTACCCAATTGGTCGTATGGCGCATTCGCCATCGGGCCTACCACGCAACTGTCTTTACCGAAGATTGCAGAGGCAATGTCTCCTTTTCGTTCTTCAGCAAGATGGCCGATTCCACAGCAGCTTGCTTGGCAGCCTCCAGATGAGCAGGAGCATAAAGTTCCTCTATACGTTTCTCATCTACATAAGGGTTATCAAACAACCCCAAGCGGTACTTGATGCGCAGAATATTCCGCACTGCATCATCTATGGCAGATTCCTTGACTTTTCCTTCTTTTATCAACTCCGGCAGTTCCTTGACAAACGTATAGCTGACCATCTCCATATCCACACCGGCATTCACTGCTTTCATCGCTGCCTCTTTGGAATCGGGCGCAAAGCCATGCGCTATCATTCGGCTACCGAAGCCCAGTCTGAAACCACCACTCCATCAAATCCCCATTCACCGCGAAGCACGTCTTTCAGAATAAAAGTGTTCCCGGTAGACGGCACTCCGTCATTGTCATTGAACGAAGTCATGAAAGTGGCCGCCCCAGCTTGGCAGCAGCTCGAATGGAGGAAGATAGACATTGCGCAGGCGACGCTCCGGAATAAAAGTTGAGTTATAGTCGCGTCCTCCTTCTGCCGCCCCATACCCTACAAAATGTTTGGGACATGCTGCAATAGAGGTCGGATTATTCAAAGAATCCCCCTGAAAGCCTTTTACCATGGCAGCCCCCATCACCGAAGTGAGGTATGTATCTTCTCCACATCCCTCGCCATACGACCCAACGGGGATCGCGCGCCACATCTATCATCGGTGCGAATGTCCAGCGAATACCCACAGCAGAAGCTTCGACAGCCGCCACCCGTGCACCGTCCTCGGCCACCTGAGGATTAAAAGAGGCCGCCTGCCCCAGAGGGATAGGGAATATGTCTTGAAGCCATGAATGACATCACGCGCCATCAGCAAGGGAATGCCCAAGCGGGACTCCTCCATAGCCACGCGCTGCAAGGCATTGACGCGCACCGGGTCCACCTCATTCAGAATAGACCCGACCTCACCTTTCTTTATCAGTCCGCTCATGTCCTCTATATTGCCATAAGAAGAAATCTGGTTCATCTGCCCAATCTTTTCTTCCAGTGTCATACGGGACAACAGAGCTTCTATTTTCTGCTCGATGGCGGCATCACCTTTTCCGTTCTGCACTCGGGTACAAGATGTAAAGGAAAGCAATAATAAATAAGCAATAATAAATTTCAGCATTCTTACTTCACATGTTTTTAATTATAATATGATATATCAACTCGTGTTGTTCCATGCTTTTCATACGGTCCATCATTCTGAGTTCCTAAACTTTTGGAAAAATAAGCATCATAAATATACGTTCCTGCTGGTAGAAAGACTTTCCAAGTATGAGTAACTACATCAGTAGTCAAAGGCCCTACCATATATTCTTCCATCCAAAATTGAACAGTAACAAATGGCCAATGACCATAGGATGTAATAACACCTCCTGTTTCCTTTGGATGTCTGTATATATCAATCCACTCATTAAATGCTCTTTTAACA
>ENA-OQEB01000968-OQEB01000968.1-human-gut-metagenome-genome-assembly--contig:-NODE-968-length-11129-cov-1.913107_pt1 | contig 11129 bp, 18 predicted proteins | sample MGYA00242787_ERZ504619 | MGnify/ENA primary metagenome ERZ504619 (study PRJEB26092, sample SAMD00036317) | human gut metagenome | host: Homo sapiens | study: EMG produced TPA metagenomics assembly of... | reverse complement strand
TTTTTTGTTAATTTATTTTACTTTACCACTTAAAATTATTTATTTAAATCTTCTACTGCTTGACCTGCACCCATAATAGCAACTAAAGAATGTTCAAAAGTCAATGCGCCTTGAAGATATACATTATATGGTTCACGAATAGGACCATCTGCACTAAGTTCAATAGAAGCTCCTTGTACAAAAGTACCAGCTGCCATGATAACTTGATCTTCATAACCTGGCATATCCCATGGTTCTGGAGCTGCATAAGAATCAACTGGAGAATATTTTTGAATACCTTGACAAAAAGCAACTAATTTTTCTTTGCTACCCATTTCAATAGCTTGAATAATATCATTTCTTTTTGTATCTGGTGCAGGTAATGTTTTAAATCCTAATAAATCAAAAAATGCAGCAGCAAAAATCGCAGATTTTACAGCTTGAGCGACAACATGTGGTGCTAAGAATAATCCTTGGAATAACAAGCGATTATTTGCAAGAGAAGCACCAAGTTCTGCTCCCATACCAGGAGAAGTCATGCGATAAGAAGCAAGTTCTACTAAATCTTTTCTACCTACAATATATCCACCTGTTGGAGCAATACCGCCACCTGGATTTTTAATTAAAGAACCAGCAATAATATCAGCGCCTACTTCAATAGGTTCTTTTGTATCTGTAAATTCACCATAACAATTATCTACATAACAAATACAATTAGGATTGATTTCTTTGACGAATTTACAAATTTCACCAATTTCATCAACACTTAAACTTGGGCGCATCATATATCCACAAGAACGCTGAATAACTACCATTTTAGTTTTGTAGTAATTTTTCTTTAGCTACATCAAAATCAACACGACCATCTTTTAATGGCACTTCATCATATAAAATACCAAATTCTTTTAATGAACCTGGGCTATCTGTTGCATAACCAATTACTGTTTGCATAGTATCATATGGTGTTCCTGTAATATATATCAATTGATCACCAGGGCGTAATATACCAAATAAAACAGTAGCTAAAGCATGTGTACCAGATACAAATTGAGTACGCACTAAAGCCGCTTCTGCTTTGAAGACTTCTGCATATAATTCTTCAATTTTATTTCTACCAATATCATCATAAGCATATCCAGATGTTGTATTAAAATGTGCTTCAGACACTTTTACTTTTCTCATAGCATCAAGAATTTTTAAAGTATTAAATTCTGCTATTTCATCAGGACGAGCAAAATATTCTTTACATAAAGCTAAAGCTTTTTGTCTAGTTTCAATAATTTTTTCAGAAAATGCCATTTTTTTCTCCTATTATTTTTCCTTAAAATTTAATCATGATATTTGATTTATCCTAGCAATAAAAATAAGCTGCTTAATACTAAGCAGCTTATTTTTTATAATGTCCGTTAAGACCATTAAGCACGCTGGATTTTACCAGAACGCATGCAGCTAGTGCAAACATTAACACGTTTAACTTCACCGTCAACTACAGCACGTACACGCTGAATGTTTGGTTTCCAAGTGCGTTTAGTTTTTAAATGAGAATGGCTTACATTCATTCCTGCTCTTTCACCTTTAGCGCAGATTTCGCAAACATTTGCCATTTAGCACACCTCCTTAAGGAATGGAAGATAGAAAATAATTACTAAGTCATGAACTGCCTTCTATAATAATAGAAATAACTTACATATTATAATAGTTGACTTCTTGCTTCATCAAATTCGTTACCTACTATCTCCACAAGCTTAAATTCGGGTTGTTCTTGCCCTATTGTCTTGACGACTACATATTTATTATATCTAATAAAAATCATGTCGTACTTTTAAAAAACACAGTGCTAACATTATATCACAGAAAGAATTTAAATTGCAAGCTTTTTATTTATATATATCTCTATTTATCTGCTCATTTACTTGTAAATCAATACAATTCGTGCTATTGTAGTAACATAATTAATTAATAATAAAGGCGGTTGTTTTATGGTAAAAATCTGTTTCAGCCAAATTGATGTTGAACCAGTCATCCTGACCTAAATGTAGAGCGTATGCTTCAAGCTATTGATGAAGCTAAACAAAATAATACAGATATTATAATTTTCCCTGAAATGTGTATTCCAGGTTATCTCTTAGGTGATACTTGGGAACAAACAGCATTTTTAAAAGATTGTTTAAGCTATGGCGAAGATATTATCGCAGCTTCTCAAGATATTTGTATCATTTTTGGTAATATTGCTGTTGACTGGGATAAGAAAAATACTGATGGTCGCGTTCGTAAATACAATGCTTTATATACAGCTTATAATGGCAAATTAATCAAACCTGAAAAATCTCCATATCCATTTGTCATCAAAACTCTATTTCCAAATTATCGTGAATTTGATGATAGTCGTTATTTCTTCAGCTTACAAAGCTTAGCAACTGAACTAAAACTCAATTTAAATGATATTCTTTCTCCTGTAAAAGTCAATATCAAAGGTCAAGAATTAAATTTAGGTTGTATTTTATGTGAAGATGGTTGGAGTGATGATTATGCTTTTGCTCCAATTGATATTCTTTGTCAAAATTATAAATTAGATATGTTAATCAATATATCTGCTTCTCCTTATACTTTCGGCAAAAATAATAAACGCCATCGCGTATTTGCAAAACAAGCAAAAGATAATAACATTCCTTTAATATATGTAAATAATATTGGTATTCAAAACAATGGTAAGACTATCTATACTTTTGATGGTTCTAGCACAGTTTATGATGAAAATGGAAATATCATTGCAACTTGCCCTGCTTATAAAGCTCAAAATAATTATATAAACTTACTTGGCAATGATGAATATACTCCACTTCCAATTCCTCAAAATGATGATATTTCTAATATTTATCAAGCCTTCATTATGGTATCAAAAAATTTCTCAAAAATATTCGTATGCAAAAAGTAATCATCGGTATTTCTGGTGGTATTGACTCTGCTGTTGCTTCTGCTCTTTATGCAGATATTTTAGGTGCTGAAAATATTACCTTAATTAATATGCCTAGTAAATTCAATTCTGCTACAACAAAAGGTCTTTCTAGTCAATTGGCTCATAATTTAGGCTGTAATTATGCTATTGTGCCAATTCAAGAAGTTGTTGATTTCACTGTAAATCAATTTGAAAATACTGATATTACTCATTTAGCTACTAATGATGTTCATAAAGTACAAGTATCTTCTTTTGTCAAAGAAAATATCCAAGCTCGCGACCGTTCAGCTCGCATTTTAGCTGGTATGGCAGCTAGCATTGGTGGTGGCTTTACTTGTAATGCCAATAAAGCAGAAACTACAGTCGGTTATTCCACATTATACGGTGACCAATCTGGATTTTTAGCTGGTCTTGCTGATTTATGGAAATATCAAGTATATGAATTAGCTCATTATTTAAATGAACATGTATATAAACGTGAAGTAATTCCTCAAGGTATTATTGATATTGTACCTAGTGCCGAACTTTCTAGTGAACAAGATGTTGATGCTGGTAAGGGCGACCCTATTAAATATCCATATCATGATTATTTATTCCGCGCTTTTGTCGAAAGCTGGCAAAAAGTTACTCCAGAAGATATTCTTCTTTGGTATAGTGAAAAAACTTTAGAAGAACATATTGGTTGCAAGGCTGGTCTTGTAGATAAATACTTTGCTACAGCTAAAGACTTTATCTGCGACTTAGAACGTTGGTGGAATTTATTCACAGGTATGGCAGTAGCTAAACGCATTCAAGCACCACCTATCTTAGCTATAAGTAGACGTGCTTATGGTTTTGACCATCGTGAATCTCAAAATGGCCCATACTATACAAAAGCTTATAAACAATTAAAAGCTAAATTATTAGGTGATAATTTATGAGAATAATCACAGGTTCAGCTCGCGGGGCAAAATTAAAAGCCCCTAAAGGGCAAAATACTCGACCTACTGCTGACAGAATAAAAGAATCTTTATTTAATATATTAGGTTCTTTTTATCTATGATAAAAATGTCTTAGATTTATTTTCAGGAACCGGCAATTTATCCTTAGAAGCACTCAGTCGAGGTGCCAATCATGCCATCATGGTAGATTGCTCTTTAGATAGTATTTCAACTATTAAATTTAATGCTACGCATACAAAACTTATTGATAAATCCACTATCTTAAAAGCTGATGTCTTTGCTACCATAAAAAAATTACATCTAAAACAAACAAAATTTGATATAATATTTTGTGACCCGCCATATCATCAAGATTTATGCTTAAAAGTTTTGCAAATGCTCCATGAATATCCATTATTAACTGAAGATGGTATAATTATTATGGAACATGCTATTGAAGATAATTTACCTTCAGATTTTCATCAATATACTTTATTGCGTAATCAAAAATATGGTTCTACTACACAAATAAGTATTTATGAATTAAAATCAAATAAAAGTGAGGATTAATGTATGACTATTGCTATCTGTCCTGGAAGTTTTGACCCTGTAACTAATGGGCATATTGATATTTTTGAACGAGCTTCTAAAATGTTTGATGAAGTAATTGTTGGTGTTTTCAATAATATAAATAAAAAACCTTTATTTACTGTTGAAGAACGCGTAGCTTTATTAAAACAAGCTACTGCTCATATTCCTAATGTAAAAGTTGATTGTTTTGCTGGTCTACTTGCTGACTATGCTCATCAAAAAAATGCTCATGTAATCGTTCGCGGTTTACGTGATGCCAACGATTTTCTCTATGAATTTCCACGCGCTATGCTCATCAAAAACATGGCTCCAGATATTGAAAATATCTTTTTAACTACTGATAATAAATATTATCATGTATCTTCATCTGCAATTCGAGAATTAGCTCAATTCGGTGGAGATATCACTCATTTAGTTCCTCATTGTGTAGAACTTGCTATACATGAAAAAATTAAACGAGTACCTACATCAAAATAATTATAAATTATAGAGGTAATATCACTATGGATTTATTAGACTCCCTTCACGAATTAGAAGATCTTGTGGCTAGTTCTTCTCGTTTCCTTTTAACTAACAAATGCTTAGTAAACGAAGAAGAACTCATTCGCCTCATAAGTAATATTCGCAAAGAATGGCCTTCTGCTTTAAAAGAAGCTGAAGAAATCAATGCAAATCGAGATAAAATAATCGAAGATGCTCGCATAGAAGCCAAAAAATATCATAGAACAAGCAAAAGTATATGCTCAAAAGAAAGCTTCTGAAAATGAAATCACTTTAGCTGCTGAAGCTAAGGCAAAAGAAATTTTAGAAAAAACATATAAACATTCTGAAGCTATGCGCAATGATTCTGTTCAATATGCTGAACAAGTATTTGACCATATGAGTGTTTATATCCAAAACATTTTAAATACAGTTCAAGTAGCTAAAAATGGTCTTCAACATGTTGGTCTTCCTGAAAAAGATGAAACTGAAGAAAAACAAAAGTCTACTGAACAAAAAGATTAATTATTATTTGGTATATATTATATTTAAAAGCTACTGTATGAAAAATAAAAATTTCCTATACAGCAGCTTTTTTCATGAAGAAAGGATATTAAATTGATTAAACTAGACCCTTCTATTTTACAAACTGTTACCAAACCTGCTCGCTATACTGGTGGCGAATTAAACGCTGTACACAAAAATCATGAAGATGTTGATTGTCGCTTTGCTTTATCCATGCCTGACGTTTATGAAGTAGGTATGTCCAATCTTGGTTTAAAAATTCTCTATGAAGTATTAAATGAAAGACAAGATACTGTAGCTGAACGTGTTTATGCTCCTTGGCTTGACATGGAAGACAAAATGCGTGAACATAATATACCACTTTATGCTTTAGAATCTTTCACACCAATCAAAGAATTTGATTTTGTTGGCTTTTCACTTCAATATGAAATGATTTACACTAATGTTTTAAATATGTTAGACTTAGCCAACATTCCTCTTTGGCAAAAAGACCGCACAGAAAATGACCCATTTATCGTTGGTGGTGGCCCTTGCGTATATAATGTTGAACCTGTAGCTGATTTCTTTGATTTCTTTGTTATCGGTGAAGGCGAAGAAGTTTTAAATGAAATCGTAGATACTTTCATCACTTGGAAAAAACAAGGTAAAGTAGGTGGCAGACAAGGATTTTTAAAAGAACTTGCTAAATTAGATGGCATCTATGTTCCTTCATTATATGAAGTTCATTACAATGAAGATAATACTTTTAAAGAAATTTTACCGCTTTGCCCAGAAGCTAAACCTGTAATTAATAAACGTATAATCAAAAATTTCCGCGACTCTTTCGCTATCAAAAAACCTGTATTACCTTATATTGATATCGTTCATGACCGTGTAATGCTCGAATTATTCCGCGGTTGTACTCGTGGTTGTCGTTTCTGTCAAGCTGGTATATCTTATCGTCCTGTACGCGAACGCACTGCTGACCGCTTACGCACTATCGCTAAAGAAATGCTCGATAACACTGGTTATAATGAAATGAGCCTCACTTCTTTAAGCTCTGCTGATTATACTTGTCTTGGTGAAATCGTAGATGACCTCATGGAAGATTATAAAAACGAACGTGTATCTTTCTCTTTACCATCTCTACGCATTGATAGTTTCTCCATTGATCTTGCTCATAAAATGCAACAAGTCCGCAAAAGTGGTTTGACTTTTGCTCCTGAAGCTGGTACACAAAGATTACGTGATGTAATCAATAAAGGTGTAACTGAAGAAAATCTCATGGAAGCAACAGGTGCTGCTTTCCGTCATGGTTGGAAAACAGTAAAACTTTACTTCATGATGGGTCTACCAACTGAAACTGATGAGGATATCATCGGCATTGCTGAACTCGGTGCAAAAGTTGCTAAATTATATCGTTATATCACTAAACGCCGTGATATTCGTGTTACTGTTAGCGTATCTTGTTTTGTACCAAAACCATTTACACCATTCCAATGGTTCCCACAAAATACTTTAGAAGAATTCCAACGTAAACAACAATTATTAAAATCTCATATCACTGACCGCTCTATCCAGTTTAACTATCATACTGCTACAACTAGTATCCTAGAAGGTACTATTTCTCGTGGCGATAGACGCCTCAGCAAAGTAATCTACCAAGCATGGTTAGATGGAGCAAAATTTGATGGTTGGAGCGAAGAATTTAAATATGATGTTTGGATGAACGCTTTTGCCAAATGCAATATTGACCCATATTTTTATAATATGCGTGAATATAAATTTGATGAAAAACTCCCTTGGGAACATACTACTCCAGGTGTTAGCAAAAAATTCTTATTGCGTGAATACGAAAAAGCTACAAAAGGCGAGTTAACAAGAGATTGCCGTCATGGTAATTGCAACGCTTGCGGAATTTGCCCTACACTTGATACTGATATGGATACGATTAAATAATTATCTATTATGTTTATGGAGGTTTTTATTAAATGATAAAATATCGCTTAGAAATCACAAAAGGCGAACCTATAAGATATATTTCCCATCTTGATTTTGCATCTTTAATGCAACGTGCAATTTGTCGCGCTCACCTTCCAGCAGCTTACTCCGAAGGTTTCAATCCTCATATGAAAATTTCTTTTGCTTCTGCTTTATCTGTAGGTGTAACAAGCGATGCTGAATATATGGATTTAGAATTAAAAAAAGATATTTGTCAACCTGAATTATTTGATAAATTATCTAAAGCATTGCCACCAGGAGTGAGACTTTTAAAAGCTAGACAAATTGATATGCGTGCTAAAGCTTTAATGTCCATTGTTGATGAAGCTTCCTATTCTATCGTTCTACCTTGCCAAGATGACTTAAACACTGTAACAGAAGCTATCAATAAATTTAATCAAACTAAAGAAATTGTCGTTGTTCGTGAAACACCAAAAAAACGCAAAGAAATAGAAATCAAACAATATCTTCCTAAAGCTATGCAATACAATTTAGAAGATAATACATTAAATATTTCTTTAAATATAAAAATCACATCTACTGGTACTACTAAACCAAATGAAATTTTAGATGTATTAAAAAATGAATATAAATTAAATATTTCCGTAGAAAATGCCCTAGTTTGTCGCACAGGATTGTATCATCAGGGAAAAGCCTTAATAGATATAGACTAATTATAAAAATCTCTTAGTATATTTTGTTAATATATTAAGAGATTTTCTTTTTTCAATTTAATTTATTTCTAAACAAAAAAGGATTTTCAAAAATTATCACGAAAATTAATAATATAAGAAATATGAAATAAAACTTTATGTCCTATCATAAGGAGGTTTTTTTTATGAGTAAAATTAATAAAATCCTAGTTCCTGTAGATGGTTCTGATAATGCTTGTAAAGCAGTTGACCAGGCAATTCCTTAGCAGAAAAAGCTGGTGCATCTCTTGAATTCGTTTACGTTTCTAGTCATATCAATGAACATATTCCTAGTGATATCATCTTTTGATCGTATCTGGGAAAAACTTCCAAAAGATATTACTGCAACAAAACATGTAGAAACAGGCTCTCGTCCAAAAGCTATTATTCGTGTAGCTCAAGAAACTAATTCTGATATCATCATCATGGGTAGCCGTGGTCTTGGTATCTTCAAAGGAGCTCTCATTGGTAGCGTAAGCCAAAAAGTTATTGAAGATTCTCCTGTTCCTGTAATGGTCGTAAAATAATTATAAATTATTTTTAGTTAGGGGATTTTTTTTAATGATTCAAGCTTATAAATCACATACACCTAAAATAGCTAAGACTGCATATGTTCATCCTAGTGCAGTAATCATCGGTGATGTTACTATTGGCGAATACACTAATATTTGGCCAGGTGCTGTACTTCGTGGTGATTTGCAACCTATAGTTGTTGGTGATTATACAAATATTCAAGATAATGTAACTGTTCATGTAATGAGCAATGCACCTACTCATATTGGCAGTTATGTTACTATCGGTCATAATGCTGTTATCCATTGTAGTAAAGTCGGCGATAATACTCTAATCGGTATGGGAGCTATACTACTTGGATATGCTGAAATTGGTCATAATAGTGTAATTGGTGCAGGTTCTCTTGTTACTGAGCATAAAAAATTACCAAATAATTCTATGTTATTTGGCTCACCAGTAAAAGTAGTCCGTGCTTTAAGAGAAGATGAAATCGAAGCACTTCATGAATCAGCTTTACATTATAAACTTTTAGCTGATGGATACAAAGAATAAAAATAGGAGTTGTCTTTTATGAGAGAAAGAACGTTGGTATTAATCAAACCTGATGCTGTAGTAAATTATCATATTGGCGATATTATTAGTCGTTATGAAAAAGAAAAATTTGATATTGTAGCTATGCGAATGCTAGAAATGGACGACTGTATAGCCTCTAAACATTATGCTGAACATGTGGGTAAACCTTATTACCAACGTTTAGTGGATTTTATGGCTTCTGATAGAATTGTCGCTTTAGTAGTTGAAGGTGAAAATGCTATTGAAAGAGTTCGTGAACTCCATGGTAAAACAGACCCTAATTTAGCACAACCTGGCACAATCCGCAGTGATTTTGCACTTTCCAAAACTGTAAATACTGTTCATGCTTCTGATAGCCCTGCTAATGCAGAACGTGAAGTTCATGTATTTTTCAGTGAAACAGAAATCTATATACCTAACCATGATATCGACTTTAGCGTATATAATGGTGATTGATAAAAGGAGAAAATATGTCTATTTGTACAAAAACAGGGGATAAAGGCACTACATCTTTATTTACTGGAGAACGCGTTGCTAAAAATTCTTTACGTGTACAAGCTTATGGTACTGTTGATGAAGTCAGTTCTGCTCTCGGTCTTGCTAGAGCTTTTGCTCAAAAAGAAGAAGTTAAACAACTTTTATTAGAACTTGAGCAAACTAATCTAAAATTAATGGCTGATTTAGCTAGTATCACAGATAAATATTATATAAATAATGAAATCATTTCTAATATAGATCAAAAAATCGTTGAGTTTGAAGCTAAATTACCAGCATTAACTGCTTTTATCATGCCTGGTAATACTCAATCTGGAGCATTTTTAGATTTAGCACGTACTACTACGCGTAGAGCTGAACGTGAAGTTTTAACTTTAGCTGAAAAAGAAGCTATTAATGAAAATGTAAAAATTTATTTAAATCGTTTATCTGACCTTTGCTTCCTCCTCATGCGTGTCGAAGAAGAATTATAAACAAAAATCCTATTGCCTAAAATTTTTAAGCAATAGGATTTTTTATTTTTGTATTAATATAGCTCTACTTTGGAGTAAATATTGTGTACATAAACCAATAAATAAACCTGTAATCATTGCTGATAATAATAACCATGGTAAATACATCATAATTGCTAAAGTCTTTGTTATAAATATTGCTATAATTATTTGCCCTATATTATGTGCACAAGCTCCTAATATACTAACTATAAAAATATATTTTTCTTCTATTTTATCATGCAGTACACTCATCACAACAAAACAACAAATTCCGCCAGCTAAACTATACATTATAGCCATAAGATTACCACTAAATACACTACCTAAATAATTCTAGCCATCAGACCAATAGTGCCTCTTTTGCTCTATATCTATAAATTACATATAAAGTTACTATATTCGCTAAACCTAGTTTAATTCCTGGAAGTGGTAAAGGATTTGGTATTTGTAATTCTACAATAAATATACTTAGTGCTATCGCAGTTAATAAAGATAATTGTACTAATTTTTTTGTCTTCATCACTATCACCTAATTTACCGTAGCATCAATTTCTTTATCATCATTTACATATTGAATTACTAAATGATTGGGCAAACACACTATAGGAGTAAATGCTGATTTTAAAATTCCCATATTTACACATGTTTTATCAGGACAATCAGCTTCAATTATACTTATCTGTTTATCTTTTATTTGAATTATATTTTTATGACCTTGGAATTCTACCTGTATTAATTCATCTTTACTCTTATTTAAATCTAAAGTATAAATTATCTTTCCATCTTGAATTATCTCCACTGTATTTGTTTTTTCGGCAAAACTATTTCTTAAACCAATAAAAACTACAATAAATATAATTCCCAAAATAATACATATTACTGATTTATTAATATTGTTCATAAAGTTATCACCACCATATGATAATCTTTA
>ENA-OQEB01000967-OQEB01000967.1-human-gut-metagenome-genome-assembly--contig:-NODE-967-length-11135-cov-2.518169_pt1 | contig 11135 bp, 17 predicted proteins | sample MGYA00242787_ERZ504619 | MGnify/ENA primary metagenome ERZ504619 (study PRJEB26092, sample SAMD00036317) | human gut metagenome | host: Homo sapiens | study: EMG produced TPA metagenomics assembly of... | reverse complement strand
CGAGAAAGGCATCGATGCGCTTGACACCCGCCATGGCCGACTGGATGGTCTGGATTTCCATGCCAAGGCTTTCAATGGGAGCAAAAATGCGGGAAATGTAGTTGATGATCGCCACCGAGGTACCCACCGACATCCCAAAGAATGTAAGCACCATGCATTGCCGGAAGCGGAAAGCAGCATCACGATGCCTGCCACCACCGCGTTCAGCGCCAGCACCACCGGCGAATAGATGGCATCGTAAAAATTGGTGCGCTCCATAGCGGCGTAGCTCTCGCCGATGCAGCGGTCATAGCGGCGTTCCCTATAGCTTTCCAGCCCCAGCGCCCGGATGGTGCGGATGTTGTGCAGCGTCTCCGGCACCTGACCGGAGACAGCCGCAACGGCACGGCGGTTATCCAGTTGTGCGGCCAGCATCCGCTTTTGCACATGGCGGGTGAACACCGCAAACAGCGGCAGCACCAGCAGCAGCACCAGCGCAATGCCGGTGTTTTTTACCGCGATGACCGCATGATGGAAATGATGCGGCAGGCATCTGCCGCCATGCTGATAATGCCGGAGGTGAACAGCGCTTCCACCGTGTCCACATCGCCGGAAAAGCGTGCCGCCACCTCGCCAGGTTCTGGCCTGCCAGCGTACTGGCGGGCAGCCGGGTAAGCTTCCGGGACATTTCCGACCGCAGCGCGTGGGTCATTTTCTGGCCAAAGAGCACCAGCAGGCTTTCCTGCGCGGAGGAAAGCCCCCTTCCAGCGCCAGACTGCCAAAGTAAAGCAGCACTGCTGCCATGGTGAGCGGGATGCCTGCGGTGAGCCGGTCAATGATACCGGCCAGCAGCAGCGGCGGCAGCAGTGATGCCACCACCGATGCCGCCACGCACAGGATGGTGCCCGCCGTGAGCAGATGATGCGACATGGCGGCCATGCGGATGGCTTCAAATACGCCGTTATCCTTTTTACTCTTCATCCAGATCGCCTTCTTTCTGCACCGTCTGGCTCTCGTACAGCTGGCGGTACAGCGGAACCGTTTCCATCAGCTGGGCATGGGTACCAACGGTGGTTTTACCGCCGTCCATAAAGATCACTTTCTGCATCTGCGGGAAGTGATACAGCCGGTGCGAGATGAGGAAGACCACCTTATCCTTTGCATCGCTCTGCAAATCGGCAAACACGGTATCCTCGGTATGGCGGTCCAGCGCAGAGAACGGGTCGTCCAGGATCAGCACCGGGCGCGGGTGGGCCAGCGTTCTTGCCAGTGCCAAGCGCTGGGCCTGACCGCCGGAAAGGCGGGTGCCGCTGGGGCCGATGACGGTATCCACACCGTTTTCCATGGCCAGCACTTCGCCGTCCAACGCGGCGGCAGCAAGCCACGGCATGGCATCCTGTTCACTGCCGCAGAGAACATTGTTCTGCACCGTATCGGCGCTTAGCTCCGGATCATGGCCCAAGTAACCAACGGTGGCAGAGATCTGCCGCGGGGTCATGGCAGCAAATTCCGTTTTGCCAAATTTTGCCGAGCCGCCGTAGGGTGCTTCGCACAGGAACACCCTGCCGAAGGTGGATTTGCCGCAGGCCACCGGGCCGGTGACGCCAATGATATCGCCGGGGTGCGCCGTCAGGCTCAGGCCGGAAAAGATGGGTCCTTCGCCATAGGCAAAGGAGAGGTTTTCCAGCGTCACGTCCTGCGCCGCCGGGATATGCAGGGCTTCCAGCTGTTCCGGCTGCTTCATCAGCAGCTTGATGCGCTTCCACGAGACCTCGGCTTTCTGCACCGAGTTGAACAGCTTTGCCACCTTGGAGGATTTGACCACCAGTTTCGTGAAGCAGGAAAGAAAGGTGGTGAACGCCGCAATATCCCATGTGCTCCAGCCGGAGCCGAGCACATTTTTAGCGCCGAACCACAAAATGAACAGCACGCCTGCCTCAGACGCTGCCAGATACAGCGGCGGCAGAGCGGACTGCCACACATTGTTGCGCACGGCTGTTTTTTCGTAGGTGTTCAGGGCTTCCTCGTACTTTTCTACGCGGGCATCCTCACAGCCGTAAATGCGGTAGGTCACAGCATTCCGGGCGCGGTCGAGGGTGGCAGCGCTCAGCGCACTTGCCGCCTTTTTGTACGCCGCACCGGCGCGCTGCACCGGCTTTTTCATCCATGCCGCGCACATGTAGGAAAACGGCGTGAACAGCAGGCTGAGCAGCGCCAGCCGCCAGTCGTACACCAGCAGCATCACAGCATAGCCCACCAGCGCCACGCCGGTATCAAAGATCTCGGTGGTGAACTTGCGCATCCCCTCTACGCAGTCGTCCACATCCGAGATGGCCTTGGTCATCAGTTCACCGGCACCTTCTTTTTCCAGCGCCGCCCGGCTCTGCCGCACCAGATTGGCATATAGGATGCCTTTCATCCGGCGGTTGATGTTGTTGGCAAAGCGGCGGACATAAAAGCGCTTGATAAAGCGCGCCGCCTGCACCGCAGCGTGACCACGATATAGGCCAGCACCAGCATGGCCATTTTTGCCGCCGTCTCGCTGCCGCCCAGAATGTCGGCAAGGCACTGGGCCAGCCTGCCCTCGAACCAAGGCGTTGCCAGCAGGCCGATATTATACACAAGGCCCGACAGCGTGACAAAGGCAGCGGGAGCCACTCTGCTTTGAAATAGGAGAGCACCCTGTCCGGGCGGAACGTTTTATCCTTTTTCATGAGCAGCCTCACCTCCTGCAGCTTTCCGGAAATGCGGGAAGCCCGCGCGGCTCTCGGTCTTGGATGCTGTGTACAGCTTGCTCAGCGCAGCGGCAAAGACAGCGGCTTCCTCGGCGGTGAGCACATTGGTCAGGTATTCGTAAAAGGCCGCTTCGATCTCTGCCTTGGAGGATCTCAGGCTTTCCGCCTTTTTGGTGGGGGTACAGCAGCTGGCTGCGCCGGTCGCTGGGGGCATCTCTGCGGATCAGAAGACCCTTTGCTTCCAGATTTTTTGTCCGCCGCGCAATGGCAGCCTTATCTGCGTGCAGCAGTTCCGCCAGCTGCGCCTGCGTGCAGCCGGGGTGATGCCGCACTGCATGGATCAGGTCAATCTCTGCTGTGCCGACCCCTTCCTCCCGCATCGTGAGCAGGACCAGTTTTTCCGCTTCGCGCGCGATCTTTGTGATTTTTCGTTCCGTAATATCCATAGGCTCCTCCGGGCTTCATTGCAGGAAGTTGTATCTACATCGTTGTATGTACAATCAATAGTATAGCATCTCGTTTCCAAAATGCAAACAGTTCTTTTTGTGCCCGTATTTTTGCAATGCTGGCAGGCTCCACACCCAGTGCATAGGCCGCGCCTGTACAGACCAGCCATGTGCTGCGGCATTGCCCGCTTTTGGCGTTTGCCGCAGTCCTTTCCCACGTTGAGGCCGATATAAGCCCATTTCCACATCATGTCAACAGGTTTATAGCATCAAAACAGCCCTGACCGTGTCCGCTGTAAAAGCAGGCAGACGATCAGGACTGTTTTTCCGTATTTCTTTATTTCAGCCGGTCAGCAGGCATCCACATTCTTGGTGACCATCACGTCACTGTCCAGCCCGCAGACGTTGTGCAGCACGATGGTGCCCGCCTTGACGGGGGCGGTCAGCACCACCTTGCGGATCTCGTCCATCACCGGAAAGATCATATCCTTGGGGACGGCCTTGGTCAGGCGCACGCTGGTAACAGGCAGCTCGCCGCCCTTGACCAGCACTGAGCTGGCGATGGTGCGGCGGGGCGCAGTCAGCTCCTGACGGACATACTGTTCGCCGCGGGGGCAGGTGTGACCGGTGACCGAGATCACCTGACCATTTTCAACTTCGGCTTCGATCTCGCAGCCGTTGGGGCAGACGATACAGGTAAATTGCTTTTTCATTCCACCGACACCTCCAGTGCGCCCGTTTCCTGCATTTTGGCAGCAGAGACCTTGAACTGGATCATCTCCGCAGGAATGGCTTTCTTCATCTTCTTGGCAGCAACTTCCACACCGTTCTGGCGCACCACGATGCGGCAGTCACGGTAGTGGTTCCGCACGCGCAGCGACAGGCTAAAGTCGTTCTTGCCGCTGACCTTCTGCGGAATGGTGTGGCCCACGCCCTCGCCGCACTTCACGTCCAGCGTGCAGGGGTCGATGCCCTTGCCCTCAACGTAGGCGCAGCGTGGCGTGCCAGTGCCTCGGACTCCATGGAAACAAAGTCCACCAGATCATGCACATGCAGCACATTGCCGGCAGAGAACACGCCGGGCACGTTGGTCTGCAGGTTCTCGTCCACCACAGCGCCGTTGGTGTGGGGGTCAATGGCGATGCCGGCATCCTCCAGCAGCTTGTTCTCCGGGATCAGGCCCACGGAGAGGATCAGCGTATCACACTTGTACTCCTTCTCGGTGCCGGGGATGGGCCGACGGTTCGCGTCCACCTCGGAGATGGTCACGCCGGTCAGACGGTCACGGCCATGGATCTCGGTGACGGTGTGGCTGAGATAGAGCGGGATATTGTAGTCATCCAGACACTGCACGATGTTGCGCGGCAGGCCGGAGGGGTAAGGCATCAGCTCGAACACTGCCTGCACATGAGCGCCTTCCAGCGTCATGCGGCGTGCCATGATCATGCCGATATCGCCGGAGCCGAGGATGACGACCTCCTTGCCGGGCATCCGGTTGTAGAGGTTCATGTAAGCCTGCGCGGTGCCTGCGGTGAACACGCCCGCCGGACGCTCGCCGGGAATGCCCAGTGCGCCGCGGCTGCGCTCCTTGCAGCCCATGGCAAGCACCACAGCCTTTGCCTGATACTGGCGCAGGCCGCTGCGGGTGGAGGCGGTGACGACACGATCCTCCGTCAGGCTCAGCACCGTGGCGCTGGTCTCGTAAGGGATCTCACGCTTGTTCACTTCATCAATGAACGCCTGTGCATATTCCGGGCCGGACAGGCTCTCGCCGAAGCGGCCCAGACCGAAACCGTCATGGATGCACTGGCGCAGGATGCCGCCCAGCATCGCCTCGCGCTCCAGAATGATCATGTTGCGGATGCCCTGCTTGTGCAGCTCCACCGCTGCGGCAAGACCTGCAGGGCCGCCGCCGATAATCACAACATCTTTCTGTTCCATCGCTCAGTTCTCCTCCTTCCGCATATTGCCGGTGAGTACCCATGACCCCTGACGGCTGTAACGCACATCCTCCGGCTCGGTGCCCAGCTCCTGCTCAATGAAGTGTTCAATCTTCATCTGGCAGAAGCCGCCCTGACAGCCGCCCCATCATGGCGCGGGTGCGGTACTTGATGCCGGTCATGGTGGAAACGCCCAGCGGGTTGTGGATAGCCTGCAGGATCTCGGCCTTGGTCACTTCCTCACAGCTGCAGATCATCTCGCCGTAATCGGGGTCCTGCGCGATGAGCTCTGCCTGCTGTTCCGGCGTGCACTCGGCAAACTTGACGATGCCCTTGTGGTGCGGGTCAAAGTCTGGGTTTTCCTCAAACTTTTCGCGCTCCTGCATCAGACCGATGACGTAGCGGGCCAGCGGCACGCTGCCGGTCAGGCCCGGGGATTCAATGCCCACGAGGTTGACGGCATTGGGTGCCACGTCGTCCCGGATTTCCACCTTCCAGTCCTGAATGGCACCGTTTTCATCCACCCACTTGGCTGGATGCCGGCGAAGGTGCGGATCTGATCCTTTTTAAAGATGTGGGGCCACAGCTTTGCGCCCTCCACGGCCAGACTGTCCATGTTGGCCTGCGGCACACCGTAGTCGTCCAGCACATCGGTGTTCTCCGCGTCCGGGCCAACAGTCACGTTGCCGTCCACGGTGGGGGTGATGTGGATGCCCATATAGGTGTTGCTGGGCACCGGGTACACCGGCATGGGCAGCAGCTTGCCCATGCGCTTGTGCAGGATGATGTAGTTGCTGCGGGAGCCGATGACACGGTAGCCGGTCAGGCCCAGCAGGTCGGAGATCTGCTTTGCGCCCAGACCAGCGGCGTTGACCACCCAGCGGGTGCAGAAATCGCCATGGGCAGTATGCAGGTAGTACAGCTCATTTTCCCGGGTGATAGCCTCTACCTTGTGGTCAAAGAAGAAGTCCACGCTGTTGGCGTGTGCGTTCTCGGCCAGAGCCACCGTGTACAGGAACGGGTCCATGATGCCGCTGTTTTTGGACCACATGGCAAACTTGCCCACCACGGCGGGCACCAGCTCGTGCAGCTTTGCTTCATCGATCATCTCAAGGCCGGTGCAGCCGTTGACAGCGCCCTGCTTCATGGTGCGCTCCAGCTGCTCCATGTCCTCGGGGGTGTTGCCCACCAGCACCTTGCCGCAACGCTTAAACGGGAAGTTCAGCTCTTCGGCCAGCTGGCCCATGATCTTGTTGCCTTCTACGCAGCACTTCGCTTTCAGGCTGCCAATGGGGTTGGCAAAGCCGCCGTGCACCACAGCGGAGTTGCGGCCGCTGGTCTCGTTGCAGACATCCAGATTTTTTTCCAGCACTGCAATGCTCAATTTGTAGCGCGAAAGTTCGCGTGCAATGGCGCTGCCCACGACACCCGCACCGATGATGACCACATCGTATTGTTTTTTCATGGTATCCACCTTTCTTCCTGATTTGGAGATCCGGCTTTTGTGTTATATATTTCATTGACTAAAATATATAACATTTCATAATCTCTGTCAAGCCGTTTCCGGCAAAAAACTGCACAAAAATATGCCGCATCTTTTGGCATAGATACGGCATTTCTGAACGTGATACGGTTGTTTCAGGCTTTGAAATAGTGTGGGAATGCTTCCCGGATCGCAGAAAGGTTCTCCGTGTAGCGCTGCATATGCTGCCCGGCAATGCGGTGTGCTGCCGCCGCATCCTTCTGTTCAATGGCTTTCAGCAGGCTGACGTGATCTTCGTAGATCGTTTTTGCGGGCCTGCAGCGGAAGCTGAGGATGGTGGTGCGGTCAAAATGCGGAGCCAGATTTTCCACCAGATCGTACCAGTACGGGCAGCCGCACTGCACATAAAGCAGCCGGTGGAACCCCTTGTCCAGCTCAAAGATCTTTTCTTCCTGTGCACGCTCAATGTACATGCGCCAGAGCGCCACGTTCTCCCACAGCTGGTCGATATCCGCCGGGGTCAGCTTTTCGCACGCCATGCGGGCGATCTCTGCTTCCAGCACAGCGCGCAGATGGCGCACTTCTTCCACCAGCTCTGCATCGATGAGAGAAACATAGGTGCCGATCTTGGGCCGGATCTCAATGAGCCGCCGCTGCGCCAGCTCCAGCTCTGCTTCCCGGAAGGGGGTGCGGCTCACCCCCAGCTGTTCGCACAATTCCGGCTCGTTCAGTTTTTCACCCGGCTCCAGACGTATTGATAATATTATCGATCAATACCCGCAGAACAAAACTTTTTGCAGATTCATGCTCTCTGCGCTCTGAAATCGTAATCATCGGAAGGCTCCTTTCCCTCACAGGGAAACACTGTTCTCAGACTGCTGGGTCCAGTATACCACACTGCACACCGGCGTAAAAGAGGACAATATATAAAAGGAAGAAAACTGTGTCAGAATTGTAAAAGATAAAATATTTTAACTATTATTCTTGACTTATCCAACGATTCGGCTATAATGGTCGTGTTCGCAAGAAACTTCAAAAAATTTAGATATTCAAAACAAATCAAAGGAGACTACTACCATGACGTTTGAAGAAATGAAGAAGATCGTTGTTGATACCCTGAACTGCGACGAGGACAAGGTGACCATGGAGGCCAGCCTGACCGAGGATCTGGAGGCCGACAGTCTGGATGCCGTGGAGCTGAACATGGCTCTGGAAGATGCCTGCGGCGTGTCCATCCCGGACGAAGAGCTGGCAAAGCTCAAGACCGTGGGCGATATCTACAACTACATCACTGCACATATCTGAGGCAAAAAGCAATGAACGATATCCGAGATCTTTTCCCCGGCCGAATGCGGGAGCGCACCTTCCAGCTGAAGGCAAGCGGGATGCCGGTGCCGTCTGGCACGAGCAGCAGTTTGTGGAGTGCAAGCAGTGCGGCCGCCGCGCCGCACGCACCCTGTGGGCAAGAAGCCTTTACGTCTGCCCCAACTGCGGCTACCACATGCCCATTGGCGGTACTACCGGCTCAGTCTGGTGCTGGACCACGGCAGCTTCCGGGAACTGGATGCCGACCTTGCTCCGCAGGATGTGCTGCATTTTCCGGGCTACCGTGAAAAGCTTGCCGCCGCCCAGAACAAGACCGGCCTGCGTGAAGCCGCTGTAACGGCCACCGGCCGCATCGGCGGGGTGGCCTGCGTGGCTGCCGTGCTGGACAGCCGCTTTTTCATGGGCAGCATGAGCACTGCCGTGGGCGACAAGATCACCCGCGCCATCGAGTACGCCGCCGCAAAGCACCTGCCGCTGGTTATTTTTTCGGCCAGCGGCGGCGCGCGGATGCAGGAGGGCATTTTCAGCCTGATGCAGATGGCAAAGACCAGTGCCGCCATCCAGCGCTTTTCGGCAAAGGGCGGGTTGTACATCAGTGTGCTCACCCACCCCCACCACCGGCGGTGTGACGGCCAGCTTTGCAAGCCTTGGCGACATCATGCTGGCAGAGCCTGGCGCGCTGATCGGCTTTGCAGGTCCGCGGGTCATTGAGCAGACCATTGGCGAAAAGCTGCCTGCCGGATTCCAGCGCAGCGAGTTCCAGATGGAGCACGGCTTTGTGGATCAGGTGGTGCCCCGCAGCCAGCTGCGGGATACCCTGATCCAGGTCTTGCAGCTCCATGCAGGAGGAAAACACGAATGATCAAGGAAATTTTAGAGCAGCTGGCTCCGCTGGATGCCCAGATCGCCGCGCTGAAAGGCAGCGGCAACGAGATGGATGCCATCACGGCCCATGCCTCCGAGCTGGCAGAGCTGGCTGTGGAAGAGGACGAGATCCTGCGTACCTGCGGCCCGCTGACCGCCGAGGATCGGGTATTTCTAGCCCGGCACCCGGAGCGCCCCCACATTGATGAGACCGTTTCTGCCTGTTCACCGACTTCTTTGAGCAGCGCGGCGACCGTCAGTGCAAGGAAGACCCTGCCATTCTGGGCGGCATCGCCCGTTTTCACGGATTGCCGGTGACGGTCATCGGCCACCGCAAGGGCAGCACACTGGAAGAAAATCTGGCCTGTAACTTTGGTATGCCGGGGCCGGAGGGCTACCGCAAGGCCCTGCGCTGATGAAGCAGGCCGAAAAGTTTGGCCGGCCCATCATCACCTTCATTGACACGCCGGGCGCTTACCCCGGCAAGGATGCCGAGGAGCGCGGTCAGGGCGAAGCATTGCACGCAACCTGATGGAAATGAGCGGCCTGACCGTGCCGGTCATTGCCGTTGTCACCGGCGAAGGCTCTTCCGGCGGTGCGCTGGCACTGGGTGTGGCAAACCACATCCTCATGCTGGAAAATGCCGTTTACTCGGTGCTCAGCCCGAGGCTTTGCCAGCATTCTGTGGAAGGATGCTTCCCGCAGCGGCGAAGCCTGCGAGATGATGAAGCTGACCGCGCAGGATCTGTACAGCGATGGCATCGTGGAGCAGGTGATCCCGGAACCGTTGGGCGGCGCACAGCGCAGCCACGCAGCCTTGTTTGAACAGTTGGATGTTGCTTTGCGGGTGCACCTGAAAGAGCTGTGCCGCATGAGCGGCCGCCAGCTGGCCGACCAGCGCTATAAAAAATACCGCCAGATCGGAGAAACGAGGAACGCATGAATGGTTTACAGCTGATCGCCACCGGCGGGGCCATCCCCGGCCGAACGGTCACCAACGAAGATCTGAGCCGCATGGTGGATACCAGTGACGAGTGGATCACCAGCCGCACCGGCATCCGCACCCGGCACTGGTGCACGGAGGATGAATCTGCCGCCACGCTGGCCATTTCCGCCGCAAAGCAGGCTTTGGCCCGCAGCGGCCTTGCCCCTGCGCAGATCGGGTGCTGCATCTGTGCCACCCTGTCCGCCCCAGACGCGACCCCCAGTGTAGCCTGTCAGGTGCAGGCGGCGCTGGGCCTTCCCGAGGACCGGCCTGCGCTGGATGTCAACGCGGCCTGTTCCGGCTTCCTCTACGGCATAGCGTGGCGCGGGGACTGCTGACAACTTTGGTGGACAGTATGCCCTCGTCATTGGGTGCGAAGCCCTTTCCCGCCTGATGGACCCCGCCGACCGCTCCACCTGTGTACTGTTTGGGGATGGAGCCGGTGCTGCCATTTTTCAGCTGTCGGACACTCCCTTTGCTCTGACGCTGGGCGCGCGCGGCAGCGATGTTCTCCATGCGGGCGGGCCGAACCGCACAGGTTCTGCGCCCATCACGATGGATGGCAAAGCGGTGTTCCGCTTTGCAGTGGATGCCCTGCAAGTGCCTGCACACTGTGCTGGATGAAACACAGCTGACCCTCGATGATCTTGAGTGGGTGGTCTGCCATCAGCCAACAGCCGCATCATCGACACTGCGTGCGGGCGGCTGAAGGCTGACCCGGCAAAGTTCTACAAGAACATGGACCGCCACGGCAACACCAGCGCCGCCAGCATCCCGGTCGCTCTCAACGAGCTGGCCGAAAGCGGGCAGCTGAAGCCCGGCCAGCTGCTGGCCTGCATCGGCTTCGGCGGCGGGCTGACCTGGGGCGGCGCGATTTTTCAATACAAAGAGTGCGTATGAAACTGTTGAATGAAATTTTAGGCACAAAATACCCCATCATCCAGGGCGGCATGGCCAACATCGCCACCGGCGAGTTTGCCGCTGCCTGCTCCAACGCAGGTGCGCTGGGCATCATCGGCGCAGGCGGCATGAACGCCGACACCCTGCGTGAGAACATCCGCCGCTGCAAGCAGCTGACGGACAAGCCCTTCGGCGTGAACATCATGCTGATGCACCCGCAGGCCGATGAATTTGCAACGATCGTGGTGGAAGAGGGCGTGCAGGTGGTCACCACCGGCGCAGGCAATCCGGGCAAATATGTGCCCACATGGAAAGCCGCCGGCATCAAGGTGATTCCCGTGGTCGCCGCCGCCGTTCTGGCAAAGCATCTGGAGCCGCTGGGCATTGACGCCGTGATCGCCGAAGGCACCGAAAGCGGCGGCCATGTGGGCGAAATGACCACCATGGCGCTGGTCCCGCAGGTCGTGGACGCCGTCA
>ENA-OQEB01000963-OQEB01000963.1-human-gut-metagenome-genome-assembly--contig:-NODE-963-length-11162-cov-1.995197_pt1 | contig 11162 bp, 16 predicted proteins | sample MGYA00242787_ERZ504619 | MGnify/ENA primary metagenome ERZ504619 (study PRJEB26092, sample SAMD00036317) | human gut metagenome | host: Homo sapiens | study: EMG produced TPA metagenomics assembly of... | reverse complement strand
TGCACCAAGTCCTGAACCGCGCGCCGGCGAAAAGAGGATGAAACTTGGTGCAAAGGGAACGGAGTAATAGGGTTAGCGGGGCTCCTTGCACCAAGTCTTGAGCCGCGCGCCACCGAAAAGGCAAAAAAAGCTGCGGCCCGAGCGGGAATCCATCTTTCTCGCCCGAAGCCGCAGCCATTTGCATCATTTTCTTTTGAAGTTGCCAAACCGGCGACGTGAAGTCGCCAAGTCGACTATTTTACCTTGTACATCTCGCCGGAGTAAATCTTATCTTCCGGAATCTTCTCCCCAACATCCCGGTTCCAATCTTCCGGTGCAACATCCTCAACGGATACGGAGAGTGCTTCCGCCGGGCAGCCCAGCGCTTCCTGTGCGCACTGCAGCAGCTTGTCCGCAAGATCCTTCTTCTTCTCATCGTCCCGTCCCGGAACATCTTTACATTAATATGTGGCATGGTGTGCTCCCTTCCTTAATTTAAAATCCTATCACCAGTATGTCCGCAAAACCCGGTTCTGTCAATCGGATTTTCCCGTTGAGCCACGCCAACAGATTGGCTTTCCGCAATTGAGAATCTCTACCCGATACTTTTTTATTAAAAAATTTTAACTATATGAAGGATTCTTCACATAACTCGTATTGACACCGTCGGGAATCGGGTGTATTATATTCAAGAATTTTAATTAAAATATTTTATTTAAATTTCTTTACAAAAAATATTTTAACCAACAAACATACCGAAAAAATATTTCCAAATTAAAACCAAACGAAGAAGGAGAAAAGAAAATGACATTTGACAGAGTAAAAGAAGTGATGATAGACACCCTGAGCTGTGACGAGGACAAGATCACACCGGAAGCATCCATCGCAGAGGATCTGAAGATCGACTCCCTGGATGCCGTAGAGCTGGTAATGGCACTGGAAGACGAGTTCGGCGTGAAGATTCCGGACACCGAGCTTCCGAACATGAAGCTGGTCAGCGACGTTGTTGCTTGTGTTGAGAAATATCAGTAGGTGAATTATGGACAGTCAGAAAATCGTCAAGGATCTTCTGAACGAATTCAAGGAATCGGATTTGACGGAATTTGAAATGGAGACTGCGGAACTGCGGCTTCGGTTCGGTCGAGGCGTGAATGCCGGAAGCGGAATGGCATCCGGCAATTCCTTTGCCCAAAATAATCCGGCCGCGGAACGGGTTTCCGGCAATGCCGCTGCACCGGCAGCAAGTGCCTCGGAGACCGTAAAGGAAAACGCACCGGCAGCAAGTGCCCCGGAGACCGTAAAGGAAAATGCGCCGGCGGCAGGCACCGACGACAATCTAGAGCCGGTAAAAGCACCGCTGGTGGGAACCTTCTATGCGGCACCGTCTCCGGACGCCGATCCTTTTGTTCAGGAGGGCCAGAAGGTATCCAAAGGGGAAACCCTGTGCATCCTGGAGGCCATGAAAATGATGAACGAATTAACCGCACCGTACGATTTGATCGTTCGCCGCATTCTGGGAGTGAATGGAGAGATGGCGGAATACAATCAGGTGCTTTTCGAGGTTGAAAAATGTTAAAGAAAATTCTTGTGGCAAACCGAGGAGAAATCGCGGTTCGCATCATTCGGGAATGTCAGGATTGCGGAATCCCCGCAGTGGCGGTGTTCTCCGAAGCGGACCGAAATTCCCTTCACACCCTGATTGCGGATGAAGCGGTTTGCATCGGTCCGGAGAATGCCTCCGGAAGTTATCTGAATATGGACAATATCCTGCAGGCGGCCATGTCCACCCGGATGCGACGGCATCCATCCCCGGGTTCGGTTTGCTGTCGGAGAACGCGGAGTTCGCCCGGAAGTGCCGGGAGAACGACATCAAGTTCATCGGCCCGGACGGGGACACCATCTCCAAGATGGGGGACAAATCCACCGCTCGTCAGATGATGATGAAAGCCGGGGTTCCGGTGTTCCCGGTTCGGACGGCGCCGTGAAGACGCCGGAAGAAGCACTGAAGGTGGCGGAACGAATCGGGTATCCGGTGCTGGTAAAAGCATCCGCCGGTGGCGGCGGCGCGGCATGCGGAGAGCCGACTCTCCGGAAGAACTGCCCACCGCGATGGAACAGGCGGGAATGGAAGCGGCAGCGCCTTCGGCGACGGCACCGTGTACCTGGAGAAGCTGATCATCAACGCGACACATCGAAGTGCAGGTTTGGGCGAATCAGCACCATAACGTATTCATTTGGGAGAGCGAAACTGCTCCATCCAGCGGCGGAATCAGAAGATGCTGGAAGAAGCCCCGGCCTTCGGACTTCAGGAAGAAACCCGGAAGACCCTGTGCGAGGCGGCGGTTGCGGCGGCAAAAGCCTGCGACTACGAAGGTGCCGGCACGGTGGAATTCGTCATGGACGACCGGGAGAATTTTTATTTTATCGAAATGAACACACGAATTCAGGTGGAGCACCCGGTAACGGAAATGGTGACGGGAATTAACATCGTGGCGGAGCAGCTGCGGATTGCCTCCGGCGCGCCCCTTCGGTATACCCAGGATGAGATTCAGGTAAAGGGACATGCTATCGAATGCCGAATCTGCTGCGAGGATCCGCTGAATGATTTTGCTCCGTGCCCGGGAAAGGTGGACTTCGTGCACTTCCCGTCGGGTTTTGGAACCCGGGTGGAGAGCGCCCTGTACAGCGGTGCGGAAATCAGTCCGTACTACGATTCCATGGTGGCCAAGGTCATCGTAAAGGGAGAGAACCGAATCGGTGCGGTGCGCCGCATGAGAAGAGTGCTGGGAGAGACCATCATCCGTGGTCCGAAAACCACCCAGCCGTTACAGCAGATGATCCTATACAACCGGAAATTCCTTCGGGGAAATTACAACACCGGTTTCATCGGAGAGGAGCTGCCGGAGCTGACGGAAATGATTCAGACAGCAGGAATGATAAAGGAGTAAAGAATGAATCCGTTTCAGGAACGAAAGGGTGTAATGAAAGCCATTCACCGGCTGGCTCACGCCAAAGAGCCGGCGGCCAAGATTCGCCGGGACAAAGAACCGGTGGAATGCCGGGCCTGCGGCGAGACCGCTATGCGGGAGGAATGGCGGGACAACCTGTATATTTGCCCCCACTGCGGAAATCACCGGGGGATGACGGCCGCATCGCGGATTCGCATCACCGCGGATTCCGGAAGCTTTCGGGAATTCGGCCGCAGCATTCGCGGCGGCAATCCGCTGGGTTTTCCCGGATATACCGAGAAGATTCAGGAGATGCGGGATAAAACAAATCTCAACGATGCGGTGGTGACCGGAACGGCAAAGATTCACGGACGGCGCACGGTGTTGGTCGTGATGGACAACCGATTCATGATGGGCAGCATGGGCATGGCGGTGGGAGAAAAAGTCACCCGCGCCTTTGAATATGCCACGAAGAAAAAACTGCCGGTCATCGTGTTCTCCACTTCGGGCGGCGCTCGGATGCAAGAAGGCATGATGTCCCTGCTGCAGATGGCGAAGACCTCCGCGGCGGTGGCCAAACACGATGAAGCGGGGCTGCTGTACGTATCGGTTATGACCCACCCGACTACCGGCGGCGTTACGGCAAGCTTTGCGATGCTGGGAGATATCCAGCTGGCGGAGCCGGATGCCTGATCGGTTTTGCGGGTCCCCGGGTCATCGAGCAGACCATCGGGGAAAAGCTTCCAAAGGGCTTTCAGCGGGCTCAGTTCCAGTACGACCACGGATTCCTGGATCGAATCGTGGATCGCCGCGAAATGCGGGATACCCTGGGACGAATTCTGGAGCTGCACGCGTAGGTGATTGAAGGAGCAGCAATGATGATGAAGATAACGGAACGGCGGCCGGCGGACCGGGTGCGGATTGCCCGGATGGAATCCCGGCCGACCACGAAAGAATATATAGAAGCGATGATTGAGGATTTTCTTCCCTTGGGCGGAGATCGGGCCTACTCGGAGGATGAGGCGATTATCGGAGGCATCGGAAGCTTTCACGGAATTCCGGTGACGGTAATCGGCCACCAGAAGGGCCGTTCCCTGGAGGAAAACCTGAAAAGAAGATTCGGCATGCCCAACCCGGACGGGTACCGGAAGGCCCTTCGCCTGATGAAGCAGGCGGAGAAATTCCACCGGCCGATTATCACCTTTGTGGATACCCCGGGGGCATATCCGGGAAAGGAAGCGGAGGAGCGAGGTCAGGGCAGCGCCATAGCGGAATGCCTGAAGACCTTGTCCCGGGTGTCTGTGCCGGTGATTTCTGTTTTTATCGGCGAAGGCGGAAGCGGCGGCGCGCTGGCCATCGGTATCTGCGATCGGATGATCATGCTGGAGAACGCCATCTATTCCATCCTGTCGCCGGAGGGTTTTGCCAGTATCCTGTGGAAGGACGGAACCCGGTGGGAGGAGGCCAGCGAAGTGATGCGGCTCACCGCACCGGATCTGAAGAAGATGAACGTGTGCGACGTCATCGTGCCGGAACCGGGAGAGGGAGCGCATGAGCAGCGGCCCTTCGTTTTCGCAGAAGTGGAGAAGAAAGTGGCGCAGGCGCTGACGGAGCTTCAGCGGATTCGCCGAAAGGATATTGCGGAGCTTCGGTATCGGAGACTCCGGAACGTGGGACGGGAGCTCCTTCGGGAGAATCCGTGGGATTCAGGAGAAGAACAGGAGTAATTATGGCAGGAATGAAAATCCTCGGATGGGGCAGTGCCCACGGAGACCGATGCGTTTCCAACGAGGACATGAAACAGTATGTGGATACCAGCGATGAGTGGATTCGAAGCAAGACGGGAATCGGCCAGCGGTATTTTGCAGAGAATAAAAGCAATTTGGATATGGCGGCAGAGGCCGGAGCGAAAGCAGTGGCCCATCTGACACCGGAAGAGAAGTCGGAAATCGACGGACTGGTCGTGGCTACTTTTACGCCGGATATGGCGACACCGTCCATGGCGGCGGAAGTGGCGGGTCGGCTGGGCATTTCCGGAAAGGTGATGACCCTGGACGTGAACAGCGCCTGCTCCGGATTCGTGTACGGACTGGTGCTGGCCAACGCGCTGATGAGCAGCGGCTTCGGCGGATTTTGCTGATTGGAAGCGAGAAAATCAGTCCCATGATGGACATGGAGGACCGGAGAACCTGCGTCCTCTTCGGCGATGCGGCGGGAGCTGTGGTACTGGAAGCGGATCCGGACGGGGAGTTTGAACATCTGGAGGGAACGGAACCCAACCACGATATCCTGTGGTGCGACCGATTCGATCCCAATATCCGGATGGCGGGACAGGAAGTGTATCGTTTTGCGGTATCGGCGGTGCCGGAGTGCGGAGAAGAGCTTCTGCGCCGGGCGGGCAGAACCGTCGAGGATGTGGATCGGTATATCTTCCATCAAGCCAACATGCGGATCATTCGAAGTGCCGTTCGGAAGATGGGCATTTCGGAGGAGAAGTGTTTCCTGAACGTGGAGCAGTACGGAAATACCTCCGCGGCCAGCGTAGCGGTGGCATTGGCGGAATGCCTGGAAAGAAAAGAAATCAAGCGGGGAGACCGTATGATGGCAGTGGCTTTGGGGCCGGACTGACTTACGGCGGTGTTCTCATGACAATCTAAAGGGACAGGAGAGAATATGAAACTGAATCAGATTTTGGGAACGCAATTCCCGATTATGCAGGGCGGTATGGCTCAGGTGGCAACCGGTGCGTTCGCGGCGGCGGTATCCAATGCGGGTGCGCTGGGAATCATCGGCACCGGCGCCATGAACGGCGAGATGATGCGAAAGGAAATCGAAACCGCGAAATCCCTGACGGACAAGCCTTCGGTGTGAACCTCATGATGATGAATCCGGACGTGGAAGAGATGGCGCAGATCATTGCGGAAGAGAAGCCGTCCGTTGTCACCACCGGGGCGGGAAATCCGGGCAAATATGTGAAGATGTGGAAGGAACAGGGCATCAAGGTGATTCCGGTGGTTTCCTCCGTAGCCTGGCAAAGAGATTGGAGCGGGAAGGCGTGGATGCCATCATCGCGGAAGGAACGGAAAGCGGCGGCCATATCGGAGAGCTCACCACCATGGTGCTGCTGCCTCAGGTGGCGGATGCGGTTTCCGTACCGGTGATCGGTGCCGGCGGAATCGCTTCCGGAAGACAGATGAAGCGGCGGAAATCCTGGGTGCAGTGGGCGTTCAGATTGGTACGGTGCTTCTGGGAAGCGAAGAGTGTCCAATCCATGCGAACTACAAAAATGCTCTGATTAAGGCAAAGGACCGCGCCACCGTGGTGACCGGCCGAAGCGTAGGTGTTCCGGTGCGGGTACTGAAAAACGGCATGACCCGAGACTATTTGGAGCTGGAGCAGAGCGGTGCCGAGAAGATGGAGCTGGAGAAGTTCACATTGGGTGCCTTCGGAGAGCGGTACACGAGGGTGACGTGGACCGGGGATCGCTGATGGCGGGACAGGACGCTTCCTACATCAAGGAAATCCGTCCCCTGCGCGTGATTCTGGAAGAGATGATGAAGGAATACGAGAGCCTGTAGAGATTGCAGATGGATAGAATAGAGGAATGAATATGTACAAAAAATGGCAGGTGCCGATCATTCAAGGAGGCATGGGTGTTGGAATCTCCATGGGCTCCTTGGCGGGAGCGTTGCCCGGGAAGGAGGCATGGGGGTCATCTCCACGGCGGTCATCGGTTTTCGGGAAGAAGACGCCTGGACCCATCCGGTGGAAGCGGGCATTCGCGCTTTGAAAGAGGAAATTCGAAAAGCCCGGGAAATCTCGGAAGGAAAGGGTGGCATCGCAATCAACGCCATGGTGGTTACCACGGAATACAAAGAGCTGGTGAACGCGGCCATCGAGGCCGGCGTGGATGCGGTTATCTCCGGCGCGGGGCTGCCCCTGGAGCTTCCGGAAATTGCGGGAGACCGGGATGTGATGCTGGCGCCGGTGGTATCCAGCGGCCGGGCGGCGCGCTTGATCGGCCGGGCGTGGAAGAGACACGGCCGGAAACCGGATTTTATCGTGGTGGAAGGTTCCGATGCCGGCGGTCACTTAGGATTCTCCGAGGACGATCTGCTGGCTCACGAGACACAGTCGCTGGAAGACATCGTGAAGGACGTGGCAGCGTTGGATCCGGAAATTCCGGTGTTCGCCGCCGGCAGCGTCTTCGATGCCAAAGACATTCGCCGAATGACCGCCGCCGGAGCGGAGGGCGTGCAGATTGCCACCCGGTTCATCGCTACGGAAGAATGCGATGCCTCCCCGGAATTCAAAAAAGTGATTCTGGATGCGCAGGAGAAGGACCTCCGTATCATCCAGAGTCCGGTAGGACTTCCGGGAAGAGCGGTGGATTCCCCGCTGCTGCAGCGGGTGGACCGGGAAGGCCGCATCGCGCCGAAGCGGTGTCGGAATTGCATTCAGAGCTGCGACCCGAGCAGCACCAAGTACTGCATCAGTCAGGCGCTGATTCAGGCATTCCATGGCAATTGGGAGGAAGGGCTTTTCTTCTCCGGGGCCAACGTGGGCCGAATCAATGGAATGACAACGGTAAAGAACTAATGGATGAATTGAAGCAGGGCTTCTGCCCGGAATAGGGGCGGATTCCTGCAAAGGAGTAAAGCATGAAAACAGCAGTTTTGTTCGCCGGTCAGGGCAGCCAGACCGTGGGAATGGGAAAAGACCTTTATGACAATTACGAAGAGTTTCGCCGGGTGTTCGACCTGCTGACTCCGGAGGAGCAGCAGATTGCGTGGAACGGACCGGAGGAGCAGCTCAGCGACACGGCCTACACTCAGCCGATTCTCTTGGCATTCGGTGCAGGCGTCTATGAGATTCTTCACAAGGACGGCTGGACACCGGATCTGGGCGCCGGACTGAGCCTGGGAGAATACACTGCGCTGACGGCGGCACAGGTGCTGACCCCGAGGACGGGGTGGAGCTGGTTCGTTTTCGGGCCGAAGAGATGAAGAAAGCCGCGGCCGGTATCCGGCCGGAAATGGTGGCCATCATGGGACTGGATGCAGATCGGGTAAAAGAATGCTGTCTCCGAGCCGGGGAATCCGAAGGGTTTCCGGCGTGGCGGAGATTACCAACTGAACTGCCCGGGTCAGATTATCGTTTCCGGTGAAGCCGGAGCGGTGCAGCGGGCGGCGGAACTGGCGCAGGAAATGGGCGCTCGGCGCTGCATGAAACTGAACGTAAGCGGTCCTTTCCACACTTCTTATATGAAGCCGGCGGGGGACGCTCTCCGGGAGCGATTCGGACACGTGGACTGGAACGAACCTGTTTTTACCCTGATGTACAACTTTATCGGGGATGAGAAATCGGAAGGGGACGCGATCCCGGAAATTTTGGTGAACCAGGTATCCTACGGCGTGAAGATGGAACCATCATTCGAAATATGCTGGCGGCCGGTGTGGAACGAATTATTGAGATTGGGCCGGGCAGCACCCTGGCGGGATTCGTTCGGAAGATTGACCGGAAGGCGGAGTGCATCAGCATCAGCTCCTGCGAGGATGTGGAGAAGGTGCGGGCGCTGCTGAAGGAAGAGGCGTAGTGATGCGGCGGAAGTGCCGATAAAGGAGAGATTATGAAGCAGACAGCGATAGTCACCGGAGGCAGCCGGGGCATTGGAAGAGCCGTGGCGGTGCGCCTGGCGAAGGATGGAATGAACCTGGTGATCAACTACCGAGGGAACAGCGCAGCGGCGGAAGAGACGGAGCGGCTCTGCCGAGAGCTGGGAGCGGAGGTACTCCTGGTGCAGGGCGATGTGTCCCGCGCAGAGGATTGTGAGAAGCTGGCGGCGCAGGCCAAAGAAGCGTTCGGCCGGGTGGACGTGCTGGTGAACAATGCGGGAATCACCCGAGACGGGCTGTTGGCACGCATGACGGAAGAGGATTTTCGGGCGGTGCTGGATGTGAATCTGGTGGGTCCGTGGAATATGATGAAGGCCGTGAACCGCATCATGATGAAGCAGCGGTACGGCCGAATCGTGAACCTGTCCTCCGTAACGGCTGATGGGCAATATGGGACAGACGAATTATGCGGCGGCCAAAGCTGGAATCCTGGGCATGACGAAATCCTACGCTCGGGAAGTGGCCAGCCGGGGAATCACGGTGAACGCCGTGGCACCGGGTTTTATCGATACGGATATGACGGAGGCGATGCCGGAAGGCGCCAAGGATAAAATCGTCACCGGAATACCAATGGGGCGCACCGGAAAGCCGGAAGACGTGGCGGAAGCAGTGGCTTTCCTGGCGAGCGAACAGGCCGGATACATTACGGGCGAGGTCCTGCGGGTAGACGGCGGAATGGCGATGTAGAGGCAGAGATAAGGAGAGAACAGGATGAAAAGAAGAGTTGTGATTACCGGAATGGGTGCCATTACACCGGTGGGACTTTCCGCAAAGGAGACCTGGACGAACGTTCGGAACGGCGTGGTGGGAATCGCCCCGATTGAGACGCTGGACACCGAAGAGCGGCAGGTAAAAGTAGCCGGCGAGGTCAAGGGCTTCGATCCGACGGAAATCATGGACAAAATGGAAGCCAGACGGAGTGCTCGTTTTACCCAGTTCGCCATCAAGGCGGCGCTGGAGGCTTTTGAGCAGAGCGGTCTGGACATGGCGCAGGAGAATGCCCTTCGCTTCGGTGTAAATATCGGAAGCGGAATCGGTTCCCTGCAGACCATTGAGCAAGAATACCGGAAAGGACAGAAGCGGGGCTTCGACCGAATCTCTCCGCTGTTCGTGCCGATGGCCATCGTGAACATGGCGGCGGGTTCCGTTGCCATCCGCTTGGGATTCAAGGGAAGCTGCACCTGCTGCGTGACGGCTTGCGCATCGGGCACCAACTCCATTGGCGAGGCCTTCCATGCCATCCGGGACGGATACTTTGATGTTATGGCCGCCGGCGGTTCGGAAGCCTGCATCAGCGACCTGGGGCTGGGCGGTTTCACCTCTATGAAGGCACTGACCACGGCGGAGGACCCGCTGCGGGCGTCCATTCCTTTTGACCGGGAAAGAGGCGGCTTTGTCTTGGGCGAAGGTGCCGGCGTGCTGATTCTGGAAGAGTACGAGCATGCAGTGGCAAGAGGGGCGGAAATCCTGGGAGAAATCGCGGGATACGGCGCCACCTGTGATGCTCACCACATGACCGCTCCGCTGGAAGACGGAAGCGGTGCGGCTGCCTGCATGACGATGGCGATGGAAGACGGAAATGTGCGCCCGGAGGAAGTGGGATACATCAACGCCCACGGAACCGGAACGCCGCTGAACGACCGATGCGAAACCGCTGCGGTAAAGCTGGCCTTCGGAGAGTCCGCATCCAACGTGGTGATGTCCTCCACCAAGTCCATGACCGGCCATCTGCTGGGCGGCAGCGGCGGCGTGGAAGCGGTGATTACCGCCAGCATGCTGTGGGATCAGTTTGCACCGCCAACGGCAGGCTATCAGGTGCCGGATGAAAATTGCGACCTGGACATCTGTCCGAACGAGGGGAAAGCGGTGGAGACGCAGTACGCGCTGTCCAATTCTCTGGGCTTCGGCGGACACAACGCCACCCTGCTGTTCCGGAGAGTGTAATCATAGAATCAAAGGATAAATGGAGAAAAAATGGAACTGAATTTTGAACAGATTAGAGAGATACTTCCCCATCGCAGCCCGTTCTTGTTGATTGACCGGGTAACCGATCTGGTGCCCGGCGAATCGGCGGAGGCGGTAAAATGCGTCAGCGGCAACGAACCTTTCTTTCAGGACATTTCCCGGAAAAGGCCGTGATGCCGGGGGTGTTGATCCTGGAAGCGCTGGCGCAGACCGGTGCGGTGGCAATTTTGTCCCTTCCGGAAAACGAAGGGAACTGGCCTTTTTCGGCGGCGTAAAGAACTGCCGCTTCCGGAGACAGGTGGTTCCCGGAGACGTACTGAATCTACGGTGCTACCTGACCCGCATGAGAGGCAGCGTTGGTTTTGGGGAAGTGGAGGCCACGGTGGACGGCGAGACGGCCGTTACCGGTGAGATTTCTTTCGCAATCGGCGAGGTGTAAGCTATACTGAATCCGTTTTTTCTGATATAATCACGGATGAGGTGAAACAAAATGCTGGAACGAAATTTTCAAAGGGTCTATAACCGATTCAAATTATCATTATTACGCCCGGATTTTAAAGAGGATCCGGGAACGGGGGAAAGGACGTTACCCGTA
>ENA-OQEB01000962-OQEB01000962.1-human-gut-metagenome-genome-assembly--contig:-NODE-962-length-11178-cov-2.134558_pt1 | contig 11178 bp, 18 predicted proteins | sample MGYA00242787_ERZ504619 | MGnify/ENA primary metagenome ERZ504619 (study PRJEB26092, sample SAMD00036317) | human gut metagenome | host: Homo sapiens | study: EMG produced TPA metagenomics assembly of... | reverse complement strand
ACCCTTTTTGGGCTACAAAATTACGCATATTTTCTGAAATAACCAAGAAAACTAACAAATTTAGCTTAAATATTTATGTTTTTTTCGATATTTCCTTTGATTTTTCAGGTTTTTGCCGTAACTTTGCACCCGATTTTGTGATAATAACAATAACATTCAAGATAAACAAGAAATGATTAATTCACAGGAAATTAAGATTGGAACCTGCATCCGCATGGATGGCAAGGTATGGGTTTGCATCGACTTTCAGCACAGAAAGCCAGGTAAAGGTAACACTGTTATGAACACCAAATTGAAGAATGTTGCCGACGGTCGTGTATTGGAGCGCACATTCCAGGTTGGTTTCAAATTGGAGGATGTTCGCGTAGAGCGCCGTCCTTATCAGTATCTTTACGAGGACGCTACTGGTTGCATCTTCATGAACCAAGAGACTTTCGAGCAGGTGCCTATCGCTAAGGAGAACGTTACTGGTGGTCAGTACATGAAGGAGGGTGACGTAGTAGAGGTTGTTACTGATACAACTGATGGTACTATCCTCTTGGCCGAGATGCCAGTGAAGACTACTTTGAAGATTACTCACTCTGAGCCAGGTGTAAAGGGTAATACTGCTACCAACGCTACAAAGCCTGCTACATTGGAGACTGGTGCTGAGGTTCGTGTACCTTTGTTCGTTAACGAGGGCGAGACTATCCAGATCGACACTCGTGACGGTAGCTACCTCGGTCGTGTAAGCGAGTAATCCGCTAGCCGACACAGCGAGTAAGCACAGATTTATTTACTATCCAAATACGTAATAATGAAGTATTCCATCATTGTTCCTGTTTTCAATCGTCCTGACGAAGTGGACGAACTGTTAGAGAGTCTCACCCATCAATCGGAGACTAGCTTCGAGGTGGTCATCGTGGAGGATGGTTCGCAGAACCCTTGCAAGGAGGTATGCGAGCGATACAAGGACAAGATGGATATACATTATTACTATAAGGAGAACTCTGGTCCAGGTCAGAGTCGCAACTACGGTGCCGAGCGCGCCCAGGGCGAGTATCTCTTGATACTTGACAGCGACGTGGTCTTGCCAGAGAGCTATCTGAAGGCTGTAAGTGATGAGTTGAGCCGCGAACCTGCCGATGCATTCGGCGGTCCCGACAAGGCACACTCATCATTTACAGACACTCAGAAAGCGATTTCTTATTCCATGACTTCTTTCTTCACCACCGGCGGTATCCGAGGCGGAAAGAAGAAGATGGATAAGTTCTATCCTCGTTCGTTCAACATGGGCATCCGCAAGGACGTGTATCTCAAGTTGAATGGTTTTTCTAATATGCGTTTTGGTGAGGACATCGACTTCTCTATCCGTATCTTCAAGCAGGCTGCCATTGCCGCTTGTTCCCGGAGGCATGGGTATGGCACAAGCGCCGCACCGACTTCCGCAAGTTCTGGCGACAGGTCTACAACAGTGGCATCGCCCGTATCAATCTCTACAAGAAATATCCAGAGAGCCTCAAGCTCGTGCATCTCCTGCCGATGGTATTCACCGTGGGAGTGATAGGCACGCTCCTGCTGCTCTTCTTCGGATTCTTGCCTTACATGCTCGGTACCGTGCATGTATTCCCCGCCCTTGGCAATGCGATGGCAGCATTGGGCTGCATCGGCTTGTTCTTCATCCTGCTCTATACGGTGGCACTCTTCATCGACAGCACCCAGCAGAACAAGAGCGTGAAGATAGGATTGCTGAGCATTCGCGCCGCCTTCACCCAGCTGATGGGATATGGCTGCGGATTTCTCTCGGCATGGTGGAAGAGATGTGTTTGCGGCAAGAGCGAATTCAGCGCATATAGCAAAACATTCTATAAATAACCCGATACAACCCCTAAACTCCTAAGCTTATGGGAGACAAACTATCCATCTCACAGTGGGCGGAAGAAGACAAGCCCCGAGAGAAACTCGAACGTCTGGGAGCCTCAGCATTGAGCAATGCCGAGCTGCTAGCCATCCTCATTGGTTCCGGATCACAAGACGAGAGTGCCGTAGACCTCATGAAGCATATCATGAAGGACTGCGACAACAACCTAAATGCGCTCGGCAAAATGAGCATCAAAGAACTAACCCGATACAAAGGCATGGGTCCCGCCAAGGCCATCACCCTGCTAGCCGCTTGCGAACTGGGCAAGCGCAGAGCCAGCGAGAAGATGGGATTGCGTCCCGACCTAGGTTCCTCCATCGCCATCTACAATTACATGCTGCCCAAGATGCAAGACCTCGACCGCGAGGAGGCATGGCTATTGATGATGAACCAAAACTTCAAGCTCATCAAGGCTACCCGCATGTCTACAGGTGGCATCACTGAGACAGCCGTTGACGTGCGCAGCATCATGAAGGAAGCGGTGCTCAACAATGCCACCATCATCGCCATTTGCCACAATCACCCTAGCCATAGCCCGCAGCCAAGCAAGAACGACGACCTGCTGACCCAGAAGATAGCCAAGCTTGCGAAATCATGCGTATCTTCTTCATGGACCACGTCATCGTAAGCGATGGTTCCTTCTATTCTTATCACGACAAGGGGAAATTATAGTCCAAATAAGGGAGAATACGGCATCTGAAAGAAAAAAAGTTGGCTCGTTATTTTGTATTCTCTCCAATTATCACTATCTTTGCATACAAAAACAATAAGAATTATGACACAAGAAGAAAAGACAAAGATAGAAGAAAAGATCGTAGATGTGCTCAAGACCGTTTACGACCCAGAGATTCCTGTCAACATCTGGGACCTCGGCATGATATATAAGATTGACGTGAAGGAAGATGGCAATGTTGATCTCGACATGACCTTCACGGCTCCATCATGCCCTGCCGCCGACTTCATCCTCGAAGATGTTCGTACCAAGGTGGATAGCGTGGAAGGCATTAAGTCTGCCAACGTCAACCTTGTGTTCGAACCTGCATGGGACCAGAGCATGATGAGCGAGGAAGCTCGCGTAGAGTTGGGCTTCGAGTAAATATCGAAGCCAATTCTAACGAGAATAACGAGGCTCTCGAAGCCTTATCTTTTAACTTTTAAACGTAACGCTTATGAAAAATGTATATTTCCTCTCTGATGCGCACCTTGGCTCATTAGCCATTCCGCATGCCCGTATGCAAGAGCGCAGATTGGTTCGTTTCCTCGACAGCATCAAGACCAAGCTGCCGCCATCTACCTCTTGGGCGACATGTTCGACTTTTGGAACGAATATAAATATGTGGTACCAAAGGGCTATACCGATTCCTGGGCAAGCTATCCGAGTTGACCGACATGGGTGTGGAAGTACATTTCTTCACTGGCAACCACGACCTCTGGACCTACGGCTACTTGGAGGAAGAGTGCGGCGTTATCGTGCATCACAAGCCACAAACCGTGGAGATATACGACAAGGTATTCTTCCTGGCGCATGGCGATGGACTGGGCGACCCTGACAAGAAGTTTAAGTTCTTGAAGGCGATGTTCCACGACCGCACTTGCCAGCGCTCCTCAATTTCATCCATCCCCGCTGGGGCATGGCATTGGGATTGAATTGGGCGAAGCACAGTCGATTGAAACGTGCTGATGGCAAGGAAGAGCCATACATGGGCGAGAAGAAAGAATTCCTGGTTCGCTTTGCCAAGCAATACATGCAGAGCCACAAGGACATCGACTACTTCATGTTCGGACACCGCCACATAGAATTGGATTTGATGTTGAGCAAGAAAACCCGCCTCATGATTCTCGGCGACTGGATATGGCAGTTCACCTATGCCGTATTCGATGGCGAGCACATGTTTATGGAAGAATACGTAGAAGGCGAAAGCAACCATAATATCTTCAAGCAAGAAATGCTGGGAGGGCAGGTTTGTTACCTGCCTCCCAGCATTTCTTACTATAATACATATAATATAAGATGTATTCGCTTACCCTAAAAAGAGTAGCAGAAAGCAGGAGATTTTTCCGTTCAAAAGCTTTGAACGGACATTCAAAGCCTTTGGATGCACATTCAAAGCTTTTGAACGCACGTACAAAGCCTTCGAACAGAAAATAATATTAGGACTAATATTTTATGTATGTCTATCTTTGTATTCTTCCACCCGAAGAAGTCATGTTATTGATGATTTCTTCTTCTGATACCAAGTTCTGGTCGCCTGGTACTGTATTCTTGATGGCACTTGCCGAAAGCGAGAAGTCGAGGCAATACTGGTTGTCATTACCCCACTCCTGGTGAGCGTGGATATAAGCAGCTACGAAAGCATCGCCTACGCCCATCGGATCGACGATAGGCTGTATGTCGTATATTCTAGTAGTATATAGTTTATCCTCCACGGCATCATAGAGCAGACCGCTCAGGGTGTGATGACTGCTGGCAATCTGATTTCGCACCGCCATCACCATCTTCTTGCACTTAGGGAAAAGCTTGTGCATCTTGCGGAAGTAAGCCAAGTAAGCATTCTCATCTATCTCATAGTTCTCATCCAAAGCCTCGAAAGGAATGTGAGCCACGCCACTCGCTACCTCCCACTCATTCTGGTCGCCAAAGATGATGTCGCTGTATTGCATCATCTGGAAGAGAACATCATGAGCTCCAAGCCATAGCCCCAAAGATTCTTGCGATAGTTGATGTCGCAAGCGATGGTGAGCCCTTTATCCACAGCTATCTTGATGGCATCCATGGTAGATTCCATCGCATCACGCTGATAGCACAAGTGATGCCTGAGCAATGGAATACGGAGGCATCCTCCAACACCTTGTCCCACTTCACCATGCCTCGCTTCAAAGTATAGAAAGAGGAATTCTTGCGGTCATAGACCACACGGGAGTTGCGCATAGCCACCGCTTCCTCGAAATAATAAGTGCCCAGCGATCGCCGCCACGCACCACATGCTTCACATTCAGACCGAACTCTCGCAGATGCATCAAGCTGCCTCGCCTATCTCACCGTAAGGCACTCGGGTAACATACTCCACGTTATCGCCCAAGTAAGCCAAAGAGATAGCGGCATTTGCCTCACTGCCTCCATAATTGCCATTCATGCGATGACCTTGGAATAAACGTTGATAACCAGGCTTAGAGATTCTAAGCAATATTTCTCCGAAAGTTACAATCTTTGTGTTCATAATAATTGAATATTGATATGAAAGAAATAAGGTGAAGACCTTTCATCGCATCTGTGCGAGAGAAGAGCTCTTCACCTTATTATATTTATATATAAGACTGATTACTTCTTAGCAACCAAGTCCATTGTATCGCGAGCGATAACAATCTCCTCATCAGTAGGAACTACCACTACCTTCACCCTTGCTGTCGTCGGTAGAGATGATAGCCTCATCGCCGTGAATCTTGTCGTTAAATTCCTTGTTGATCTTGATGCCAAGATACTCAAGGTTCTTGCAAGCTTCCTCACGGAGGTCGGTCTGGTTCTCACCAACACCTGCTGTGAAGACGATAGCGTCAACGCCACCCATAGCAGCAGTGTAAGCACCGATGTACTTCTTGATGCGATACTCATACATGCGGAGAGCCAAAAGCGCCTTTTCGTTACCCTCGTTAGCAGCCTTCTCGATGTCGCGCATATCTGAAGAGATGCCTGTGATACCGAGCACACCGCTCTTCTTGTTCAAGAAGTCAGCCATCTCCTGAGGCTTCATGTTCAACTTCTCCATCAAGTATGTAACGGCAGAAGCATCGATGTCACCGCAACGAGAACCCATCATCAAGCCTGCCAATGGAGTCAAGCCCATAGAGGTATCGAGCACCTTGCCATTCAATACTGCAGCTACAGAGCCACCGTTACCGATGTGGCAAGTGATGATCTTAGAGTTGTTCTGGTCGAGACCGAGAATCTCACATACACGCTTAGAAACGTAGCGGTGAGATGTTCCGTGGAAACCATAACGACGTACGTGATACTTCTCGTACAACTCGTAAGGGATAGCATAGAGATAAGCGTAATCAGGCATTGTGCTGTGGAAAGCGTTGTCGAATACGCAAACCTGAGGAGTGCCAGGCATCAAAGAGTCAACGGCACGGATACCCTTCAAGTGACCAGCGTTGTGAACAGGAGCGAGGTCGCAAAGTTCCTCAATGCCATCCTCTACGCTCTTGTCAACGATGACACTCTCCTTGAACTTGTCGCCACCCTGCACTACACGGTGACCTACGCGTCGATTTCCTTCAAGTCCTTGATAGCACCAATTTCTGGGTCGAGCAAGCACTTGAACACGAAGTTAACACCTTCCTTGTGGTCAGGCATATCGTGCATAATCTGCTTCATTCTTCGCCATTAGGAACTTAACCTTGATGAATGCGTTATCAAGACCGATACGCTCTACACCACCCTGAGCCAATACTGACTCATCATCCATGTTATATAATTTGTACTTGATAGAAGAACTACCACAGTTCAGTACCAATACTTTCATTTTAATTGATAATTAAGAATTAATAATTAATAATTTATTCACCCTTCTTAGCGTCCTGTGCCTGGCAAGCTGTGATAGCTACCATGTAGTAGATGTCGTCAACAGAGCAACCACGAGAGAGGTCGTTTACTGGACGAGCGATACCCTGGAGAATAGGACCGATGGCGATAGCACCACCCAAGCGCTGAACGAGCTTGTAGCCGATGTTACCAACCTCAAGGTTAGGTACTACCAATACGTTAGCCTTACCTGCTACGTCAGAACCAGGAGCCTTCTTAGCTGCAACCTCAGGAACGAGGGCAGCATCAGCCTGAAGCTCACCATCGAGGTGAAGCTCTGGGAAGTTCTCCTTAGCAATCTTCACTGCGTCTGTTACCTTGTCGATGATATATACGCTCTTACCAGTAGCCTTGTCGATGGCATCCTTGGCACTACCCTTGGTAGAGAAGCTCAACAAAGCAACAGTTGGGTTCTCGATACCAGCTACAGCCTTGGCTGTGTGAGCAGTGGTATAAGCAATCTGAGCGAGCTGGTCGGCTGTAGGATTAGGAGTTACAGCAACGTCACCCATTACCACAACGCCATCCTTGCCATACTGCTTCTGGTTAGAGATCAAGAGCATAGCGCCACTTACGCAGCTAACGCCAGGAGCACATTGATAATCTGAAGAGCTGGACGGAGGGTATCACCTGTAGTGCTCAATGCACCAGAGATCTGACCATCAGCACCCTCAGTCTTGATAATCATGCAACCAAGGTAGAGGTTGTTCTTTGTTACGAGTTCACGAGCCTGCTCTACAGTCATGCCCTTCTTCTTGCGAAGTTCAGCGAGCTTCTCAGCATACTCCTCAGACTTAGGGTTGTTTTGTGGATCAACGATAGTAGCCTTGTCGATGTTGTTAAGACCCCACTGTGCAGCGAGATTCTTAATGTTGGCAGGGTTACCGATGAGGATGATGTCTGCGAGATCATCAGCCAAAACTTTATCGGCTGCTTTCAATGTACGCTCCTCTTCTGCTTCAGGGAGCACGATGCGCTGCTTGTCAGCTTTAGCGCGAGCTACGATTTGCTGTAATAAATCCATTTTTATTTCTATTTGTTTTTATATTTGTTTTATCTTTTGCTATATCGACTTTGCAAAAGTACACATTTTCTTTCAAATACACCTTATTATATTGTGTAAAAAAAGCTAAATCGCATGATATTCTTTTTCGTAAAGGTTTACGAGACGAAAAAGTGAAGAAGGAAGAGTAAATCTTCCCACTTCACTTATATCATTTCTTGTGTAAGTATGCTCTCCAATTCCTCAGCAGAGAGTCTTAACTTGAATTCTCCCTTGATGGCAACGCTGATCCTACCCGTCTCCTCTGATACGATGACAGCGATGGCATCACTGCTCTGCGAGATGCCAAGGCAGCACGGTGACGAAGTCCGAGTTCCTTTGGAATATCAAGGTTGTGACTCACCGGGAGGATGCAACCTGCCGACATGATGCGCTTGTTGCTGATGACCATGGCACCATCGTGAAGAGGCGAATTCTTGAAGAAGATGTTCTCTATCAACCGCTGGTTAATCTTGGCATCTATCTCCTCGCCCGTGTCCATGATGTCCTTCAGTGGCACACCACGCTCTATCACGATGAGGGCACCCACATATTTCTTAGCCATGCTCATACAAGCCATCACGATAGGCATGATGGTTTCCTTGTTAGCCTCCTTCCGGCTCTCCTTGCTACTATGGAAGAAGCGCACCAGGCGGCGCATGCCCTTCTGAGAACCTATCTCGTAGAGGAATCGGCGGATGTCTTCCTGGAAGATGACGATGAGGGCGATGACACCCACGCTGACCAACTTGTCGAGTATCGACCCCAACAAGCGCATCTCCAGCACCTGACTCACGAAGAGCCAGATGAGCACAAAGAGCATGATGCCCACGAAGATGTTCAGTGAGCGAGATTCCTTCATCAGTCGATATACATAGAATAGCAACGAGGCTACCAAGAGGATATCGATGATGTCTTTTATTCCAATTTCTATCATTTCTTTTATTGAGGGAATTACTTTTCCTTACTTGTCCTGCATGGCAGAGACGATATTGACTGCCTCAACAGCCTCCTTCACATCATGCACACGGAGGATGCTGGCCCCCTTCATCAAGGCGATGGTATCGAGCACTGTAGTGCCATTGAGCGATGTGGTAGCATCACCGCCGAGCAACTTATAGATCATGCTCTTGCGAGAGATTCCCACCAGTACCGGCAGCTCCATCACGTTCAGCTTCTCCATCTCATTGTATATCTCATAATTCTGAATGAGATTTTTACCGAAGCCGAAGCCTGGGTCCAAGATGATGTCCTTAGCTCCGAGGTCACGCAACTGCTGTACTTCCTTGGCAAAGCCTTCATCATCGTGGCAAGCGTAGCTGCACCGACATTAATATATAAGGTACCTTCAGCTCGCCTACCAGTCGGAACATCTCAGGATATTCCTCCTCACGCTGCTCCAAAGGCACATTGGCAATCCCCGTGATACCGCCTTCCGATACATCATTGATGATATCCGCTCCCCATTCCTCGATACACTTCCTTGCCAATGTAGGACGATAAGTATCTACAGAGATGGCAGCATCTGGCTGTTCACGGTGCACGATGTCGAGGGCGAACTTCAGTCTTCTGCCCTCCTCTTCCTCAGATACCTCATCGGCACCAGGACGTGTGGAGAAAGCACCCACATCAATGATGCTTCCGCCTTCTTCTATGATTTGGTTAGCCCTAGCGGCTATCTCTTCTTCTGTCTGCTTTCTACTGCCAGAGTAGAAACTATCGGGCGTTACGTTCAGGATGCCCATCACCTGAGGAGTACTCAAGTCCATCAAGTGTCCCTTTATATTTAATGAATATTCCATTTTAAGCTTTACAATTCCTTAAGCCACTTCTTTCCTGGTTTCGTATAAGTCCAAGCGAGGAAACAACCACCTATGATTATTCCCAAACCAAAGAAAAACAATAATCCATTATATACTTCCATATTCTAATATCTTAAAATTCGGTTAGCAATACTAGCAAATATTACTGTCATTACTATACCAAATATGATTACTACATAATTTTTCACTCCAAATTCTCCTTGAAGAATTGGAGCAATTCCACCAACCCCAGTTCCAGTAAACGTCAACTGAGATAAATTAAAGAAATAGCCTGCAAGCTTTTCTTTCCTCGTTTTTACTTTTTCTTTTTCGTCTCTGATGCCCATTCCGACCTCACTTTCCAAAGATTACTTGAATATTTTCTGCAAAAATAGAAAGAATATTCGAGAAAACTATCTTTTTTCCAAGAAAATGTTTGTTATTTCGTCATTTTGCAGTACTTTTGCCAAAAAATAGTGAATAAGACTATGGGAATTTCAGAACTCTATCAGATTTATCAACAGCACCCAGTGATTACCACTGACAGCCGCGACTGCCTCAGGGCAGCATCTTCCTGGCTTGAAGGTGCTTCTTTCGATGGCAACAAGTTTGCGACATGGCACTGGAGAAAGGTTGTGCCTATGTGATTGTAGATGAAAAAGAATATGCCAAGGAGGGCGATGAGCGATATATCCTCGTAGAGGATTGCCTCACCACCTTCAAGGAACTGGCTCGTGAGCATCGCCGCCACTTCAATATCCCAGTGGTAGGCATCACTGGCACCAACGGCAAGACCACTACCAAGGAATTGGTTTCTGCCGTATTGGGCGAGAAATACAACGTGATGTTCACCCAGGGCAACTTCAATAATGACGTGGGCGTGCCTAAGACGCTCTTCCGTCTGAGCAGTGAGCACGAGATTGCCGTCGTGGAGATGGGAGCCTCTCATCCTGGCGACATCGAGAAACTCGTTACCTACGTGGAGCCTACTTGCGGCATGATAACCAACGTAGGCAGAGCCACTTGCAGGGATTTGGCAGCTTTGAGGGCGTAAAGAAGACCAAGGGAGAGCTCTATGATTTCCTCTCAGCCACGATGCCCTTGTCTTCATCAATGCCGACAATGAGCACTTGATGCAAATGGCAGAGGAGCGCAACATCAACCGCCTCATCACTTACGGCAAGGACGAGGAGTGTGATGTCTGGGGCGAAGTTATCTCTTGCGCACCATTTCTCAAGTTCCGCTGGCGCACAGAGAGCTTCGACTGGCATGAGGTACAGACTCATCTTATCGGCTCTTACAACATCGACAACATGCTTGCCGCCATCACCATCGGTCTGCATTTCGACGTAAAGCCTCAGCAGATAGACCACGCCTTGGAAAGCTACATCCCTAGCAACAACCGTTCGCAGCTAGAGGAGACCCAGCACAACAAGTTGGTGGTAGATGCCTATAATGCCAATCCATCCAGCATGGCTGCTGCCATCGAGAACTTCCGCTTGATGGATGTGCCTAACAAGATGGCGATTCTCGGACAGATGGGCGAGCTCGGAGCCGTGAGCCACGAAGAGCATCAAAAGGTCGTTGACCAGTTGCAAGCAGCCGGTCTTGACAACGTATGGCTGGTAGGCGATGAGTTCAAAGATATTCCATGTAGCTACCGCAAGTTCCAGAATGTAGAGGAAGTGAAGGAAGCGCTCAAGGCGAACCAGCCTCACGACCATTACATCCTCATCAAAGGCAGCAACAGCGTGAAGCTCTTCCAGCTTCCGGAGTTTGTTATAAAAAAGAACTTTCAGAATGAATAAAAAAATATAAAAGCAAAAACTTGCGGATTCCGCAAGGCTTTTTA
>ENA-OQEB01000957-OQEB01000957.1-human-gut-metagenome-genome-assembly--contig:-NODE-957-length-11208-cov-7.339229_pt1 | contig 11208 bp, 14 predicted proteins | sample MGYA00242787_ERZ504619 | MGnify/ENA primary metagenome ERZ504619 (study PRJEB26092, sample SAMD00036317) | human gut metagenome | host: Homo sapiens | study: EMG produced TPA metagenomics assembly of... | reverse complement strand
GGCTGGCCAGTTCCAGCGACCGGCGCGGCATCGCCCACGGCCGTGTAGTCGCGCGCGGCAGCAGGTCATCGCCCTCGGCGTCGGCGCTGTACCACACGACCGGACAGCCCGAAAGACGCGCCAGCTGCGTTGCCATGGCATGAACGATCTGCTGCTCGTCGGCGCACCGCTGCAGCATGCGGTTGGTCTCGAGCACCATATGCGTGCGGCGGTCGCTGGCGGCAGCCTGTGCCAAGGCGCGGCGCAGGGCCAACGCAATCGAGCTCGACACAAGCGAGACCACGAACATGATGAAGAACATGCCGGGATAGCCGCGGTCGAGAAGCGACAGCGAGTAGCGCGGGTCGACAAACAAGAAGTTGTAGAGCGCCACGGCGGCAGCCGAGCTCAGCAAGCAATACAGGCGACTCCAGGTAAAGAATGCGCACAGCTGAACGGCGAACACATAGACGATCATGATGCTCGGCGCGAGACCCGGATGGTCGAGCAGCGCGCCCACAATCGTCGCCGCGACCAGCAGTCCCACCGATACGCAGGCGTCATACAGAGGAGTGCGGCGCGCCAGCGTTGTGCGCCGCCACCAAAAGTTATCGGCAATATCGCCGTCCGTACGGACGTCCATCAGCGCCCCGCTCCTCTCTCAAAACAAAAACCACCACAAAGGGACAGGCACCTTTGTGGTGGTTTCCCTTGTGGTGGTTCCAAGTGTATAGCCTTTGCAGCCGGCGGTCGCTAGACAAACAGCACGTGCGCGAGCAGGGCACACACGCACACCGCTCCAAATACCAGTGCCACGATCGAAATTACGCGATCGGCCATATCCATGTTGGCACGGTTCGTCAAAAACCGATCTTCGGCGGCGTCGGCGCGTGCCTCACGTACCAGCTCGGCAACCACCTCGCGGCCATCAAGCATCTTTGCATCCATGTTTGCCTCCCCGGTCTCAATCTTGTCCATCGAAAACCAACTCCGTGCAACCCGTCGGCGCCTACGGCCGCTCGTTGGGGGCCAGGCGCTGCATCTTGTTCACGGCCTTGAACTTGGTGAACAGCGGCACGTACTCAAAGCTCACGTTGGAGTTCTCCAGGCCGTACCAGCGTGCAGGCGTGCCGGCGGCGCGGCGGATGATGTACTTGAGCGTGATGGCCGTACGCTCGCTCGGCTCCACATCGCTTTCGGGCGCCAGAAGCTTACGGATCAGGACGAACTTGAACGTACCGATGTTGCCGGATCCTTGTAGACCGAGTAGTCATGCGTCTGCGCCGGCAGCTCGCCGGTGGCAGCCAGGTCCTGAACGACCTGACGCAGATAGGCATTGACGCGCTGGTTGATCTTGTAGCCCAGGTACAGATGCACGCGGAACACGTAGTCGGTGCCGAACGTCTCGACCGAATAGGCAAAGGTATGCGGCTCGTCCATGGTCTCGACATTCACGAACCACCAGGCGCGAGCGCGCTTGGGATGCTTGTCCAAAATCGAGTAGACGATGTCGCGGTCGATGTAGTCGGTATGGGTGTCCTTGGTCAGGTACACGACGTTGTCGCTCATGCGCTCGTAACGGTCGTCGTCGCGCAGGCGCTTGAGCTGCGGCAGGTAGCTGCGCAGCGGCAGCAGCGTAAACTGGCGCTGCTCAACAGCCGTACCGTTGTACCAGCACACCATGATGCCCATGATGAGCGCGGCCATGAGGATGGTGAAGTAGCCGCCGTGGAAGAACTTGGTAAGTGAGCTCACGAAGAAGAAGCCTTCGAGCAAAAGGAAGAAGGCCGCGAAGATCCACGGAGCAACCTTGAGCTTGCGCTCCTCGTGCAGGTAGAAGAAGAGCAGCAGCGTGGTGCACATCATAGTCAGCGTAATGGCAAGGCCGTAGGCGGCTTCCATATGCGCCGAGTTCTGGAACAGCAGCACCACGATGACGCAGCCGACAAGCATGACGTTGTTGACCATGGGGATGTAGAGCTGGCCCTTGGTCTCGGCAGGGTAGAAGACCTGCATGTGCGGCATGAGGTCCAGACGGCTGGCCTCGGACACCAGCGAGAATGCGCCGGTGATGAGCGCCTGCGAGGCAATGATGGCCGCGACGGTGGAAAGGCCGACGGCAAACGGGCGCAGGCCCGGGGCGAGCATCTGGTAGAACGGGTTGAGGTCGGCAATGCCCATGAGCTCGGGGTTGGCAGCGTTGTTCATAAGCCAAGCGCCCTGGCCATATAGGAAAGCAGCAGGCAGCACTTAACGAACGGCCAGGTAGCGTAGATGTTGCCGCGGCGACGTGGCCCATGTCGGAGTAGAGCGCCTCGGCACCGGTGGTGGCGAGGAAGCAGCTGCCCAGAATCATGATGCCCGCGTGGTTGTTGGGGCTCAGCAAAAAGGCGATGCCGCGCACCGGTTGAGGCACAGCAGCACGGCGGGGTGCTGGAAGACAAAGAACAGACCCGTGCCGCCCAGGAACAGGAACCACAGCGTCATGATGGGGCCAAAGGCGTGACCGATCTTGGCCGTACCGATGCGCTGTACCAAGAAGAGCACGATGATGATGGCGAGCGTAATGGCGACGACGCGGCTTGGTCATCGCCCAGCACGGCATGGACCGCCGGGATGGTGCGCAGGCCCTCGATGGCCGTGGTAACGGTAACGGCCGGCGTGAGGATGCCGTCGGCGAGCAGCGCGGCGCCACCTAGCATGGCGGGATGATAAGCCACTTGCCACAGCGCTTGACCAGACTGTACAGGGCAAAGATACCGCCCTCGCCATGGTTATCGGCGCGCAGCGAGATGAGCACATACTTGATGGTGGTCAGCAACGTGACCGTCCACACGACAAGGGAGAGCGCGCCGAGCACGAACTCCTCCGTGACGCTTCCGATGCCGCCGTTGCCGGCAACGAGCGCCTTGGTTACATACATAGGCTGGTGCCGATATCGCCGTACACCACGCCCAGCGTGACGAGCATCGCCGAGATGCTCACAGGAATCGCAGCGTGCGAAGCTGCCTCCTTGGCCTTTTGTTCCATAAGCCGGTTTCCTCCCAACTTTAATGTTCGAAGGAATTATAGGTAATCGGCCCATGTTTGAATGGCACTGTTTTCCCAGCTAGATAAACATTTATACGGCCTTTAAGCCACCTCGGCGATATGGAATGTGACAAAGGGACTGTCTCTTTGTCGCATCCGTCATTTTCCGAGCCAATTTTTGAACCACCACTCCATGGAGCGGCTCATCTCGGCCATAAAGGGACTCGTGTGCTTGCGGGTATAGATGTCCACGACGCGCTCCCCCACCACGCGGGCATGCGGACGGAACATCGCGTCCATCTCGGCTACCTGCGCGTCCATAGTCGCAGCATCGGCGCGGCAGTAGCGCTCCTCGTGCACCAGGTTCACCACGGGATGCGCAATGGCCGGACGCTCCTTACGGGGCGTGCCGATGATGAGCATCGACAGCGGCATGGTATAGGGCGGCAAGTCCAGCAGCCCGGCAACTTCCTCGGCATTCTCGATAACATCGCCGATGTAGCAGCTCCCCAGCCCCAGGGCCTCGGCGGCGACCACGGCGTTTTGCGCGGCGATCACGGCGTCCTGGGCCGCGATGGCAAAGTCGCCCAAACCCGGCGCGCGGCGGGGCGCCTTACCCGTGCGCTCGACAAACTCGGGCTCAAAGCAGCCCACGTGCTCAAACAGATCGATCCACTTGGCATAATCGACCACAAATATTAGTGCCAGGCGTTGGCGATCATGGGCTGGTGGTCGCACAGGTCGGCCAGACGATCCAGCGTAGCCTGCTCGCGAATGCTCACGATGGAATACATCATCATGGCGCCTGCCGACGGCGCACGGCTCGCCGCATGCAGAATCGCCGCCCGCCGCTCGTCGGTCACCGCCACGGGACGATCGTCGTCATCACGCGCGAAGGCACGCGTGGAGGAACGGTGCTCCAACGTGTCCAGCACCGCATTGCCCGTGGTCTCGACCGGATAGCCACACGTATCCACAGCCTTGGTGCAAACCTGCTCGTTCATCGCCTCATCCTCGCTAATTCTTTAAGAAGCCTTTACGTTTCCGTGTAATTCCCGTCCATTATCGCGCAGGTCGCCACTACATTGAGCCACACCGCCGCACATGCGCGTTAATATGGCTGGTTGTTGTGCGCAGCCCGCAAATGCAGCGCATATTTAGGTAACAATCGGGTAAACCCCCGCTTTCGTAGGTTTTAAGTTTGTGAGGAGTCTCAGCATGTTCGCTGCCGCCATCTCGCTCGTCGGTCTTGCGGCGACCGTCTACCTTGTTTTGCGCGAGGCCAAGACCATTCGCGCTCAGTCGGGCACCGTTGCCAAAAGCGCTCTTGGTGGAGCGTCGCCTTCGGCCTGTTCCAGCTCTTTTTGACCATTTGGGGCGCCATTGGCCTCGTCGCCCAAAACGAGCCGCTCGCCTTTGTGATGCTCATCCTGACCAATGCCATCCTCACCGGCTGCGCTTGGGCCAGTATCGCCCGCGACCGCATCGCCCCGCGCGTCTTTGCGTTCGCCTCGGCCGATGCGCCACCCCCACCGGCAAGCTCGCTCGTTTGCGCGGCGCCTTTGTGGGCAAACCGCTCGTCGCCGCCGTCCTGTGCCTGCTGCTCGCCGGCGTCTTTGCGCTGCTGGGCATGGAGGTCTCGTCCAACCACGACTTTACCTGGGTCTACCCCCTGTGCATCCTGCTCGAGTGGGCCATCATCACCACGCTCATGGTCGGCCTGTTCTTCCTGTTCCAGCGCCACGGCGCAGCTCCCGCGGTCCTGGCCTTTGCCTCTTTGTCCTGGGCATTGCCGAGTTCTTCGTCATCACGTTTAAATCCATGCCCATCCAGCCGGGCGACCTTTCGGCCATCTCCACCGCCGCCGCGGTCGCCGGCACCGGCTACACCTTCTCCATCTCGCTGTTCTGCGTGCTGTCCATGGGCTTTACCGCCATCGCTATGCTGCTGTGCGAGTACGCCGGCCTGGTGGCACCGCACCGTCAGAAGGGCGCCGCCAACGCCAAGCGCATGCTGCTCACCAATCTGCTCGTCGCCGTGCTGTGCCTGGGCGGCGTGACCGCGCACGTCACGCTCATCGACTACTACAACACCCTCGGCATCACCGTCTATACCTGGCGCCCGCTCGAGAGCTACTGGCGCGAGGGCTACCTGCCCGCCTTTATTAGTGCAGCGCAGTCCATCAAGCCGCCCAAACCCGCCGACTACTCCGTCGACGATGCCAAGGCCACGCTCAAAAAGTACGCCAAGGCCTACGACAAGTCCGACGCAGCCAAGAGTGACGAGCGCACCGCCGCAAAGGAGCAGTTCGACAGCGAGAAGCCCACGGTCATCGCCATCATGAACGAGACCTTCTCGGATCTGTCGATCTATCAGAACATGCGCGCCGGCTACGAGGGCCCGCAGTACTTTAAGAGCCTGTCCAACTGCCTCAGCCGCGGCAAGCTCTACGTGAGCGCCTACGGCGGCGGCACCGCCAATACCGAGTTTGAGTTTATGACCGGCAACTCCATGGCCAACCTGCTCGGGCGTGTACCCCTACACCATCTACAACATGGAAACGACCGGGAACCTGGCAGAGCAGTTCAAATCGCTCGGCTATTCCACCACGGCTATGCACCCCAATCACGCAACCAACTGGAACCGCGAGAACGTCTACAAGGACTTTGGCTTTGACCAGTTCCTGTCCATCAACGATTTCCAGGGAGCCGACACCTTGCGCGGCATGGTGACCGACCAGGCTACCTACGACAAGATTCTTGAGCTGCTCGACCAGAACGCCGATCCGCAGTTTATCTTCGACGTGACCATGCAGAACCACTCGGGCTACGATACGGGTCTGCTGCCGGTCGATAAGCAGATGCACCTGAATATCGACACGACCGATCTGGACGCCAAGACCGTCGAGGACGGCACGCTATCCGATGTCGACGAGTATGTCTCGTGCATCGAGCAGTCCGACCAGGCGCTTCGCTACTTCCTAAACGCCCTGAGCAAGCTCGACCGTAAGGTAGTCGTGGTGTTCTGGGGCGACCACCAGCCGTTCTTCCCGTCCAAGTTCAATGACAAGTGGTTTACCGGCGAGGACGACGCTACGCATCAGGAGCGTCTGTGGCAGACCGACTACATCATCTGGGCCAACTACGACGTTGCCGGCTGCGACCAGACGAGCGAGGTCGACGACCTGTCCACCAACTACCTGTCCACGCAGCTTATGCAGCTGATCGGCGCACCGCTGACCGACTACCAGAAAGCGCACATGACGCTGCGCGAGTCGCTGCCCGCCATCAACTCGGTGGGCTACGAGGACGCCAGCCTGCGCTGGGCGCTTTCCTCCAACGTCACCGGTGACGATGCCGCCGCCGCAGCCGCCACCAAGGCGCGCGAAGATTACGCCAAGATGCAGTACTACGAGATGTTCCGCGACGGCAAGAACGTGTACACCGAGCACTTCCAGACCGAGGCCAACGAGACCGACCCCAACCTGGCGCCGGGTACGACCAAGATCAAGTAACGGGGTCGGGGGCCCGAATCGGCGGCAGGCGGAGGTACGGGAAAGGTCTGCTGCTCAAACAGTCCTGCGCAAGACGGGGGCCACATTAAGTGGCCCCCTTTGCGTGCGGAACTCGCGACAGACCTTTCCCGTACCTCCGCCTGCCGCCGCCCCTCACCCGTTGCGGTTGAGTGGCTGATGAGAGACTGCGCTCGCCCCATTGCAGATGCGTGGCCTGTCATGCGTATCGCGGAAACCGCGTCCCACTCTGAATGCATCCAGCAAACGCATGCGAGTGTGTCGTCCAGGACGGTCTCGTCATCGGGGTTATGGAAAATGTCACCCCAAATGCTTGCCACGGTTGCGCCCACGTGTGTCAAGAAAAAAGCCTCGGGGATTTCGAGGCTTTCACGTTTGTATTGTTTTGCACGAAGGACCGCGGACGGCGAAGCTACTCGCCCAGCACGGCCTTCTTTGCGGCTGTGGCCATGTTATCCAAATCTTCCTTGGTGGGATGGTCCTTTGCGGCAAACCAGTTGTCGAGCAGCATCTTATAGCGCGCGTTTTCGGGTTCTTGCTCAAGCATCGCCTCATAGCGCTGCTTGACCGCGGGGCCCATCTTGCCTGGCACATCGCCCAGCCCGCAAGCTCGGCATCCTCGGCCAAGTTAGACGATACGCGGTCGATAATCTGTCTGAAGTACTCCTCGCTCGCGCCAAAACCGCAGGTGCCAAACAAAAAGACGCGCTTGCCATGCAGGGCGGAAAGCAGCGCGGCAACCGAAGACGAGCAGGTGCCCTTGTCGCACCAAAAGCCAACGAGCACCGTGTCGGCCGCGCAGGCGCCCTGCGCCTCGAGCGCAACCTGATCTGCGTCCGCATCGTCGCTCAACGCCGCGGCATGGACAAACTCAACGCCCGCAGCCTGCAGAGCGCGCTTGATCGCGCCCGAAACCATCCTGGTATTACCGCTCTTGCTGTTAACCACCAAAGAGCACGTCATAGTCACGTTGCCTCGTTTCCCCCAAAACTAAAGCCACTAATGCAATTTATTAGATGAATATCTTAGTACTAACGTGACAGATGTAAACCACCGTCTGTCGATTGGCGACGCAGACGACATCTTTGGACAGATTTCGAACAGTATGTGCTTCGGATTGAAACCGCCGCAGAACGTTTCACGAATGGCCGAAAAACTGTTTCACAAAACGCCGTCAAATTGTTTCATATAATATCGTTAATTTGTTTCACGAAATACCGTCAAATTGTGTCATGGTTTTTCGTCAAAATGTTTTACGCGCTGGTAAGATGCTATAAAACAAAATGTTTCTTTGGATGGCGGGAAGTACGATGACTAGGTATATGAGTAGATGTATCGATCGCTCAATCGAACGCGATCTTGGCATTTTTGGTGCCGTGCTCATTCAGGGACCGAAGTGGTGCGGAAAGACGACTACGGCCCAGCGATTCGCTGAATCATCGCTGTCTCTCTCCGACCCTGCCGGAGACTTTGCCGCACTGCAGCTTGCCAGGATCGACCCAGCTCAAGCAATAGTCGGCGCAACGCCGAGACTCATCGATGAGTGGCAGGAAGAGCCAAAACTGTGGGACGCAATACGTTTCGAATGCGATCGTCGGACCGGTGAGCCAGGGCAGTTTTTGCTTACGGGGTCAGCAACACCAAACGACGCCGACCAACCGATGCACAGCGGCATCGGGCGCATATCACGCTTGCGCATGGAAACAATGACTCTGGCCGAACTCGGGGTTTCCTCAGGGGCGGTCTCGCTCGAATCGCTGCTTAACGGATGCCCCATCAAAGCGGCACTTGGATCCATCAACGGCATCGCCGATATCGCCGATTTGCTATGTCGTGGTGGTTGGCCTCAGGCGGTTGGCAAGACGACTGCCGATGCAATGCGCATATCCGCTGCCTACATCGACGGCGTTTGCGAATCGGATGTTTCGAGGGTTGACGGCGTGAAGCGTGACCCGGAGAAAGTCAGGGCTCTTCTGTCTTCGCTTGCACGCAACGAATCCACTCTTGCCGGCGAAAAGTCTCTTGAGAAAGACCTAGGCGGTGATGTATCGAGAAGTACGCTGCGGCGCTATACGGATGCCTTGCGCAGAATACACATCATCGATGATATCCCGGCTTGGCATCCGGCGCTCAGGTCTCCGGTAAAGCTGCGGCAAAGTGCGAAAAGACACCTCGCCGACCCTTCGCTTGCCGTCGCACTGCTCGGAGCAAATCCGGAGTCATTGGCATCCGACCCGAAGACGCTGGGACTGCTCTTCGAATCCCTCGTCCTGCACGACCTTAAGGTCTATGCAGCCGCAAATGACTCATCGGTGTCCCACTACCATGACGCCGACGATCTCGAGGTCGATGCCGTTATATGCAGGCGCGATGGAACTTGGATTGCCGTGGAAGTAAAGCTCGGAAGTCCGCAGATCCCCGAGGCATCTGCAAACCTGCTTCGACTCGAGCGCAAACTTGTCGAGCGTGGCGAGAGACCACCCGCGGCCAAGCTCATCGTCATCGGGTTCGGCATGCCAGCCCATACACGCCCGAGGCATTATCGTTGCCCCCGTTGACACACTCGCGCCCTAGCGCTGCATTACATGCCCCAAGGGCTTGCTCACTGGGCGAACTGGCTGCGGTAGAGTTCGGCGTAGAAGCCGCCTGCCGCCAGCAGCTCGTCGTGCGTGCCCCGCTCGATAATCTGGCCGTCGCGCATCACCAGAATGCAGTCGGCGTTGCGGATCGTGCTCAGGCGATGCGCCACCACAAAGCTTGTGCGGCCGGCCATAAGCTCGTCGAATGCCGCCTGCACCTGCAGCTCGGTGCGGGTATCGATGCTCGAGGTCGCCTCGTCCAGCAGCAGAATCGCCGGGTCGGTGAGCATGACGCGCGCGATGCACAGCAGCTGTTTTTGACCCTGGCTAAACGTGCCGCCGTCCTCGCCGATGACCGTATCGTAGCCGCCTGGCAGCTGCACGATAAACTTGTGTGCATGCGCGCGCTTGGCGGCCTCGATAACCTGCTCGCGCGTGACATCGGGGCAACCGTAAGCGATGTTTTCCGCCACCGTGCCCTCGAACAGCCACGTATCCTGCAGCACCATGCCAAAGGCGCGGCGCAGGCTTGCGCGCGTGTAGTCACGCGAAGACCTGCCATCGACCATGATGCGTCCGGCATCGATGTCGTAAAAGCGCAGCAGCAGGTTGATGAGCGTCGTCTTGCCGCAGCCCGTGGGGCCGACCAGGGCAAAGCGCATGCCGGGCTTAGCCTCGATGCAGATATCCTGCAGCAGTTTGCGGTCGGGCACGTAGCTAAAGTCCACGTGTTCAAAAGTCACCTCACCTGCGGGGCGGTAAGCTCTACAGCGTCCGACGCGTCGGGCTCCTGCTCGCGCGCATCGAGCAGCGCAAACATGCGGCGCGCCGAGGCGTACGCGGTCTGGACCTGCGTAATGACGTTGGTGACCTCGTTGAACGGCTTGGTGTACTGGTTGGCATAGGACAGGAAGATCTGCACGCCGCCCACCGTAAGCGCCGCGGGCACGCCCGTGATCACGCCCACGCAGCCGATCACAGCGACCACGGCATAGATGATGTTATTGATAAAGCGCGTACCGGGATTGGAAAGCGAGCCCATAAACTGCGCGCACTCGCCTGCCGTATAGAGCTCGGCGTTAAGGGCATCAAAGCGCAGCTGCGCATTGGGGCCATAGGCAAAGGCGTCGACAAGCTTCTGCTCGCCTACGTACTCTTCGATATGACCACCGAGCTGACCCTGAATGCGCTGCTGCGCCGTAAAGCTTTTGTTGGAGAGCTTGGCGATGGCGCCGGCTGCAAAAATGGAAAGCGGCGTGACGAGTACCACCACGAGCGTCATGGTCAGGTTAATGGAGAGCATAAACGCGAGCGTGCCAACGATGGTGATAACGCCGGTGAATAGCTGGGTAAAGCCCTGGAGCAGACCGTCGCCCACCTGTCGACGTCGTTGACCACGCGGCTCATAAGGTCGCCGTGGGCGTGGCTGTCGATAAAGCTGAGCGGCATGCGACTGAGCTTGTCGCTCGCCTCCACGCGCATGTCGCGCACCGTCTCGTAGGACAAGCGGTTGACGCAATAGCCCTGCAGCCACTGGAAGGCCGCTGCTCCCACCACGACGAGCGCGAGTTTGGTAACGAGCGGCAGCAGCGCATCGAAGTCCACCTGCCCGGCGGCGACGATAAGGTCGATGCCTTCGCCAATAAGGATGGGCGTATAGAGCTGCAAGATTACCGAAACGGCGGCACTCACAAACGACGCCGTAAACGAAAAACGGTGCGGACGAACGTAGCCCAGCAAGCGGCGGGTCACCGCACCCACGGGATAGCGCTCGGGATCGCCGGGCTGGCGCGGACCGTCGCCCAGGTCGTTGAGGTTATCGTTACCGGACACGTTGGCCGTCATCGTGGCGACCGAACCGGAGGAAGTGTACGGATTCATTTAGCATCCCTCCTTTGCGCAGACGGATGCGGGGGCGGTCGGAGCGGACGCGGGCGTCGTGCTCCCCTGCTGGCCCTCGAGCTCCTCGCGGCGCAGCTGCGACTGGCAAATCTCGCGATAGAGCTGGCAGGTCGCGTACAGCTCATCGTGCGTGCCAAGCCCGCAACCGAGCCGTGGTCGAGTACGCAGATCATGTCGCATCGCGCA
>ENA-OQEB01000956-OQEB01000956.1-human-gut-metagenome-genome-assembly--contig:-NODE-956-length-11209-cov-1.906425_pt1 | contig 11209 bp, 18 predicted proteins | sample MGYA00242787_ERZ504619 | MGnify/ENA primary metagenome ERZ504619 (study PRJEB26092, sample SAMD00036317) | human gut metagenome | host: Homo sapiens | study: EMG produced TPA metagenomics assembly of... | reverse complement strand
CGCCATCAGGCACAGGCAGTTGCCTGCATATTCAGCAGAACGCTTTCATTGCCTGCACCCAGCTGGAGACTGAAATTCGTCGCACTGCCGATACCGAGCAGCAGCGCAATGGCTGTGCAGGCAATCGAGAGAGGAAACGCAATGTTGGTGGCAGCATTGCCCAGCAGACCCACACCCTGCCCGATAAAGATCTGGTCAACAATGTTGTACAGCGACGTCACCAGCATCGAGATAATGCAGGGAATGGCAAAGCCGACAAGCAGCTTGCCTTCTTTTTCATATCCAAGCGGATTGGCAGCATCAGCCTGCGATGAAACTGTTTTTACGCTCATGCAGTTTTATCTCCTTTAATCCTGTTAATAATCGAAAATATAATAATAGTAACAAAATCCGGTAGGAAATGCAAGTCCGTTTGCCTTGAGGCGCTTGAGCTTGCCCTACATGAGCCGGAGACCGTGACACAAACAAAACCGGGGCGAACTTTTCGTTCGCCCCGGCAGTACCTAAATGATTGGAGTCATAGCCTCATAACCTTTATTCGTTATTTTTCGGAGTTGGTTCCTATTTTCATGGGAAATCATTCCCTTTGCAGAATTTCAGGCTTTGAGATTGAGGATCAACCTCTGACACTTAGTACATTGGAGTTTCTCCTTATGGATCAGGTAGATTTCAGATACCCTCTGTTGGGTGGCGTGGAACCAGTCATGATAACCAGCTTCTTTCATCCTGATCTATATGTTGCATGGGGGTCTTTGATGACGGCCCCTGAGTCTGCTGTTTAAAAGTAAGCTGCCTGACATCTTGTTCAATATGCTTTGTTCAGGTTATGACCTGCGGCTTCGGATGCGGCGCTTTTTCATTCAGCAGGCCCAGGCCCGCCGGTGATGAATAGGATCTTTAAAGTTTGCCATTGGACTTGAGCCTCCTTCCTTACGAAATACCGCCGGTGTCTTGCTTCCTTTGGAGATTTCTTATGACATTTCTCCTTGGAAGATCAGCTTCTCTTGGAGTTGTCTGCTCCTTATCTCCGGCTGTTTTCTTTCTGTGACTATACTATACCACAGCCCTTGGGATTCGTCTATTCGCAGATATGCCAACGATGCAGCGAAAGATTTGTGCAGTTTCAAGCTTGCCGCTCCGGGCAAAAAATGGTATAATAAATATGTTGGGCTGCTGTACAGCCCAGACCGTGCGCTGTCCCTTTTGGCAAGGGACGGCGCTTTTTTTGGCGGGATTGTGCTGTGGTCCGGCAGTACTGCGCAGCCCACGGCTGATCTGAACAGGCATTAAACAATATTCACTGCAAAACTACTGTAAAGCAGCTGCCGCTGCCGGGACAGCTGTCCACAGTGACAGCGCCGCCGTGCAGTGCGGCTATTTTTTGTGCCATGGCAAGGCCCAAGCCGTTGCCTTGCGTCCTGTGGCTGGTGTCCCCCTGATAGAACTGCTCAAAGATATGGCAGCAGGTCTCGGCATCCATACCGCAGCCCCGGTCAGTGACAGCCACAACCGGTCTGCCCTGCTCGCAGTGCAGTGTTACGCTTATGGTTCCGTTCTCCGGGCTGAACTTGGCGGCATTATCCAGCAGATTCAGCCAGATCTCCTTTACCAGCGCTTCGCTGCCGTGGTAGGTGCAGGGGGCCAGCTCGGCCTCAAACTGCAGCGGCTTATCGCGCCACTTTTGCCGGGTCACAAGGATGCACTGGCGCAGCTGCTCATCCAGCGAAAAGTCTGTACAGTCGGTCAGAATGGTCTGTGCCTCGATACGATTCAAGAGCAGCACACTGCCGGAAAGCTGTGCCAGCCGCCTGCTCTCATCGCGGATGATTTGCAGGTACTCGCGCTGCTCCTCTGGGGTGACATCCTCGTCCAGCAGCAGGTCGGCAAAGCCGCTGATGCTGACGATGGGCGTCTTGAACTCATGGGAAAAGTTATTTACAAAATCCTTGCGCAGCAGCTCCGTGCCGGAAAGCTCCTCCGCCGCTTTGTTGAAGGCTGCTTTGAACTCCCGGATCTCGGTAGCTCATACCCGTGGGCGACGGGCTGCAGGCGCACGGTGAAGTCCCCCGCCGCCAGCCGGTTCATCGCCTGTATGATGTTTTTGATAGGCTTTATTAACACAAGGCGAATCGCAACCACAAGGCTGACGGCCATCAAAATACAGCTGGCATACAAAATAACCAGCGCACCGCCGATGCTGATGCTGCCGTCTTGGATAAAAAAGCCGTGGTCAGCCTTCAATACCACCAGTACCGTCGCAACGGTCAGATTCAGCGTAACGATGCAAAACAGGTTCAGCACCAGCAGCATCGTCAAATTTACGGTGCGTATGCAGTCGCGCAGCTTGTTTACAAATTGTGCCATATCACACCTTCTTTATAGCACGGTAGCCGATGCCGCGAATGGTCTGTATCTCAAACTCCGGCCAATCGTAAAAGCGGGTGCGCAGCCGATTGATATGAACATTTACCGTTTTGTCGTCACTTTCGCTGTCCATGCCCCAGATCTCATCCAGCAGCTCCAGCCGGGTAAAGGTCCTTTCCGGGTAAGCCAGCAGCTTGTATAGAAGGTTGAACTCCTTGGGCGGCAGCACCTGCGCATCGTGGCCGCGCCGCACGGTGTGGGTGTCGTAGTCCAGCTCGACATCCCCTATCGTGATCCTGTGCTCATCCACGATGCGGGCGCGGCGCAGCAGAGCCTTGATGCGCAGCACAAGTTCCTGCCGGTCCGGCGGTTTTGTCATATAATCATCAGTGCCAACGATAAAACCGTGTGCTTGTCCTGCGGCATATCCTTGGCCGTCAGCATTAAAATAGGCAGCATGCTGCCGCTTTCCCGGATGGTCCTGGTCAGGGTAAAGCCATCCATCCGGGGCATCATCACATCGCAGAGCAGCAGATCTATATGGTTGTGGTCGAGCATTTCCAGTGCCTGCACACCATCGGCAGCAATCAGCGGCTCATAGCCCGCTCGCTTTACGATGGCGCAAAGCAGACGCGCTGTGCTGGGGTCATCCTCGGCAATCAAAATACGAAACATCGTGTACCCTCCTTAGGGCAATACCGCACAATTCCCGCCTAACGGCTTAAGCACCGCTCCGGCGGATCTCCGCGCCAAGAGCCGCCGCAAGCGGCGGTTGCGCTCCGAAGCGCCTCGCTGCGGCTCGGTGTGCGGCACGGCATCTTCCTGACCGGAGCAGACATTCTTATGGACGGCGGCGTTGTGGCAAGCGGCGCCAGCGGATTGAGCAAATAAAAAAGGGCAGCAAAGTAAACCCCGATTTTAGCTTTTGGGGGTCTGCTTTGCTGCCTTTTGAATTTTGTGCTTTCGCTTGGCTGTACTTTAGTGCAGCTCGCTTTCGCAGCGGTCCAGCACGGCGGCGATAACCTGATCCATGTCGTAATACGTATACTCACCCAGCGTCCGCCGAAGATGACCTTCGGCTCGGCGTCGGCCAGCTTCTTGTACTCGGCATACAGTGCGCCGTTTTTAGCATCGTTGACGGGGTAATACGGCTCGTCACCGGGCTTCCACTCAGAGGAATACTCGCGGCTGATGATCGTTTTGGGCAGGTCGTTGCCGTTCTCGTCCTTGCCGAACTCGAACCATTTGTGCTCGATGATGCGGGTCCACGGCGTCTCGCGGTCCGTATAGTTGACGGCGGCGTTGCCTGGAAGCTGGGCTTGTCGAGCAGCTCATTCTCAAACCGGACGGAACGGTACTCCAGCGTGCCGAGTTTGTAGTCAAAATAAGCGTCAATCGGGCCGGTGTAGACGATTTTGTCAGCCAGTGCGTCCAGCGCGGCCTTGTTTTCGAGGTAATCGGTGTTCAGCCGCACCTCGATGCCGTCCAGAAGATTGGCGATCATCTTGGTGTAGCCGCCGATGGGAATGCCCTGATACAGCGCGTTGAAATAGTTGTTGTCAAAGGTCAGCCGCACGGGCAGGCGCTTGATGATAAATGCCGGCAGGTCCTTGCAGTCGCGGCCCCACTGCTTTTCGGTGTAGCCCTTGATGAGCTTTTCATAAATGTCGCGGCCCACAAGGGAGATGGCCTGCTCCTCAAGGTTCTGCGGCTCGTGGGTGATCTCACGGCGCTGCTCCTCGATCTTGGCGGCTGCCTCCTCCGGTGTGACGACGCCCCACATTTTATTAAAGGTATACATGTTGAAGGGCAGCGAATACAGCTCACCCTTATAGTTGGCAACGGGAGAGTTCGTAAAGCGGTTGAACTCGGCAAACCGAGTGATGTAGCTCCAGACCTTTTTGTTGTTGGTGTGGAAGATGTGCGCACCATACTTATGGACGTTGATACCCTCGATGTTCTCGGTATAAATGTTGCCCGCAATGTTGGGGCGTTTATCCACGACCAGCACGGATTTGCCGTGGACCTTGGCTCATGGGCGAAGATGGCACCGTACAGACCGGAGCCGACTACCAGATAATCATATTTCATATAACAGGTGTTCCTCTCTTTAAAAGTCACAGGGATATTGTGCGGTAATGGCATGGAGAGCCTTACTCCACTGTCAAAAAGCGGCAGAAAGGCGTTTCAGTCTCTGCCGAATAGATCTCTTGTGTAGACCTTGTCCTGCACATCGTTGAGGCAGGCATCGTAGCGGTTGGCCAGAATGGCCTGACTCTGCCGCTTGAATTTGTCCAGATCGTTGACCACTGCCGAACCGAAGAAGGTCTTGCCGTCCTCCAGCGTAGGCTCATAGATGATGACTTGTGCGCCCTTGGCCTTGATGCGCTTCATGACACCCTGAATCGAGCTTTGGCGGAAGTTGTCGCTGTTGCTCTTCATCGTCAGGCGGTAGACGCCGATCGTGACGGGCCTTTCGCGGCTTTCGTCAAACTCATTTTCCTGATCGTAGCCGTAGTACCCGGCCAGCTTCAGCACGCGGTCAGCGATGAAGTCCTTGCGGGTGCGGTTGGACTCCACAATGGCCTCGATGAGATTTTCCGGCACATCGGCGTAGTTTGCCAGCAGCTGCTTCGTGTCCTTGGGCAGGCAGTAGCCGCCGTAGCCGAAGCTGGGGTTATTGTAATGGCTGCCGATGCGCGGGTCAAGACATACGCCGTCAATGATCTGCTTCGTGTTCAGGCCCTTGCTCTCCGCGTAGGTATCCAGCTCATTGAAATAGGCAACGCGCAGCGCCAGATAGGTGTTGGCGAACAGCTTGACGGCCTCGGCTCGGTAAAGCCCATGAAGAGGGTATCAATGTTCTCCTTGATGGCCCCCTCCTGCAGCAGTGCCGCAAATTCGTGGGCGGCTGCGACAAGGTGCGCATCCTCCGGGTCGGTGCCGACGATGATGCGGGACGGGTAGAGGTTGTCATACAGGGCCTTGGACTCCCGCAGAAATTCCGGGCTGAACAGGATGTTCCGGCTGCCGAGCCTTTCCCGCACCGACACCGTGTAGCCCACGGGAATCGTCGATTTGATGACCATGACGGCATTTGGATTGACATCCGTGACAAGGCGGATGACTGCCTCCACTGCAGAGGTGTCAAAGTGCTGGGTCTGGCTGTCGTAGTTGGTGGGTGCAGCGATGACAACAAAGTCCGCATCGGTGTAAGCTGCCTTTGCGTCCAGCGTAGCGGTCAGATCCAGCTCCTTCTCAGCCAGATATTTCTCGATGTAGTCATCCCGGATCGGCGATTTGCGCGCGTTGATCAATACGACCTTTTCCGGCAGGATATCCACCGCCGTCACATGATGGTGCTGGGAAAGCAGCGTGGCAATCGAAAGCCCCACATAGCCGGTCCCGGCCACTGCAATCTTATATTTTTTTCATAGCAGTTTATACTCCGCAGCTGCGAATTTTCCGTAAGGCAGCGGTCATAATTGCGCCGTGCCGGCTTACCGTATGTAGGTTTATTATAGCACGTTACCGGCCACAATTCAATATTGCCGCTTCCCTCAGAATTGTTTGAACAATAATCCAGTATTGAAAACAATCGTCTCTACTCAGTCTTTGCTGTATCTGCTAAGATAGAATCACGGTACTGGCGTGGTGTCAGACCGGTTTGTTTACGGAAAACACGATAAAAGTAATTGTCATCCAGGAATCCGATCTGCTGGCAGATTTGTGCATTGGACAGATTCGTATCGCAAAGAAGCTTCATCGCTTTTTGGATGCGCAGGTGCGTGATCTGCTCGTTGATGCCGCAGCCATAGAGCTGCCGGGAAAGATAGTACAGCCCGGTACGGCTTAACGAAAGATCACGCAGATCGTTTCGTTTGTCAATGTCTCATCCAGATGTTTCGCCAGGTAGCGGCTCAGCTTTTCCTGCGCACTGCCCGCTGCCAACCGCGTCAGCCCCTTTTGGTACAATGCAGCCGCCGCCAAAGCCAGCAGATCCGCTGCTGATTTCAGCACCGGATAGGGCGTACGCGGCAAGATTATAGGCTTTTTGCAGTGCCGTTTTATCAATTGCGTAAGCCGAGCAGCATTTTTGCGCATAGCTCCACTCGCTCTGCTCATCGGCCCCCTGTACAATGTGGCTCAACAGCAAAAAGCCCACAACAGCACCATCAATCTGGACCGGCGTGATCACTTCGATCAACCCGCATGGCAGGGGTAGATGATCGTCTGCTTTTGCCGCGTTGCCTTGCGGCAAGCCGCCTGGTCACACAGGTAACAGCCGGTCTTGCCATCAGCACACTGCGGATCAAGCGGCAATAAGCTGGCAGTTCCGGCGGATAGGCAAGCACTTCGATTCCATACGAATCAAAAACGGCGGAGCGCAGCCCCGTAAGGCAGTGAAAATCCTGCAAGAGGACCAAAAGCTCCTTTTTATTGAAAACGGTTCCCATGGGTGCGTTCCTTTCCGAACATTAAGATAGTTTTATGATAAAGACCATCCTTTATTTTGTCAAGGAGGATCCCTATGATTGACTTAAAGCAGTGTTCTCTCGGCATTGAGTTGGGTTCCACCCGCATCAAAGCTGTGCTTGTGGGCGATACCTGCAAGCCTGTGGCCCAGGGCGATTTTACCTGGGAGAACCGGCTGGAAAACAGCATCTGGACCTACCCGCTGGAGGAAGTCTGGCAGGGTGTGCAGGCTGCCTACGCGGCATTGGCTGCGGATGTGCTGGCCAAGTGTGGCCAGCCGCTGACCACAGTGGGGTGCATTGGCGTTTCGGCTATGATGCATGGGTATCTGGCGTTTGATGCTGCGGGCAAGCTGCTGGTACCGTTCCGCACATGGCGCAACACGATGACCGGCGCGGCAGCAGAAGAGTTGACCTCGGCGTTCGGGTTCAACATCCCGCAGCGGTGGAGCGCAGCACACCTGTACCAAGCCATGCTGAACCGCGAGCCACACCTGCCGCAGCTGGACTTTTTCACCACACTGGCAGGCTATGTACACTGGCAGCTGACCGGGCGCAAGGTGCTGGGCGAAGGCGACGCCAGCGGCATGTTCCCGATCGACAGCACCACCGGCGGGTATGATGCCGCAATGCTCGCAAATTAACGCACTGGCAGACAAGCAAGGCTGCCCCGTGGATCTTGTCAAACTGCTGCCTACCGTTTTGCCCGCAGGCGAGGACGCCGGTATGCTGACCGTCGAGGGGGCGAAGCGGCTCGACCCCACCGGCACGCTGCAGCCCGGCATACCGTTCTGCCCACCGGAGGGCGACGCCGGCACCGGCATGGTGGCAACAAACAGTGTCGCCCCGCGCACCGGCAATGTCAGCGCAGGCACCAGCATTTTTGCCATGGTCGTCCTGGAAAAGCCGCTGTCCAAGGTCTACCCGGAAATCGACATGGTCACAACCCCCGATGGCGCGGCGGTCGCATGGTTCACTGCAACAACTGCACCAGCGATTTGAACGCCTGGGTCGATCTGCTGACCGAGAGCGCGGCACTGTGCGGAGCAACATCGACAAAGGTGCGTTGTTTACCCTCCTGTTTAACGAATCGCTGCACGGTGCGCCTGACTGCGACGGCATCACGCCCGTCAACTACATTTCCGGTGAGAGCGTCACCCACTTGGACGCGGGTGCCCCCCTGCTGCTGCGCCGCCCGGGCAGTGCGTTTACGCTGGCCAACTTTATGCGCGCCAACATCTATTCTGCCTTTGCCACGTTGGCGATGGGGCTGGAAATTGCGCAAAGAAAATGTGGCTGTGAATACCTGCTCGGCCACGGCGGTATCTTCAAAACGCCGGGCGTGGCCCAGCGGTATCTGGCTGCGGCGGCGGGCGCGCTGTGACCTGCATGGAAACAGCCGGTGAGGGCGGTTCCTACGGCATGGCCCTGCTGGCTGCGTATCGTCTGCACCGCGCCGACGGCGAAACGCTGGCCGCGTATTTGAACCGCTGCGTTTTTGCCGACGCCAAAAGCACGACCCTGTCCTCAGACCCCGCCGAGCAGTCCGGGTTTGCCGCCTTTTTGACCCAATACCAAACCGCGCTGAAAGCCGAGCGCGCCGTTGTAAAATAAGGGCTTGTATGCGCCGGCTGCCGGGCAACGCCAGCCAGCGGCGGAAAGTCTGGAACAGCAGCTGTTCTTGAACGATTTAGCGTTAAAACGGAAAGGATAACCTATGCTGGAAGCATTAAAGCAGCAAGTTTATGAAGCCAACATGGAATTGCCCCGCCGAGGACTTGTAACCTACACCTGGGGCAATGTCTCGGGCATTGACCGCGAGAAGGGCCTGTTTGTCATCAAGCCGTCCGGCGTGGAATATGACGAACTTACACCGGAAATGCTCGTTGTCATGGATTTGAACGGCAACAAAATCGAGGCGAGCTGAAGCCCAGCAGCGACACGAAAACGCATCTGGAACTGTACAAGCGTTCTCGGCGCTGGGCGGCATCGTACACACCCACTCGACCCACGCTGTGGCCTTTGCCCAGGCGCGGCGCGACCTGCCCGCCTTTGGCACGACCCACGCCGACTATTTTTACGGCCCTGTCCCCTGCACGCGGGAGCTGACTCCTGGAGAGATCGACGAGGACTACGAGAAGAACACCGGCAAGGTCATCATCGAGACGTTCCAAAACCGCGGCATTGACCCGGTGCATGTACCCGGTGTTCTCTGTTCCAGCCACGGTCCCTTTACCTGGGGCAAAGACGCGGCACAGGCTGTCTACCACGCTGTTGTGCTGGAAGAAGTCGCAAAGATGGCAATTTTGACCCTGACCATTGACCCCGATGCACAGCCTGCCCCACAGCATGTTTTGGACAAGCATTTTATGAGAAAACACGGACCCAACGCCTATTACGGCCAGAAATAAGGAGGTTTTACCGTATGAAATTTTACATTGATACCGCCAACGTCGACGAGATCCGCAGTGCCAACGACATGGGCATTATCGCCGGTGTCACCACAAACCCCAGCCTGATTGCCAAAGAAGGCCGCGACTACGCCGAAACGTTGAAAGAGATTGCCACCATCGTGGACGGCCCCATCTCCGGCGAGGTCAAGGCGACCACAACCGATGCCGAGGACATGATCACCGAGGCCGCGTCTACGCGCTGGACCCGAATCACATGGTTGTCAAAATCCCCATGACCGCCGAGGGGTTAAAGGCCATCAAGGTCCTGTCCGGCGAGGGCATCCCTACGAACTGCACACTGATTTTCAGCGCCAATCAGGCGCTGCTGGCAGCCGCGCGGCGCACGTATGTCAGCCCGTTTTTGGGGCGTCTCGATGACATCGGCCAGCCGGGCATTGATCTGATCGAGACTATCCATGATATATTCCTGAACTATCCGGACATCGAGACTCAAATCATCGCCGCCAGCGTGCGCAATCCCATCCATGTGACCGACTGTGCCCTGGCCGGTGCCGACATTGCCACGGTGCCGTACAAGGTCATCGAGCAGATGCTTCACCATCCGCTGACCGATGCCGGCATTGAGAAGTTCAAGGCCGACTATACAAAAGTTTTTGGCGTCAACGGATAAATCTTCCGTAAGGAGGAGACAAAGATATGTACTATATTGGGATTGACCTCGGCACCTCTGCGGTGAAGCTGCTGCTGATGGACGAAACGGGCAGCATTGCCAACATCGTCAGCCGGGAATACCCGATCGCCTTCCCGCATCCCGGTTGGAGCGAGCAGGACCCCGCCGATTGGTGGGCGGCGTCTGCGACGGCATCCCCGCGCTGCTGGACGGGTTTGATGCGTCTCAGGTCAAGGGCATCGGCGCGGGCGGCCAGATGCACGGGCTGGTGGTGCTGGACAAAAATGACGCGGTTATCCGCCCCTGCATCCTTTGGAACGATGGCCGAACCCAAAGGCAGGTCGACTACTTAAACGGCGTTATCGGCAAAGACAAGCTGAGCCGTTACACCGCAAACATCGCCTTTGCAGGCTTCACCGCACCCAAACTGCTTTGGATGCGGGAGAACGAGCCGGACAACTTCGCCCGCTCGAAAAAATCATGCTGCCGAAGGATTACATCAACTATAAGCTGACCGGCGTCCACTGCACCGACTATTCCGACGCATCGGGCATGCTGCTGTTGGACGTGGAGCACAAATGCTGGAGCAAGGAAATGCTGGACATCTGCGGCGTGCAGGAATCCCAGCTGCCGAAGCTGTTTGAGAGCTGGCAGCCCGTCGGCACACTGACTGCCGAAGCCGCCCAAACGCTGGGCCTGCCTGCGGATGTCGTCGTTTGCGCGGGCGCGGGCGATAACGCCGCTGCGGCTGTCGGCTGCGGCGCGGTGGGCGGCGGTAAGTGCAATATTTCCTTGGGCACATCGGGCACGGTGTTCATCACCAGCGATACGTTCGGCGTCGACAAGCAGAACGCCCTGCACAGCTTCGCCCACGCGGACGGAGGGTATCATTTGATGGGCTGCGTCCTCTCGGCTGCGTCCTGCAACAAGTGGTGGAGCGAAGAAGTGCTGCACACCACTGACTACGCTGCCGAGCAAACACCCATTACGGCGGACAAGCTGGGCGCGAACGACGTCTATTTCCTGCCCTACCTGATGGGCGAACGCAGCCCCCACAACGATCCTGCCTCGCGCGGTGCGTTCGTCGGGCTGCGGATGGATACCCCGCGTGCCGCGCTGACCCAGGCGGTGTTGGAAGGTGTGGCGTTTGCGATTCGCGATTGTGTGGAGATTGCGCGGGCACAAGGCGTGAAGATTAAAGCCAGCACGCTCTGCGGCGGCGGTGCCAAAAGCCCGCTGTGGCGGGAGATTTTGGCGAACGTGCTGGGCATCCCGCTGACGCTGCC
>ENA-OQEB01000955-OQEB01000955.1-human-gut-metagenome-genome-assembly--contig:-NODE-955-length-11212-cov-2.150564_pt1 | contig 11212 bp, 12 predicted proteins | sample MGYA00242787_ERZ504619 | MGnify/ENA primary metagenome ERZ504619 (study PRJEB26092, sample SAMD00036317) | human gut metagenome | host: Homo sapiens | study: EMG produced TPA metagenomics assembly of... | reverse complement strand
TTAACAAAATTTTTGTTCAAGTATTTTTTTATAAAATTTTATTAATAATTATTACGAAATTAGACTAAATTTCTCTTCACATTTATTAGGTTATGATTATTACATCTTAAGGAAATGACAGTTACCTTAAGAAGAAAATCTTTCCTTTCCCTAAAAAGTGTAAAATGAACGTGAATCACCGCTTAGCGACAAGATCGACGGAGAAGCGGTGATTTTATTATGTCACTGAAGCAGGATTCTTTCTTATAAACCTCTGTAACGATTAAGACAGGCATAAATTTCCTGAATACGGGGAGTAGCGTAACCACAGGAAATTTTTGATTCTCCGTAAAGAAGGACAGACCATGTAAAGAGAGATTTTTCCAGAGAAACTGCACAATCTCAGGCAGGGTACGTCTGCCGTCTGCCAGATGTTCAACTGCATATTTCAGCAGGAGACCTAAGGCAGCGGTCTGTTCTGCGTCAATAAGCTGTTCTGTATAGCGGAGATCAATCTCCTGTCTGCCGAGAGAGAAGCCATCTGTTCCGGAGATTCTGATTTTCAGGCGCTCAGGTTTTGCGGCACCGGAATCGGAATGATTTCCACGACTGTTATGTCTAAGGCGCTTAGAAGATTCGGCAGGCCTGCTCATAATGCGATGGCTGTGCGGAAGCTGAAAATCAGTAACTGAAACAGCAGGCAGAGGATATTGGCTGCATAATTTTTTGACAGAAGCTGTAATATCTTTTGGAACGTAATTGTCCATCTGGATAATTGTATCTGCAATATGAAAGAATGCCCCGGAACTTCCGGCAACAAGAATTGTAGAAATCCCTGCTTTTTTATAAAGATCCTCTGCACGCTCCAGAAATGGAGTGATCGGCTCTTTCTCACGCTGGATAACCTGCTGCATGAAAGCATCACGAACCATGAAGTTAGTTGCGGAGGTGTCTTCGTCAAGAAGAAAAAGGTGGCTTCCGGCTTCCATGCTTTCTACGATACCGGCTGCCTGGGAAGTGCTTCCACTGGCATCCAGTGTAGAGAAACAGCGGGTATCTTTCTTGTTTGGAAGATCATTTATAAACATGGAAATATCCACATCCTTGATAAAACGGCCATCTTCTGAACGCAGTTTGACAGCAGTTGCATCTGTGATCACGTATTCACGTCCATCTCCGGGGATATGATTGTATACACCAAGTTCAAGTGCATTCAGAAGCGTGGATTTGCCATGATATCCACCGCCTACGATCAGAGTAATTCCCTTTGGAATCCCCATGCCTGTGATTTCTCCTTTATGGGGAAGATTTATGGAAATGCGCAGACTGTCCGGAGAAGTAAAGGGAACGGAAGCTTTCATAGGGCGGGAGGAAATACCGCTTTCTCTTGGGAGGATGGAGCCGTCGGCTATGAATGCGCAGAGATTTTTTGCGGGCAGCGTATGACGGATAAATTCCTGATCCTCTGCAAGCTCTATATAATTCTGTAATTCCTTTGCATTAAGGCTGGAATAGAAAAAGGATTTTTGAATGCATACAGGCAGAAAATCAAAAAGGATTTTCTCCAGTTCAGTGGCATTGATCGTGCGGCCATTAGCAGGGAAGCCCACAAAAAAGCGGGCGGTTATGCCTTTTTCTGTTATTTCACAGGCTGTCCGGGAAAGAATCTCCTGACCACAATGACTGACAGTGAGCAGGCCGCTTTTGCCGGAGCCTTTTGCACGAAAGCTGTACTGACTGACCTGTTTTTCAAACTGACGTGTAAGATAGTCGCAAAGAGTAGTCCCGGTAAGCGTATCTTTATAATATTCGACGGGAAATCCGGCATCTCTGTGTGAAATCTGAATGCTGACATGAGAGGGAGAAGCAAAAGGATCTCCCTGCACATGGTCGATGGACAGAATATAATTTCCAAAATGATACAGACCTTTCAGCCTTTATATGCCGGATAACTTTTGCGGTTTATGGAACGAAGCTGCTGACGCAGTTCCTCTGAATTTTTCATGACAGAACCTCCTGGTATTGCAGATATTTTTATAACAATCCTCGTAAATAATGAATTTGAGAGGAGAAATATTAACCTGCCATCAACTATAGCGGAAATGAATCCTAATGTCTACTGACAAATAAATATTAATCATATGGAAAATTTCCAGAGGATGTTTTATAATGAAAAACAGGTAATTGTTCAATACCATTACATAATAGCGAACTGATGAATAGTTACCGTTATCAAAGCAATACTATGAATGACAGTCATAAAGAAAGGCGGAACAGTAAATGGAACGTAGAAATGCATGGCTTTCTTATACAGAAGCAGAAGAAAAAGAACTGGAGCAGGTTGCAAAAGCGTATCGCAATTTTCTTAATGTGGGAAAAACAGAGCGTGAATGTGTGACGCAGATCATCAGAGAAGCACGGGCAGCAGGTTATGAATCTCTGGAAGAGAAGACTGCGAAGGGTGAGAAACTGAAAGCAGGAGATAAAGTTTATACAGTCGGAATGAAGAAGATCATTGCACTGTTTCATATCGGACAGGATGATATTTCTGAGGGAATGAATATTCTGGGAGCACACATTGATTCTCCACGTCTTGATGTCAAACAGAATCCATTATATGAGGATACGGATCTTGCATATCTGGATACCCATTATTATGGCGGTGTTAAGAAATACCAGTGGGTGACTCTTCCCCTGGCAATCCATGGCGTAGTGGTAAAGAAAGACGGAAGTACAGCAGAAGTAAATATCGGTGAGGATGAGGATGATCCAATCGTATATATCACAGACCTTCTGATCCATCTTGCAGGAAAGCAGATGCAGAAAAAGCGGCAGAAGTGATCGAGGGAGAGAATCTGGACATCCTGATCGGCAGCAGACCACTGAAAGACCTGGAAGAATGATAAGAAGAAAGAGGCAGTAAAAACAGAATGTACTGAATATCCTTAAAGAGAAGTATGATATGGAAGAGGAAGATTTTCTTTCTGCAGAGCTGGAGATCGTACCGGCAGGAAAGGCAAGAGAGTGTGGTCTGGACAGAAGTATGATCGCTGCTTATGGACAGGATGACAGAGTGTGCGCATATACTTCTTTGCTTGCAATGCTTGAGATGGACACCCCGAAACACACTTCCTGCTGTCTGTTTACTGATAAAGAAGAGATTGGAAGCGTAGGTGCAACCGGTATGCAGTCACGTTTCTTTGAGAACGCAGTGGCTGAACTTCTGGATGCAATGGGATGCTACAGTGATCTGAGATTGAGAAGAACTCTGAAGAATTCCAGTATGCTTTCCTCTGATGTAAGTGCAGGCTATGATCCGGCTTATGGGGAGGCATTTGAGAAAAAGAATGCAGCTTATCTTGGAAGAGGTATCGTATTAAATAAATTTACCGGAGCAAGAGGTAAATCCGGCTCGAATGATGCAAATGCAGAATATGTGGCAAGAGTCAGAAATATTTTTGACAGCATGAAGTTGCGTTCCAGACAGCTGAGCTTGGTAAAGTTGATGTAGGCGGAGGCGGAACAATCGCTTATATCGCAGCACTTTATGGAATGGAAGTCATTGACAGCGGTGTGGCAGTGCTCAGTATGCATGCACCATGGGAAGTGACAAGTAAGGCAGATATTTACGAAGCTAAGAAAGCATATAAGGCATTTCTGCTGGAAGCATAAAAAGTCAGGCAGATGCGGAATAAAAATATGAAGAAATCGTGGAAGCTGTATCGTTTCTGATAACAGAGACTTGCAGATTCCGCAGATAAGGGCAGAGCTTTTGGAAAACTGAAGCGCTGCCCTTTTAACATATAAGTGAGGTTATGATTGTAAAAGGTATTTCTGATATCTTACGAAAGACAGGTTGCGATTCTGTAAGATCTGGATTGGAGCAGGATATTTAATAGACAGGAGGGAAAGATGGAGGAAGCGCTGATCAGAGTAAAAGATTTGTGTAAAATATATAATCCCGGCGAGAATGAAGTGCGGGCGCTGGATCATATTAATCTGGAAATTAATAAGGGTGAGTTTGTTGCTATTATCGGACAGTCAGGTTCGGGAAAGTCTACATTTATGAATATGCTGGGTTGTCTGGATGTGCCTACATCCGGCGAATATTTTCTGAATGGACTGATGTGTCCACAATGGAAGATAATGAACTCTCAGAAGTCAGAAACCGGGAGATCGGATTTATTTTCAGGGATTTAATCTGATCTCAAATCTGACTGCAATTGAAAATGTGGAATTACCGCTGGTTTACAGAGGGGTAGACAGAAAAACGAGACATAAGCTGGCAGTAGAGTCACTGACCATGGTAGGGCTTGAGAAACGTATGGATCACAGACCAAATGAAATGTCAGGAGGACAGCAGCAGAGGGTGGCTATTGCAAGAGCAATCGCGGCCCAGCCACCGGTGATCCTGGCAGATGAACCTACAGGAAATCTGGATTCTGCATCCAGTAAGGAGATTCTTCAGATTCTTAAAAGTATGCACGAGCAGGGAAAAACGGTCATATTGATCACACATGATAATGGGATTGCTGCTCAGGCAAGGCGTGTAGTCAGAATTATGGATGGAAAGATAGAGTCAGATTTTATCAATAAAAACTATGGGAAAGAAGAATATATAAAAAATCAGCTGGATGCATAAACCCGGTTACAAGGAGACAGATATTATGAAAAAAAAGAAAAGTAAAAAGAAAATTATTATTGGAGCAGCGGCTGTTCTCGTTGTTGCCGGCGGAGTTACAGTAGCAGGTCAGAGGAATTCCACAGAAAATCAGGTCCCGCAGGTTCAGGTGGTAATTGCAGAGAAGGGTGATGTTGAGGAAATTGTAGATGCTACAGGAACAGTGGGAAGTGAAGAGGAGAAGACCTATTATTCTCCTGTAAATGCAGAGCTGAAAACGGTTTCTTTTGCCCAGGGAGATGTGGTGAAAAAGGGAACAAAACTGATCGAGTTTAATACAGAGGATCTGGAGAAAGATAATCGGAAAGCAGAACTGAATCTGAAATCAACAAAGTATGATACAAAGGATACAAGAAATAAATCTGACAAAGCAGAGAAGAAGCAGAAGGATGCCAAAAAGAATGTTCAGGAGCTTGAGAAGAAAATAAAGGATAAAAAAGCTTATGTCTCGTCTCTGAAATCACAGATTTCAGCGGCAGCAGCAGCGGCACAGCGTGAAGCGGCAGCTCAGGCATCCGCACAGGCAGCAGCTCAGGCTCAGGCACAGCAGCAGGAAGCTCAGGCAAAAGCCAGGCAGAGGCAAAGAAACAGGAGGAAATCCAGAGTAAATATCAGGCCGCACTTTATACATACAAGACGGAGACTCTTCCGCAGTACCAGCAGCAGCTCTCAGATCTGAATGCACAGTATAATCAGGCACAAAGCGATTATAATCAGGCAGACACCACATATCAGATGGCATTTGCAACATGGCAGGCAGACCCTTCAGATGAGAATACACAGGCTCTGGATAATGCGGAGGCTGCAAGAACACAGGCACAGCTCGCAATGCAGCAGGCACAGCAGACTTATAATGATCTTAAGCAACAGACACCGAAAATGCCGGTACTTTCTGATTTCACAGAAAGCAGTGCAGATTACTCATGGGGAATTTCAGACGGTTCAGATGCAGATGACAGCGATGGGGAAGATTCTTCCTCCTACGGATATGATTACAGTGGAAGTGATGGCGGGACAGTAACTGCGGATACTTCTGCTCTGGAAAGTGCGCTTGAGACAGCAAGCGATGAACTTGCAGAGCTTCAGTCAGATCTGGCTTCTGAGAAAGCTATCGCAGAGGCAGATTCCACAAGCCTGACAAAAGAAGAAAAAGAGAAACTGAAAGTAACGGATAATCTTTCCGAACTGGACGCAAAATCAGCCGAGGAGCTGGTGAAGGAGGAAAGAAAGGAATCACCGCGGAATTTAACGGAATCATATCCAAGGCAGATATTAAGCAGGGAGCAGCAGTTACTCAGGGTATGGAACTGTTTACTATTGAGAATACAGACAAGGCAAGTGTGGATGTGACTCTCTCTAAATATGATTATAATACAGTGAAAGAGGGGCAGTCTGTTGAGATTACCTTGGGGGATAATACTTATCAGGGTACTGTAACAAAAATGAGTCATATTGCGGTGCAGAATGAAAAAGGAACGCCGGTCATTTCAGCAACAGTAAGCTTGATAATCCGGATGAAGATATTTTCCTGGGAGTAGATGCAAAGGTTAAGATTTATGCGGCTTCTGCGAAAAATGTGGTGACTCTTCCTGTGGAAGTGGTCAATATCGGAAAAGAAGGCTCCTTCTGCTATGTGATAGAAGATGGACTGGTGACAAAGAGAAATATTACCACAGGAATCAGCTCAGAGGATTATGTGGAAATTACGGACGGAATCAAAGAAGGAGAAGAAGTAATCGCAGATCTGGGTGATTACACAGAGGGAATGGAAGTACAGGCAGTTCCTGAACAGACAGGAGAGGATGCCGATGAGTAATCTGTATGAATATATCAAGATGGCAGTCCATAACATTATGGCAAATAAGGGACGTTCTTTTCTGACTATGCTTGGCATTATCATTGGCATTGCTTCTGTAATTGCCATTGTATCTGTGGGTGAAGGAACCAAGAATCAGATGAACAGTGAAATTGATGATATCGGCGGCGGGCAGATTGCCATCAGTGTCAGCGATGAGGCACAGACAGATGAGGAGTGGATCACTGCGGATGATGTGGAAGCAATCCGGGCGGTAGACGGTATAGAAGGAGTAAATGTTTCGGATTCATTCAGTGGAGAAACTACCACAGGTAAGGGAAATTTTTCTCTTATGCTGACGGGTGAGGGACCGGATGCAAAGCTGTTAAATAATGCCACCATGAAGCATGGAGTATATTTCGGGGAAAATGAAGTTCAGGAAGCAAAAAATGTCTGTGTGCTTTCCGATGCAGATGCAAAAAGACTCTTTGGCACAGATGATGTGGTTGGAATGACTGTAGATGTCAATTGTTATGGACTGACCAAAAGTCTTCGTATCTGCGGGGTGACAACCCAGAAAGAAAATGGAACCTTTGTCAGTTATACTTATGAGGGAATGCCGGTGACTATTAATGTTCCCTATACTACAATGAATGAATTCACCGGTGTATCCGATTACTTTTTCTCAGTAACAATGCAGGCAGATAAGAGCTTAAACAGTCAGGATGTTGCTGACAAAGTGGTAAAACTGATGGAAAAAAGACATCAGTGTGCAGGAAAAGATTACTTTCAGGTACAGAGCTTTCAGGATATTATGAGCTCTATGAATCAGATGCTGGATATGGTGACTGCTTTTATCTCCTTTGTGGCGGGAATTTCCCTTCTGGTTGGCGGTATCGGCGTTATGAATATTATGCTGGTTTCCGTAACAGAACGTACCAGAGAGATTGGTATCCGTAAGTCACTGGGAGCGAAAACCTCTTCTATTATGATGCAGTTTCTGGCAGAGGCGGCAATTCTGACGGTGATTGGAGGGGTGATAGGAATTGTTCTGGGTGTGATTGGCGGATATGTGATCTGTTCAATCATAAGCAGCAGTATGGGAATGTCCATCACTCCGGGAATCAGCCTGAGTACAATTATGGCGGCGACTTTGTTTTCCTGTGCAGTAGGAGTATTCTTTGGAATTTATCCTGCGAAGAAAGCAGCAAAACTGAGCCCGATCGAGGCTTTGCGGCGGAATTAATGAAAACAGGACTGCGATGGTATTTTGGTGTACCTGTGTACTGATATCATTACAGAATAGTTGTAAATTGTTATAATTTTGCGAATCAAAAGAAAAAAATAAAAAATTCAAAAAAAGTGTTGACAAATGCTCCAGTATAGAGTAGAATACTCATTGTTGTGAGGGACACGAGATAAGAACTTCACAAGGATGTGCGTTTAGCTCAGCTGGATAGAGCGTTTGGCTACGGACCAAAAGGTCGGGGGTTCGAATCCTCTAACGCACGCTAATAAAAAATAAGACAGTGCAAATGCACTGTCTCAGACTGTAGACAAACTTGGTGTTGGGGATTATGCCCAGCACCATTTTTCTTTTAAAACTTCTTTTCTTTTTATTTTTTTCAAAATCAACAAAAATCTGGCTGTATTCCAGCCTCGTTTTTCCAGAATTTTTGCCAGTTTTTTCAGATTCATACATGCGAAGGTAAGCCCGGCTTTCATTTCCATCCGCGCCTTTCCTACATACTGCGTATATCGAAATCCATGTTGTTCTTTCGCTGTACCGAATATCCTCTCTATGGTTTCTTTTCTTACTGATAGATCTGTCTGTTCCTATCGTGTGCCGAATGTCTTCTGCCACTTCCATATATTCTTCCCATACATGACGTGTGATAAGTTTTATATGATCCTTACTTTCGGTGCATTTTGAAAGATATTGGCATTCAGCACAATGCTCACCGCAGCTTTTATACTCTTTATATCCACTTCTGTTTGTTGTACTGTATGTCAATATATGTGCTCCCGGACATATATAACAATCATAGTATTCATCATATGCGAATTCGTGTTTTCCGAAAAAGTCTTCTTTGGTCTTGGGACGGGTATACGGAAAAAGTGGTTGAATTCCATCTTCCAACAGCTGATGGGCGATTGCCGGAGTTTTATATCCTGCATCTGCAACTACCATCTGCGGATTCAGTTTAGATATCTTATCGTATAATGCTTTAAAAGTACGACTGTCATGCTCATTACCAGGATGTACTGTATATCCAAGGATCCAGCCATGTTTATCACAGGCAGTTTCTACTGCATATGCAAAAACGTGTTTATGTTCACCCTTTCGAAACCATCCACTTTCCGGATCGCTGATGCTACATTTTTGTGTTTTCACATTTTCAGGAAGTTCTTCAGATATAGAATCCTTATCATTTCCGGTTCCACCGGATGCAGGTGGCTGGTTATCATCTTTTTTCTTTAATGGCTTTTTTCCATGTGCCAGACGATCTTCTTCAATCTCTTTATTTAATTCTTCTTCATACCAGAGCGCCTGTTCATGTGCAACTCTTTTCCGCATTTTTTTACTGTTTGCGCAGGCTTTTACATGTGTTGCATCCACGAAGATCTGTCCTGTATTTACAAGATTATATTTCATACAGTCTTCCAATATCTTTGAAAAGATCTGCTCAAAAAGGTCTGTGTCTTTGAAACGGCGGGTATAATTCTTTCCAAATGTAGAAAAATGAGGTATCGGATCTAGCATGTCCAGTCCAAGAAACCAGCGGTATGCAACGTTTACCTCGATCTCTTTCATGGTCTGCCGCATGCTTTTTATTCCATAGAGATACTGAATGAATGGTATCTTTATCAGCATAACGGGATCCATACTGGGACGGCCGTTATCCGAACAGTATTTTTCTTCAACCAGATCATAAATAAAGTTCCAATTGATTGCTTTATCAATCAATCGCAGCATATGGTTTTGAGGTACCATGTCATCCATGGAAAACATCATCATTTGTTCTCTTTTTTTATCTGCATTTTTCGTCATCATAAAAAACACCGCCCTTCTGATATTTATTATATCAGAAAAGCGGTTCCAACAATAGCAAAACCCTGCAAAAGCAGGGCTTTGTCTACAGTCTGAAGCCCCGCAAAATCTGCGGGGCTTAATTTTTCTTAAGTTTCTATTTGTTTCAGGCTTTTCTGAAAGCGGCTCTCTTACGTTCTCTGGAATCCAGCAGTCTCTTACGGATACGGAGAGACTCCGGTGTAACCTCAAGGAGTTCATCCTGGTCGATGAAATCGATGGCCTGTTCCAGACTGAGAACTCTTGGTGGAGTTAATTTCAGTGCATCATCAGCGGAAGAAGAACGTGTGTTAGTCAGATGTTTTGTCTTGCATACGTTCAGCTCGATATCTTCGGCTTTACCATTCTGTCCGATAACCATACCGCTGTAAACCTTTGCACCAGGTCCGATAAACAGAGTACCACGCTCCTGAGCTGCGAACAGACCATAAGTAACAGCTTCGCCAGCCTCGAAAGCAATCAGAGATCCCTGTTTTCTGTACTGGAAATCTCCCTTGTAAGGAGCATATCCGTCAAACATAGTATTGATGATGCCGGTACCCTTGGTGGAAGTAAGGAACTCACCGCGGAATCCGATCAGTCCACGGGAAGGAATGTGGAATTCCAGACGGACAGTACCGTCACTGGCAGTACTCATACCCTGCAGCTCACCTTTACGTTCACTCAGCTTCTGGATTACAGTACCGGAAAATTCTTCCGGAACATCTACATAAGCGATTTCCATAGGTTCAAGTTTCTTTCCGCGCTCGTCTGTTTTGTACAGAACCTCCGGTTTACTTACTGCGAATTCATAACCTTCACGTCTCATGTTCTCGATCAGGACAGACAGATGAAGTTCTCCACGTCCGGAAACCTTAAAGGCTTCTGTTGTTTCAGTATCTTCTACACGAAGGCTGACATCTGTATTCAGCTCACGGTAGAGACGGTCACGAAGATGACGGGATGTGATGTATTTACCTTCCTGTCCTGCCAGCGGACTGTCATTTACGATGAAGTTCATGGCAATGGTAGGCTCGGAAATCTTCTGGAAAGGAATTGCCTCCGGGTTTTCTCCGCCGCAGAGAGTATCACCGATATGGATGTCTGCGATACCGGAAATAGCAACGATGGAACCAATAGTAGCTTCCTTTACTTCAACCTTATTCAGACCGTCAAACTCATAGAGCTTGCTGATCTTAACTTTCTTACGTTTGTCCAGATCATGATGGTTTAACAGAGTCAGCTCCTGATTAACGGCAATCTTACCATTCTCAACTTTACCTACACCGATACGTCCCACATATTCGTTGTAGTCAATGGTGCTGATCAGAACCTGAGTATCTGCATCAGGATCTCCCTCCGGAGCAGGGATATATTTCAGAATAGCGTCAAACAGAGGAGCCATATCCTTAGGAGTATCGTTTAAGTCAATCACAGCATGTCCTGCTTTTGCAGAAGCATACAGGAACGGGCAGTCAAGCTGCTCGTCAGAAGCACCAAGATCCATAAGAAGTTCCAGAACTTCATCTACAACTTCGTCAGGACGAGCTTCCGGACGGTCAATCTTGTTGATACATACGATTACATGGAGATCAAGTTCAAGGGCTTTCTTAAGAACGAATTTAGTCTGAGGCATAGCACCTTCGAAAGCATCAACGAGAAGAATAACACCGTCTACCATTTAAGT
>ENA-OQEB01000954-OQEB01000954.1-human-gut-metagenome-genome-assembly--contig:-NODE-954-length-11216-cov-1.725945_pt1 | contig 11216 bp, 8 predicted proteins | sample MGYA00242787_ERZ504619 | MGnify/ENA primary metagenome ERZ504619 (study PRJEB26092, sample SAMD00036317) | human gut metagenome | host: Homo sapiens | study: EMG produced TPA metagenomics assembly of... | reverse complement strand
CCACATTCTTTACATCTCGCCAGAGATGCGCGCATACACGGCTACAACATGGTATTACTCTCAGAAGCACCGCTACGGCGAATGAAGGTAGCGTATGCTGAAGTGAACTTAACGATAATCGAGCGGATTCAATGTATCGCCCGCTGGACCGCCGATAGTACCGCGGATACCAGAAATTGACTTAATCAGTGTCATAAATATATCTTTCTCTTTTAATGTTTATCTTCCTTTCTGCAGAGTCATGTCGTAGACACATGCCTGAACACTGCCCGATGCCGATGTGGTACCGTAAGAGTGAGGTACGAGCAGGCGGACATGAGCAATGCGTTCATCATCAGTCTTCGGTCTGCCTATCTTAATCCAGGTGAATGGTATGAGCCAACCGCTAGGCACGGTAGAACTTACACCGCCATAACTGGATGAATTATATGTATTGGCCATCAGACTGGCTGAAGGATCAACAAAAGAACCGGTGAACGTACCGGAAGTATTGGTAACGCTTATCTTATCTACATAATAGGAATAAGCAGGAACTTTGTTTGAAAGCGTGAGACACTTATCACTCATTTCTGCAGCATACGAAAGGTTATACTCATCAAAGCGAACCAATACATCTACCGATGTACCTTTCTTGATATAGTCGCCACATCCCTGGTCAATCACCTGCATGTAGATACCGTTACTGTTGAAAAGTACCCATTCGTTGTTGTTCTTTGCTGTATCCGTCAGTTTTTCATTATTTTTCCAACGTCTGTTGAACTCATCCTCGGAGATGACCTTAATATTTTCCTTACGCAAGAAAGAGCTGATAGAATCGAGCTCTCTGTCGCGCATGTCCTTATAAGTCTCACTATCATTGCATGCGGCAAACGATAAAACAGCCGCGAAAGCAATCATTGCAAACAAAAATTTCTTCATTCTTCTTTTTAAAATCTGATTTATTGGGCAAAGGTACAAAAAAGAAAACACAACACCGAGAGGAATAGGCTGATTTTATTATTATTTATCACTTATTATCATCCTATTGCCTCAAAACGGGTTGTTTTCTATATTATTTGAGCATATCTTCGAATGCTATGATGGCTTTCTGGGCTATCACCTCTGCTCCTGGATGCTACAAAACAGTCTGCCTCCAGAGGCATTGAGATGGCCACCGCCATTGAAGAACAGCTCCGCCATCTTATTGCATGGGAAGTCATCTACCGAACGAAGGCTCACCAATATGCGGCTGGTATCCTCGGTATCTTCGCGCAGAGAGATGGAGAGCTTGTGACCCTTGATGCGGAGAGGCTCATTGACCAGTCCCTCCAAGTCGCCCTTCACAAACTTATAGCGCTCCAACTCTTCACGGGTAACCGTGTAATAGCTGGCATGGAGAGAAGAAATAACTCGCAACTTGCGGCTCATCAAATAGCCACGGAACTTCAAGGCTGACACCTTGTAATTGTTGAACACATTGCGATAGATCTTGTCCTTGTTGATACGCTTGGTGAGCAACTGGCAGATGATGAAATAGATATCTGGACTAGAGGAATTATAAGTAAAACCGCCCGTATCGGTCATCATGCCGCAGTATACGCAGGTGGCCCAAGCCTTGTCGAGCTGAGGGAATCCGCCCAACTGCCATACCAAGCGGAACACCAACTCGCTGGCACTGCTGAGCTGAGGACGAGAAATCATCAACTTAGCCTTGAGGTTAGGAGCCAAGTGGTGATCGATGACGATGCGTGGCGCAGGACAACCAGCCAGCACATGGTCCATCTCATCAAGACGCCCCTCACTGCCAAAGTCCAGACAGAATACGAGATCAGCCTCCTGGAACGCCTTCTCCACCTCGGCAGGGCGCTTGTCATAACGCAAAATGTCATCACAGCCCGGCAGCCAAGAGATGGCATCCGTAATCATATCGGGCACACATATCTGCGGATTCTTGCCCAGGGAGCGCAAATACCCCGCCCATCCCAGGGACGAACCGATGGCATCACCATCTGGCGACTTGTGGGCACAGATAACAATACGATGAGAAGCCGCTATAGTCTCTCGGAGAATAGCGGCTTCCTGATCTGATAATTTATTTATGTTTATGTCCATCTAGTCTATTAGAAGAGCTTGTTAGGATAAACACCCTCATTGATGAGGTTCTGAATCTTATCTACCACGCTCTGACGGTCGGCAGCATAAGTTACGCCAAACCATTTGCTGGTGGTATCAAGCACCTTGACGGTAGCTGTGCCCTCATTGATGAGCTTATTGACCATCAATGGGATAAAGAACTCAGCCTTCTTGTTCTCCATATTCTTAGGATCGCTCAAGAACTCCTTGAAGTACTCCTCGCTGTGCTGGAAGTAATCTGGAGTGAAGCCCCAAACATTCATAGACACAGGGGTATTGTCCTCTACAGCTACCCACTTGCCTTCCTCGTCCTTGTAAGATACCTTGCCGTCGACGCGCATAATCTCAGTGCGCTCCACACAAGTGGTAAGGTTCTCATTGGCATCCTTAGAGCAGATGCCACGAGCCACAGTACCATTGTCGCTCAAGGTGTTGCCTACACGGAAACCTACCATGGCATAACGGTTCTTGCTGCCTCAGGAAGCTCTGAGAGGAACTTGCCAATCACCATGAAACAGTCGCGATTGTAGAAGTCATCGCAGTTGATGACGCAGAAAGGTTCCTTGATGATGTCCTTAGCCATCAATACGGCGTGGTTGGTACCCCATGGTTTCTCACGACCTTCTGGTACTGAGAATCCCTCTGGCAGATCGTCCAATGCCTGGAAGCAGAGCTCTGCTGGGATGTGACCCTCATATTTAGAAAGGATCTTCTCACGGAACTGGTCCTCGAAGTCCTTGCGGATAACGAAAACAATCTTGCCGAAACCAGCCTGGATAGCATCATAGATACTATAATCCATGATAGTCTCACCGTTAGGGCCCAGACCATCAAGCTGTTTCAAACCACCATAACGGCTACCCATACCGGCAGCCAAAAGCAATAATGTAGGTTTCATTTCTTTAATATTTTAATAATAGTTGATAGTTTTGTTTCTATTTACGATGCAAAAGTACTAAAAAAAACGGATGTAGCCGAATATTTCCCGTTTTTTTTTTGATTTACATCAACATTTCTTCTAGAATGGATAGCCCACGGCTAGGTGAAGGCTCTGCGCATCCTTGAATCGAGGGATGTTGTAGAAGCCTTCTTGCTCGTATCGTAGGGCAGATGCAAGCCTACGCCCCAGTCGACTCTGACCACAAACATACCCATGTCATAGCGCACTCCGACGCCCGTGCCCACAGCCATCTGCTTATAGAACTTATTCCACTTGAACTTCTCGATGCTGTCGGTATCGCCATCCTTCATCCATACATTGCCGGCATCCAAGAACAAGGCACCATAAAGATCGCCATAAATGCGAGGACGATACTCCAGATTGAACTGTAGCTTGATGTCGCCAGTACGGAACACGTTGGCATACTTGCCGCTAGCCGCCGACAAATTCTGCGCTCCCGGTCCCACGCCCCTTACGCTGAAGGCTCGGATGCTATTGGCTCCGCCCACATAGAACATCTCGGTATAAGGCGCTGACGAAGAGTTGCCATAGCTCCATATCAAGCCGGCGTCCACATGTCCCACCAAAGTGGAATTGTCATTGATGCGCCAATACTTCACGAAGTCGGTCTCCACTTTCAGAAATTGGGAATACTCATTCTTGAAGAGCGTCTTTCCTTCCTCATTCCACTTCTCGCCTCCAGCCATCTTTACGAGCGAAAGGAGATTGCCCGCCTCGCTGACGGTGGTGGTCCAAACGATGGGATGACGATAGTTGAGCGGACTATTATACGTATAGGTATAGCTCATCTTGGGCACGAAGCGATCGCTCATCGTGGTCATCACGTATGGATTGTGAGCCAGCACGCTATCAAACTTGGCTGTCGTGGAGTTCATGTATTCATACGACAGGATGAGCGGACTGTAAGAATGATGATGCTGAGCAGAGGTAGCCCAGGCATAAGTCAGTTCGCCCGATGCCACATGTCGACGGAAATAGCCTGCACGGTTCAGGATATTCATGGCTGCCTTGACGGTGGTGGTTGGCGTGCCATAATAGCGACGAGGCATGTGACCACTACGGAAACGGCGCTCATTCTGTGCCATCGTGCGGAAGGCATTCCATGGGGTGATGATACCAGGAAAAGCCAAGGACAGATCGGAACCGAACTCATAAGAATTGATCTTATTGGAACTACCATTCTGACCAGAGATGGTTTGCCACTCGTGGGAGCCATGGATATTGAAGTCCAATTTCTCGCCTCCACGGAAAGCATTGCGCTTGGTGATACCCACCACCAGCTCCGGCCCCACTCTGCCCGATGTCTTGCCCTTGGCATTCGCCTCGACATAGAAGTCATAAGGCTTGTCAAAGACCAAGTCGATGTTGGCATCCAGCGTGTCCCGATATTGCACATTACCCAAGCTATCCTTGAGTTCCACACTGCGAGGGGTAAACTTGATGTTGGTATAGCTAAACAAGCCCATCGACTGCAAACCCGTCTGAGCATTGGTCTCATGATCCACCATATACAAGCGACGTGGTCGAAGTTTCAACTCTCTGAGCACCACGCCTGCACGAATCGGCATCTTCTTGCCGGCATACTTGAAACTCAAGTATCTAGCACAAAGGAATCGGTCATTTCCTCCATCAGCTGATGACGGAAGTTGATATTGATATTGCCGATATACCATTGGCGCTTAACCTCTGGGGCGATGCTATCAGCCATCATCAGGCGCAAGTCCACCTTGCCCGGAACATTCACCGTATCTGCAAGATAAGAGGCATAGCCATTCTGGTAATAATAAAATCCATTGTTGCGGAAAAGACGGGTGAGGCGCTGACGCTCCAACTCCAACTGGGAGACATTGAAGGGACTGCCCTTCTTGATGAGTGCCGATTTGCGAGTGGAATCAATCAACTGCTTGCCATAGACAGGAAAGTTGAGATAACTCACTGAATCCAAGGTCCAGAGATGGCCCAGATTGATACGATAAGCCACCTTAGCCTCCTTCGGATTGCGCTGGGTGAGCACCTCATAATCCACCTTACTATTGAAATAGCCATACTTCATCAACTGATGCTCTGCCACCTGGGCGCGAAGCTGAGGATTGACATTAGCCATCAACTTAGGCTTGGAGCCGAAAGTCTTGGTTATCCATTTGGACAAGCCATCCTCCGACTGGGAGAAGGCATTCCATATCCACAGACGCACCGGGAAGGGAGTGCGATAGTAACTGCTACCCATAAAGGCACCCGTAGGAGCCGAAGCCAAGGCATACTCCATCTCCTCCTTCACCGTATCTACATACGTGGAAGGCTCAAAATTGGAATATTCGATGGGCTTCAAACCCGTGAACAACTGCTCATCATCCTTGAGGGCACTCGTAGACGAGCAACCCGACAAGAGCTGACCTGACAACATCAAGCATGCTGCCATATATATAATAAGGTGTAAATGATGGTCTCTTCTCATATCTGCTTATTTCATTTTCAATGGGTCAAACTGCTGGGCAGCCTTCCCCTTGTCCACTGAATCTTTCTTCTGAACGGGAGCTGCCACTGGTATCTGTGGCGTATCGGTCTTGAAACGGAAGATGTCTGTAAACTTAGACAACTTTCTGCGCCAAGTGAAACCGACTCCATACTCGCCTATCTGACCTTCCAACCAGTCGTAGGTATTATTGTTATAGAAGGCGCGCACATACATGCTGGCACCCTGGTTCAGTCGATATTGCAACTCCACATTGTTGAAGAACATATCATTGCTGTTTCTTGTATTCTCCATCTCGGCACCTGTAGACACCTGGCCACCCACGGTGAAACTCAAACGATTGTTGAAGAATCGCTTGGCAAACTTGAAGTTATAGTCGGTGTGCATGCCACCGGCGGCATTGGTGGAGTTATCCACGGACATACCCATATCCAAGCCGATGGAGCGCATGGCGGTTCCGGCTATGTTATTGATCTCGGAATTGAGGAAGGAAGTCAGGGCACTGTTCATGGAGAACGAGCTGGTATTGCCACTCGCCAGATACATGCCCGATGCCAACATGGTGATGGCTATCTTGCCTCGCTCCTCTACACTCATCGCATTGAGTTCATCCTGCAAGGTACCGTCGTTGGAAGCAGAGATGATAAACTGGATACCAGGCTTCTCCAAGTCTGCGACAATTTCACACCGCAGACGAAGTCTACTTGTCTGCCATTTCCCTCTCCCTCATTCACCGTAGCCTTGATGTCCTCAGTGGCTGTGATGCTCAGGGTTGGGTTGAACGGATCGCCATTAAACTGGATATAGCTGCCATCCTGGATGTTGAAGGTCTTCAATGGGATGATAGGGAGAGAGTATTTCATCTCGCCATCATTCAGCGTATACTTACCCGTCAAGGTGATGCCATCCACAGAATTGTAGCCCATGCGCAAATCGCCACCGCCCATCAAGTCTACATAGTTGGTCTTGTCGGTATTGAGCGCACAGAGGATATGGCTGACTCATCTATGGAGATACCCATCTGCATGGAGAATCCTTCCAATGCCGGACGCTCCACTGCCACAGGTTTGCCACTCTGGAAGTCGGTAAACTTGACGAGCTCATCCAGTTGGGTATCCGTAGTAAGCTCAGATTCCCTCAGGACATAGGTCATATCGGTGTTGCCCAACACATCCAGCTTGCCACGCATACTGAGATTGCTCAGCGGTCCTTGCATCATGCCATAGAAGTTGACGTAAGCCTTACCGAATGCCTCGGAACGAGCATTCTCCTTGGCATCGATGAGCAGGAAGTTCTGGGCACGCATGCGGATATTGAGCAGCATATTGCTGACATTGGTAAAGTCGAGGTCGCCCTGAAGATTGAGCGGACTCTCATTGTTGGCATACATCATGAAGTTCTCGAAGAGCAGTTTGCTGCCCACTATGCGCACAGGGTCGTTGGCAAAGCGCATGGTTACGCCGTAAGGCACACTCACCAGATAAGCCGAGTCGAGATATACCTCGCCCTCTACATCCAGCTTGCTCAAGGCTCCCTTCAGCGAGAGCTTGCCTTCGCCATAGCCCTTGAGACCGATAATCTGATCGGGCACAAAACCATTGGCAAAGTGGAGCGGCAATCGCTCATGCCCAGCTCGGCATCGAGATAGCCATCGCCCTCCGACTTGTAGGTACCCTTTACGGTGCCCACTTCCTCGCCCTCATAGGTCAGGAAGCCGTCTACATAGTGAGAGCCATCGCTCTTAGGCATATATACAAACTCGGAACCGACATCGCCCATCGGACATTTCTCGTATACCAAGTTGTCTATCTTCAGGTTAGAAGACACGGAGAGGTCTTCCTTGGTCTGCACGATATGGAAGTCACCGTCCATGACGCCCTGGATATCAGGCATGTATGGTATCACACTGAGCACCTTGTCTAGATTGAAGTTGCTCATGCTGACCGTGAGGTCCTGCAGGGCATCCTCATTCTCATCATTGCTATAGATGCGCACACCCATGCCTCCAGCCGCCTTCAACACGAGGTTAGCCGATACTCGGTCGTCATTGCCCAGCATCAGGTAGTTGTCGTCATTGGCTGTAAACTTCTTATAGCCCAGCACCGGATGGGTATCTATCAAGGAAATCTTGACGCCATTATCCAGCAAGAGCGCAGCCAAACCTACATCCACGCCAAGCTTGTTGTTGGCATCATAGATGCGGGCATCGATATTGGAGCCTTGCTCCTGCAGCTCGCCTTCCACCAATGCCTTGAACACATACTGTGGGTTGTTGCGATTATTTTGCACGCGAGCAGCATACTTGATGGTATCACCCTGCGTATGAATCAGGGCACGGATGGTATCCAGCTGAATGCTACTCGCCACCAAGGAGTCTACGTTCAGGTAACCATTCAGTCCTGTAATTGGCGATGCAGTCAAGTCCATGTCCACTGCCTTAAACTGATAGCCACAGTAATTGATAAATCGAGAGATGAAGTTGTCCTTGCCCGTAGAGAGATAAATATGTCCCAATGGGAACTGATTGCGTATCTTCACCTGGTCGATGCGACGATTCTTCAGTTGCTTGACCAACTCCTTCTGGAGTCCAGTGAGTCTATCCAAGAGCATCTGATAGCCACCATGCGCATCCATATTGAGATGGAAATCGCCACACTCTGCGATGGCATGGGTGGTATCTCTACGAGTGAAGATGTCGACATCCACACCCACAGGGCGATACACCGCATCAGGAGTCTTGATAGTAATATCGCTCATATTAGCCATCAGCTGATGGCTATCCTTCAAATTGGATTTCAAATCCACCACTCCACAAAGCGAAGCATTCACTGGCTTCTGGGTAATCTCGAAAAGATAGAGGTTGGCATCACGTACATCTGCCGTCAATGTGGCTTGCAGATTCTTGGAATGAGTCAATGCATCCAGGCTCACCAATCCCTTGAGATACTGGTTCTTGCTGTCCACATCGGCATGTATCTTGCCATTTGCCACATGAGCCACAGCCAAGATATTATCCAACTTGTACTTGCCATAATGCACATGGTTTACCTTAGCCTTGGCTTGTAGGCGCGTTCTTGGCGAGAGCATATCCACGCCCACGCCCTTAGCCTCCAGATTACCAGTAAAGGTATAGAGGTCTTGCTTAGGCAAGAAATGCTTAGCCTGCACATTGCGCGCCTGCACCTTAGCCTGATAAGCCAAACTGTTCATATCAAAACTACCATCTTGCGCATCTTGGCATCTACTTGCATCCAGCTTCACACTGCCTTTGCCTTCAGTGACTGCTAGCTTAGTAGCATACTTGGAGCCATTCGCCTGAATATTGCCCTGGATGCCTATGCCACTAGGAATGCGGATGTCTCGCATCAAGGATGGATCGAGCATCGCTGTCACAAAACCTAGATGGTAGGTGCGTGCTTTCAGGTTTACATTTGCCTTCAGTCGCTCATGTCCATCATATTCGCCAGTTCGCCATCGGCGCTAAGTTGGAATGCCGTTGGCAGGTTTACCTTCAATCCCGAGAAGGACGCCTGCTGCATATTTCCCCTAAAAGTGCCTGCTACGTTCAATGGATAATAAGGCCACTGACGCTTCATTGGCTTAGGCAGGGCATCGCCGATAAAGAGGAAGAGATCTGATCTACCACTGAGCCATCTATCTGCGCTATCAACTTGCCCGGATTCTTGTCGGCAAAGGCATCGAGGTCCATATCCACATGAGCCTTCAACTGAGATACGGGGGTACGGAGATAGATGTCGGGCAGTTGCAGCTTGAGCGAATCCTTCACAAAGCGGCCAGCCAATTGATTGACGGCAAGTCCACACTTCTCTCGGAACAGTGCCTCCCTAATCTTGACATCCAACTTGGAATCGCAGAAATAGAAGGAATCTGCCTTCAATGCCATCTCGGTCAAGGCTAGATGATTGAAGTCCATGCCCGAAACGGGGCGTTCAAAATTATTGTCATAGTTTACTCGGCCTCCCTTCCAGTCCAAACTGCCCACTTGGTACAATCCCTTATACAAGTCGAGATAGGTGGTTTGGGCTTGGGCATCGCCAAAATAAGCATTTACCTGAAGGGTATCTCCAGGCATGTGTAGGGTAAAGTCGGTGTTCTTTAGTTTTAGCTTTTGGATATTGATCTTCCAAAAATTGGTGCTCGGCGTTGTGTCTGGCGGAACGGTATCACTTAGTTCCACCGATAGCTTGGCATCCGAGATCAAGGCATGGTTCACGTTAACGTGTTCCTTGCCCAAATCGATGCCATGTGCCATCAAACGCAAAGAGCCCACATCTCCCTTGATGCGAGCTTCATGAATAAAGTTGGTGGTGTTCACCTTCATGCGAGTGAAGTTGAGCTCATCCACCATCACCTGGTTGCTAAAGAGCGGCAACAACTGCACGTCGACCACCATTCGCTGAATGTCGGCCACCGTGTCTTTCTTGTTGCGCAAAGCTAAATTGGGTTGAGTTTGCAGTGAATCAATGGGTTGCAGAACTTTTACGCCTTCCACGCCCAACTTTAGGGGGAAGACCAGTTCCACATGTTTCACTGAAATATCCATGCCCGTAGATTCAGAAGCGTAGGCAGCCACCTGCTTTACCGCCCAATTCTGCACGGGTGGCAAATAAAGCAACAGGGTGAGCAATAAGATGAGCAGCAATGGGGTCATGATGATACCCGCCACCCATTTTACATACTTCTTCATAAGCATGGATTCATTTAAAAGTTAAGGAGCAATAGCTCGCCATAGATTATCGTCGGGCAAAGGAGCCTCTACCGCGATTTTTTCTTTTGATACTGGATGAATAAACTCTACTCGATGAGAAAGAAGCGAGATGCTGCCATCGGCATTGCTGCGAGGCGATCCATATTTCAAGTCGCCCTTAATAGGGCATCCCATCTTGGCTAGCTGACATCTTATCTGGTGGTGTCTGCCTGTCATCAAGTTTACCTCCAGCAGGTATAGTGGTCTGTATGTCCTATCACCTTATACTTCAGTATCGCCTTCTTCGAGTTCTTCACCTCATGGTCGTAAGCATAACTCTTGTTTTGCTTTTCGTTTCTCACTATCCAGTGGGTCAAGTCGCCTCCGTCTCCCTAGGCATATTCTTCACAATGGCCCAATAGGTCTTGTGTACCTCGCCATCACGAAACATATTGTTGAGTCGGCTCAGCGCCTTGGAAGTCTTGGCAAATACCACGAGTCCTGAAACAGGACGATCAAGGCGATGCACCACGCCCAGGAACACATTGCCTGGCTTCTGGTACTTCTCCTTGATATACTGTTTCACAGTCTCCGAGAGAGGTTCGTCGCCGGTCTTGTCGCCCTGTACGATTTCACCACTTCTCTTAGAGACTATGATTATATGGTTGTCTTCGTAAACTACCTGCATGTTTTGTCTTTAGATAAAACTAGCTTGTGCAGATTACATGTTCATACCACCGTCGATCTGGATAACCTGGCCACTTACGTAGCTAGACATATCAGAAGCGAGGAAGAGACATACGTTAGCAATGTCCTCTACCTGACCACCACGGCGCAAAGGAATCTTCTTCATCCAGTCCTTGCGGATTTCCTCTGGCAACTGTGCTGTCATAGCTGTCTCGATGAAGCCAGGAGCCACAGCGTTAGCACGTACACCCTTAGGACCCAACTCCTGAGCGATA